>Ga0335073_10000530_pt1 | contig 48924 bp, 37 predicted proteins | sample Lox_Sample_22_FD_207093 | JGI IMG/M metagenome (GOLD analysis project Ga0335073, IMG submission 207093) | Soil microbial communities from Loxahatchee National Wildlife Refuge, Florida, United States - Lox_Sample_2.2 | ecosystem: Environmental > Terrestrial > Soil > Wetlands | place: USA... | reverse complement strand
CAAACGACTTTGGCCTGCAGTGGATCGAGATTCGCGGCATGTGGGGGAAAAACATCACCGACCTCAATTCGGACGAAGTGGATCAGGCGCGCAAGATTCTCGAGAAGTACAAGCTGCGCGTCACCGACATCGCCAGTCCGCTGTTCAAGGTGAACTGGCCGGGCGCGCCGCAATCCTCGCACGGGCCCAAGCGCGACCAGTTTCATGCGGACTTCGATTTCAAGCAGCAGGATAATGTACTCCAGCGTTGCATCGATCTGTGCAAGGCCTTTCAGACCGACCGCATCCGCTGTTTTGATTTCTGGCGGCTGGATGATCCGAAGCCTTATCGCGCTGCCATCAACGACAAGCTGCGCGAGGCCGCGCGCACCTGCGGGAGGCACAACCTCATTCTGCTGCTCGAAAATGAGATGGCCTGCAACACGGGCAGCGGCAAAGAAGCTGCCGCGGTTCTGGCCGAGATCCGCGAGCCCAACTTCATGCTCAACTGGGATCCCGGCAACTCGGCCACCTTTGCCGGCGATACGCCCTATCCCGACGACTACAATCTTCTGCCGAAGAATCGCATCGGCCATTGCCACTGCAAAGACACGATCCGCAAGCCCGAAGGTAAGTTCGAGTGGGCGCCAGTGGGTGGAGGCATCATCGACTGGGTGGGCCAGTTCCGCGCCTTCCAGCGCGATGGCTACCACTACGCCGTAAGCCTCGAAACCCACTGGCGGGGGGCAGGCACACCGGAAGCGTCAAGCCGCGCCAGCATGAAGGGCCTGAAAGAATGTCTGGCTAAAGCTGGCGCCAATTGCTGAGAGCGCAACCCGCGGAGATCGAGAAGTGCTCGTCGCGCCGTTAGTTGATTACTGCATATCTCCGGAACACTTGGTTCCGGAGATATGCGACTCATCTGCAGTCTTTCGCTTCCGGTTATTCGAGTTATGAGTGGTGGTACACACTTACATTCAAGATTGGTTAGCACTCCCGGCGATGGCTAATGAGAACTGGCTGCCTGCCGCGAGCTTAATGTCGTTCTTTGTCGTTACAAATACGCCTGAGTCTGCTCCGGCAATCCGACTGTGCAAATCGACATCATGCAATGCTCCGATCTGGTCGATCTGTTGAGCGCCTTGACTCCAGACGGGCGGCGCGGTGTTGTCGCTCGCGTAGTCGTTGTAGTCTCCGGGCGCGGCGACTCCGGCGATCATTGCTCGAACGGGCACGACCTTTCCGTCCTTGAGTTTTGCTTCAGTGAACCGGAGCACCAGCCGCGACGTGCCGCTGGAATGCATCTGATCGGCAACTACCGTGCCAATCAGCACCGTGCCGTGTGGCAATTCGGTGCCGTCTTTCAGATGAATGGCGCCGTCTACGACCGCTTCAAACTGTTGTCCTGTCTGAGCCTTCCTCGCATCGAGGGTCTTCGCAAGACGGACTTGGCCTGAAACCATCTGCGCAGCGGTTGATGCGTCGTAAGAATCCGCTGCTGCTTTGTCGGCGGTTCCTGCATTGGAAGCCCGGGCGAACCCCGGGGCGAACAACACAAGGCCGGCTAATGCGATCAAAAAGGGTAACGTGTTTCCGCGTTTCATCAAAATCAGCTCCTAAGCTCGAATTAGCGTGCGTCTCGCGGTGCATACGACCGGAGACAGTCTCTCTGTTTTGATAGACGGCGGAGGAGGAGATTCGTTCCAGTTTAGAGATACGCTTCAGTTCGCATGCTGAAACTAGCTTTGTAAGTTCGTGCATCTCGATGTGATTTCTCATCATCGCGCGACTTATGCGATAGCAAGTGGAGAAACCCTTTGTTTCGATGCTCGCGAAATGTCAGCGGCTATTGCTGTGGAAGAGGTTCTGTCTTCTTGGCGTGTGTCTAGCATAACTTCTCGAGCGCATCGCAGGCGGTCTTCACGCCGTCTTCAGCAGCAATCGTGTGCGCTGCACTCTCTGCCGTCTGTGCATATGCCGGCTGCATGAGCATGGACCGAACGCCGCGTGCTACGCGCCATGGCTTGTAGCTGGAACGTTGAATGACGCGCGCCACTCCCAGCCGCTTCATGCGCCGCGCGTTATCGGGCTGGTCATGCGAGTACGGCATGATCAGCATGGGGCGGCCGGCGCGGAGACACTGCGCCGTCGTGCCTACTCCGCCCTGGTGCACAACGAGCTTCGCTCGCGGAAACAATGCAGAATAGGGCGCGTACTCTGCGACGCAGATGGATTCGGGTAGCGCGGTTTGCGGCCGATTGCGGGGATCGTTGCCGATGAGCAGAACAGCGCGTATGCCCAGGCGCATAGCTGCCCGCGCCGACAGCTCGTAAAAATCCCCAGCCGCCAGCACCGCGGCCGAACCGAGCGTGAAGACCACGGGCGGCTCGCCCGCCGCGAGAAACTCTTCGAGATTCGGCGGCAGATGCGCGTTGCCAGCATCGGAGTCGTAGAAGCAGAAGCCGGTGATCAGCGTATGAGCCGGCCAGTCTTTCTGCTCCACACCGAGCACGTGCGAAAAGAGCGCCAGCACGAGGTTTGGTGAATGCTTGGCATCGAAGATAGGGTTCGGGCCCATGGGCAGGCCAAGCTCGCGCCGCAGCTCATAGATCGGCTCTGGCCAGTGCCGCGTAACAAAGCGCGCCAGACGCCGGATGCCGCGGCCCATCCCCGGCACCACCTTGTCTGCCCGCGCCAGCCGCGGATAGGGCGGCAGCACCGGAGGATCGAAGGCGGAGAAAAACGAAAAGGGAGCCAGAACATAACTGGCCCACGGAATCCCCGTAACTTCGGCCACCAGAGGACCGGCATAGTTCAGTTCGCCCAGCAGCAGCAGGTCTGCGCGGACGGGCTTGGTCGCCGCGTCCAGCAGATCAGCATAGGTGTCGCGCAACGCCGGAAACAGAAACTTGCGCAAGCCAGTCTCTGTGCCCTTGTTCACGTCATAAACCATCTCGACGAGCAGCGTGTTGGTAGGGTCGATGTCCGGGCGGAGTTCGTGGAATTCAAGGCCCAGCGGAACGATCTTCGGCCGATAGACAGCAGGAAACGTCATCACCGGCGTGTGGCCGCGCCGTTTCAGTTCCAGAGCGATTGCAATCAACGGATTGATGTCCCCAAAGGTGCCTATATTCGAAAGAACAATGCGCAAGCTCGAACTCCCGAAAGCTGTAAGTGGCCGCAGATATGAGGGTAATGCATGGGGCCATGAGGGTACTGGAGGGTTCAGCCTGTTTTAAGCTTCGCTGACCGATACTATGTTGAAGAAACACAGTGGTGTTCGATGCGTGTGCTTCTCATCGAAGACGAGGCTCGGCTGGCCGACAACCTGGCCTCGGCGCTGCGCGACGGCCCAGGATTTGCGGTGGACTGCGCCCCGGATGGCCTCGTCGGTGATGAGATGGCCGGCTACCGTTGCTACGACCTGATTGTGCTCGACCTGATGCTGCCCAAGCTGGATGGCCTTGGGCTGCTGCGCAAGTTGCGCGCGCGGCGCGATCCTACGCCCGTGCTGATCCTTACGGCGAAGGAGGGCAAATCCCCCATCGTCGAATTGCTGAATGCGGGCGCCGACGACTACCTGGCGAAGCCCTTCGATCTCGGCGAGCTGATCGCCCGCGCCAAAGCGCTGATCCGCCGCGGCAAGGGCGTCGCACATCCCACGCTCACCGCACTGGGGCTCGAAGTCAACACGCTCGAGCAGACGGTGCGGCGCGCCGGTATTGCCGTGGATCTCTCCCCGACCGAGTACCGCATCCTTGAGTACCTGATTCATCATCCGCGGCGCATCTTCTCCAAGCGCGAACTGCTTGAGCATCTCTATGACTACAACTGGGAACATCACTCGAACGTGATTGAGGCGCATGTTTCGAATCTGCGCAGAAAGCTCGAGGCCGCGCAACCCGGAGCCGAGCCGGTGATCGAAACCATGCGTGGCCGGGGCTATCGCCTCGCGCCCGGGCCCGCAGCATGACCCGCAAGAGCATCGCCTTCCGGCTTATCGCTGCCGTGCTGGCAGTGGAACTCGCCTCGTCCCTTCTTGTAGCGGTGCTTTCGCTCGCCTATGAACGCCATATCCACTTTCGAGCCTTCGACACCATGCTGCGCGGTCGCGCCGACTCGGTGCTCGGGGCCGTGCAGGATGCCGAGGACGAGCAAGACAACGTCATGCTCGACCAGGCGGATCTGCACCTGCCTCACGAGGACATTTACGAGGTATACGACGAATACGGACGACTGCTAGGCCGTTCGCCGTTGTGGCCCACGGCAACAGATGGCAAAAGCGCGACCTCTCTCTCTGCGGCGCAGCTTGCCTCCGCGCCGGATGACAGCATCACGAGGGCGAAATTACTCGACCGGCACTACCGCCTGCTGCTCCGCCATGGCTCCCGAATTGTCGACCCCGGCGAGCGGGGCGGCGGCAAACTGCGGAAGGTTACGGTGCTCTACGGTGCACCTACCGAGCGCGTATGGACAGATATCCGATCTGCCGTTGGCTTCTACGCAGCAGGCAGTATTCTGCTGCTGCTGATCACCGGGCCACTCATCGCGTGGCTGTTGCACCGTGGCCTTGAGCCGCTGCGCCAACTGGCGGCGCTGGCGGCCCGCGTCAGTGTCAACGACTGGCAGTTCGCGCCGCCGGAGAGCGCGCGCAGTACCACGGAGCTTGCTCCTGTCACAGAGGCTCTTGAAAGCGTGCTGAACCGGCTGGAGCAGGCCTTCGTGCAGCAGCGCGCCTTTGTCTCCGATGCCGCCCACGAATTGAAGACGGCAGTCGCCGTCACCAAGTCCAGCCTGCAGCTGCTCACGTTGCGAAAGCGCACAGCTCCCGAATACGAAGCCGGCCTGGAGCGCTGCGTAACCGACATCGAGCGCCTGGAAGAGCTGGTGGGCAAGATGCTCCTGCTGGCGCGCGTGGAAAACAGCTCTGCGAGCAGCGGCGACACGCCGCCTCCGACCTGCGACATGGCCGAGTGCCTGCGAAACTCCGCTGCGGAATTGGATACCGTGGCAGCGCTGCGTCATGTGGATGTGCACATTACCAATCAGGGGCCCGGCAGGCTCTTCGTGCCGCTCTCCGCTGAAGATTGCTCACTGCTGATCTCCAATTTGCTGCTCAATGCGCTGCAGCACAGTCCGCCCGACTCCGCCGTGCACCTTCGCCTGTCGCGGGTACTGAGTCCGGACGGGCTCACGGTGCTACTGATCGTGGAAGATCACGGCGAAGGTATCGACGCCGCCACGCTGCCTCATGTCTTCAGTCGTTTTTACCGCGGTGACCCTTCGCGCGCGCGGGACACGGGTGGGGCAGGGCTGGGGCTGGCCATTGCGAAGGCGGTTGTGGAACGCTCTGGAGGCTCCATTGAGCTGGCCAGCGAGCCAGGCAAGGGCACCACCGCCACTGTGCATCTGCCTCAGGCACAGGAGCAGGCAGAGCGCTCCTACGCTTCTTCAGCGTGATTTAACTCTGCCATGCGACACTGGAAACCGCAGCCAGGTTCTCACACAATCTTCACCCAAGCTCGGGGGATCTCTTATGCAAGTTCTGAACAGCCTTCATCCGGCCAAGGCATTTGTCGCCGCGGTCGTGTTCACCAGCCTCTTCGCCTTGCCTGGTACGCTCGTGGCGCAGCAACCCTATCGCATCATTGACCACTGGAAGATCGGCGGCGAAGGCGGATGGGATTATCTGATTGCCGATCCCGCAGCACACCGCCTGTGCCTGGCGCACGGCGCGCGCGTGGACGTTGTGGACACCACGAGCGGAAAGCTCGTCGGCTCCATCACCGATCTCCACGGAACGCACGGCATCGCGCTCGATAACCATGGCAAGTTCGGCTACATCTCGGACGGCGGCGGCAATGCCGTGGTCGTCTTTGATCGCTCCACGCTGGCGACGGTTGCAACGGTTCCTGCCGGGACCAATCCCGATGGCATTGTCTTTGAGCCGGCCACGCAGACGGTCTGGGCCTTCAACGGGCGCAGCCACAATGTGACGGTGATTGATGCCGCGACACGCAAGGTGGCCGCGACGATCGATCTGCCCGGCAAGCCGGAGTTTCCTGCAGTCGACGGCCAAGGCGCGGTCTACGACAACATCGAAGACAAGAGCGAGATCGTCCGCTTCGATGCCCGCACCAAGACCCTCACCGCGACCTGGCCCGCGGGCTGCGACTCGCCTTCGGGTCTGGCTTTCGATGTTTCTGGCCACAGACTCTTCCCTGTCTGCGACGGCAAAAAGATGTCGGTGGTCGATTCGCGCGACGGCAAGCTGCTGGCGAATCCCGCAATTGGCGACGGGCCGGATGCCGCAGGCTGGAGCGCGAAGCATCATCTAGCCTTTGCTTCGAGCGGCGACGGCATCCTGTCGGTTATCGATGCCGGCGCACCCGGCTATCCGACCATCGAGAGCCTGCCCACGCAGCGCGGAGCCCGCACCATGGCCTACGATTCCGCAACCGACCGTGTCTACGTGGTAACGGCGGAGTTCGGCCCGCGACCGGATCCCACACCGCAGAACCCGCGCCCACGGCCAATGATTGTGCCGGGCACCTTCTCGATTCTGGTTATTGGCCGCTAGAGGCCCGGCGCCGCTTGCGGTACGATGGAAGGCGATGTGGAAGAGCCTGCTACTGGCCGTCGTCTCGGTTCCGCTTTCCATCGCGCTGGGCGTCGCGTTCTGGGCCGGGCAAGGCTGGCGAATCGGCCTGATCGCGTGCTTCTGCACCTTTGCTATCTGCCTGATAGCGGCCACGTTGATGGCCTTTTTCACGCGGCGATTCACCCTCTTTGACGTCTTTCTGCCGGTCATCTTTTCGGTCGTCTGGTCGGCGATTCTTGCGCCCTTCAGCCTCGGCGCCGATCTGTTCACTGCGCCTGCAGCCATTGGCGCCGGGCTGCTGCTGACCCTCTGCCTTTGGAAGGTTTACCACGAAAACGGCGAAGGGCGAGGATGGCTGATCTTCCCTATCCTGGTTTATATCTACGAGATGCTGCCAGTGAATATTCCCGGCCCAATCGATGACTACTTTGCACTCAGTGGCGACCTTGCCTCAGTGATCCTCTACCAGCTGATCACCTCGCATCGAAAGCAACTACCTGCCCCGGAGCTGCGGCGGCCCAACTCCCCATGAAGGCTCTTTTCATCGTCGTGATTGTTGTCGTAGTGGCCGGCTCGTTCTATGCCGACTACAAGTGGCGGCAATGGATCGCCGCGCGCAAGCAGCCTCCGGGACAGGACCGGTAGCAGCACCTGCGCGGCAACTTTCCCGTATTCAGACCGTTACAATGAGGAAAGGGAGCCGTCCTATCGCTATGCCTCGCATCCGTGAACTGTTCCGCCGGAGTCGCCGCAACCCCGGTCTGTTGATCCTTGGCCTTTCCAGCACCCTGCTGCTCGTCGGCGCACCCGACGTGCACGCTCAGATCGGAGGACCTCCGACGACGCCGGTCCATGATCCCTCGGCTCTCAGGCCGCCTGCGGGTGCACGCGTAGCGATTGTCGAATTCGAAGACCAGGAGTGCCCCGACTGCGCCGCGGCGAACCCGCTGCTCAAGCAGGCAGCAGAAAAGTACAACATTCCCTGGGTCCGTCACGACTTCCCGCTACCCTTTCACAACTGGAGCTTTCAGGCAGCCGTCTACGCGCGCTGGTTCGATACCAAAAGCAAGAAGCTGGGCGACGACTATCGCGATTCGGTCTTCTCCAACCAGCGCTCCATCGAAACACCCGCGCAGCTGACACAATTCACTGAGAACTTTGCGCAGAGTCACGGCGCTGCCCTGCCCTTCGCCGTCGATCCGCAGGGCAAGCTGTCGGGTGAAGTGAAAGCCGATTACGCGCTCGGCCAACGCATCGGCATCGAGCACACACCGACCATCTGGATCGTCACCAACGGCGCCAACGGGGCTCCGCCATACACCGAAGTGGTAGACCGCAGCCACTTGTTTCAGATGATTGACCAGGCACTGGCCGAGACGCGCGGTCGTTGACACCCGCCCGGCAATTCGTCGTCAGCTGCGGTTGTTACAATCCGCCTTGAATCACCGTCTATGCTCCTATGATGAAGTCTTCTTTACGTGTCCGCGGCAGGCTTGGCTCACTGCTGGCATTGCTCTTCTTTGCCGCGATGATCAACCCACATGTCCTTTTTGGCCAGTTTACGGCCATCAAGGTGCTCGATGCCTCCGTGCTCAAGCCACCGGCTGGAGCGCGCGTCGCCATTGTTGAGTTTGACGACCTTGAATGCCCGACCTGCGCTCACTTCAATCCCCTCCTCAAGCGGGCGGTCGCGAACTACAAAATCCCGTGGGTGCGCCACGATTTTCTGATTCCGTATCACAACTGGAGCCGCGATGCGGCGGTGAGAGCCCGCTGGTTCGACATGAAAAGCAAGGCTCTCGGTGATGAGTATCGTGACGAGGTCTTTGCCAACCAGCCCTCCATCTACAACGTTGTGGCGCTCAACCAGTTCACGCAGAAGTTTGCGCAGAGCCATGGCATCTCGCTGCCCTTCGCCTTTGACCCGCAGGGCAAACTTGAGGCCGCGGTGCAGGCAGACACCGATCTCGGCAGGCGGATGGGAATCGACGCAACGCCTACGATCTTCATTGTGAGCGAGAACGCGAAGGGCGCTCATTACACGCAGGTTCTCGATCCGGATCGCGATCTTTACCGCACGATCGATCAGGCGCTTGCTGGTACGAGACACGAATAGCTACGCGCTCAGTGTTTGACGAGTGAAGTTCTGCGGAGAATGCGGGAAGTCAATCCCCGGTTTGAATCTGCACCAGCTCTCCGCCGCTGCCGGGAGAAATGGTCTTGGTCTGCGGGGCGCGCCAGTGGTCGATGTGGCTGATCCGGTGCACACAGCCGATGGTGCAGTTCGGTGCGCAGCTTTTGGCAGTACGGAACTCCCGCTTCACGTCCTCGCGTGTGTACTCGGCAATGGGCACGCCGGGGTACCCGCGCTGCTGGGAGCAGTAGTGCACCAGGCCGTCCTCGCAGATGTAGAGGTAGCGTGAACCGGCGCGGCAGCGCCAGTCATTGGGCAGGCCCTGCACAATCGCTTCCTGAAATTTATCGAACTGCGCGTAGTTGGTCTTCTTGCGCCGGGTCATCGCAAAGTAGACCCGGGATTCTTCCTCGGTGAGCGGCTTCAGTTGCCCTTCCCCGTCGTGGATGATCCCGATGGTCGACTCGAAACCAAGCTCGAGGGCCCTTTTGCCAATCACCAGCGCATCGTTTGGGTCCTTAAAGCCCCCGCCGACCACGGAGTTGATATTTACGTGAAACTCGGCGTGCTCTGCCAGCATCTGCAGCTTCTTGTCGAGCACCTTGAGACTCTTCTTCGAAACCTCGTCGGGCTGCACGTTGTCGATCGAGATCTGCATGTGGTCGAGGCCGGCGCGATTCAACCGCTCAATTCTCTCGACATTCAGCAGATAGCCGTTCGTGATCATCCCGGCAATCGCGCCCGTCCGCCGCATCCGCCGGATGATGTCGTCGAGCTCAGGATGCGTCAGCGGCTCGCCCCCGGAGATCCCGATCATGGCCGTACCCAGGCGACCCAGGTGGTCGATGCGGCGATACATTTCTTCCAGCGGCACCGGCGCCGAGACCTTGTCGTACTCGTTACAGTAGGCGCAGCTCAAATTGCAGAAACGCATGGGGATAATCTGCGCCAGCACGGGGTGATCGGTAGAAGCGAGCGCTCGCGCCACCATCGCGTACTCGCGCATCTTCCTCCGGGCCGCAATCGCCCGCCCACGCACCGTCGCTCTTCGCGCAGTTGCCATTCTTTCTATTGAATCACAGTCGAGGAAAGAAGGGGTTAGCGATCAGGTTTCAGGGGCTATAAGACGCACTAAAGCATCAATTTAGCAATGGTAGCCAACTGCATGAAGGAAGTTCCCTCGTAGATCTTCCCGATCTTCGCATCACGATAAAGTTTTTCGACGGGGTAATCGCGCACAAATCCCGCGCCTCCGAAGACCTCGACGGCGAGGCTGGCCACGCGCTCGGCGGCGTGCGAAGCGAAGTACTTGCACATCGCCGCTTCTTTACGGAAATCGAGTTGTGCGTCTTTGAGGCGAGCGGCGTTGTAGACCAGCAGCTTCGCGGCTTCAATCTCGGTGGCCATTTCGGCAAGCTGAAACTGCATCGCCTGGAAGTCCGCAATCGGCCGGCCAAACTGCTTGCGCTCCTTGGCATACTTGGCCGCGTGGCCCCACGCGCCTTCGGCCAACCCCAGCATCTGCGCGCCAATGCCGATGCGGCCCTCGTTGAGCGTCTCGATCGCGATCTTGTAGCCCTTGCCGGTCTCGCCGAGCACCTGCGTTGCCGGCACCTCGCAGTCGTCGAAGATGAGTTCGCAGGTGCTCGAAGCGCGAATGCCGAGCTTGTCTTCCTTGCGGCCGATCGAGAATCCCGCCGTTCCCTTTTCGATCAGGAATGCGGTAATGCCCTTATAACCGGCGCTCGCATCGATGGTCGCGAAGACGATGAACAGGCCGGCTTCCTTCGCGTTGGTGATCCACAGCTTGCGTCCGTTCAACACATAGGCATCGCGGCGCCGCTCGGCGCGCGTCTGCAGCGCGAAGGCGTCGGAGCCCGACGCCGCTTCACTCAATGCATACGCACCTACCGTGTCGGCCGCCAGCCGCGGCAGATATTTTTTCTTTTGCTCCTCCGTCGCCCAGCGGAGCAGTGCCGCAACCACGAGCGTATTCTGCACGTCGACGAGCACGCCGACGGCCGGATCCACTGCTGAGATCTCTTCGACGGCTAATACGGAATCGAAGAAACTGCCGCTGCTGCCGCCGTACTCTTCAGGAACGCCAATGCCCATCAGGCCGAGTTTGAAGAGGCTGCGCAGCAAGCCGGCGTCCATCTGCTGCTCTTCGTCCATGCGGCGCGCAAGCGGCGCAATCTGCTCGAGCGAAAACCGGCGTATGGTATCGCGAAACAGGATTTCGTCTTCGCTCAACTGCGTCAGAGGCCTGCATGTTTGAACAGGATTCACGCTCTGAGCCTCCCGGATGCCGCTCAAACCCTGGAGTATTATGACAGATGGGTTTTGGCCGATACCGATGCAGATCAAAGATCACGTCTTTCTCGTTACGGGCGGCGCATCGGGCCTCGGTGCTGCTGTCGCCCATCTAATCGTGCGAGAAGGCGGCTCAGTTGTCATCGCCGATGTGAATCGCAACGCCGGCGGCGCGCTTGCAGACGAACTGGGCAGCGCCGCACATTTCGTATTGACGGACGTGACGCGCGAAGCCGACGCCAAAGCCGCCGTCGGGTCTGCGCTTTCTACCTACGGGCATCTGCATGGACTCGTGAACTGCGCGGGCATCGCGCCGGGAGAAAAGGTTCTCGGCCGCGAGTCGCCGCACCAGCTTGAAAGCTTTGCCCGCGCGGTGAACATCAATCTCATCGGCACCTTCAATATGATTCGCCTTGCGGCGGAAGCCATCGCAAAGGAAGATTCCGGCGCAGACGGCGAGCGCGGGATGATCGTGAATACTGCGTCGATTGCGGCCTTCGATGGGCAGATCGGCCAGGCCGCCTATGCTGCGTCGAAAGGCGGCATCGTCTCGATGACACTGCCGATCGCCCGCGAGCTGGCGCGCTTCGGCATCCGCGTGGTGACGATTGCGCCGGGAGCCTTCGAGACGCCGATGGTCGCCGGCTTTCCCGAGCAAGTGCAGACCGCGCTTGGCAAGAGTGTTCCCTTTCCGCAGCGTCTCGGCCGTCCTGCGGAGTTCGCAGCGCTGGTCCAGCACATCTGCGAAAATACGATGTTGAACGGTGAAGTGATTCGCCTCGACGGCGCGCTGCGCATGGCTCCGCGCTGAACGCATCCAATGCATCTGGAGCCGCACATGCCCGTACACGATCCCATCGTTATCGCCGGTTGCGCCCGGACGCCTATCGGCGGCTTCCAGGGCGACCTCAAGGATCTGACGGCACCGGAGCTGGGAGCCATTGTGATCCGAGCCAGCGTAGAGCGTGCGGGAATTTCGCCCGATTCCATTCAGGAAGTCCTCTTCGGCTGTGTGCTACCCGCAGGGCTCGGCCAGGCGCCCGCGCGGCAGGCGGCGCTGGGAGCCGGCCTGCCGCAATCGACCGGTGCAACCACAATCAACAAGGTCTGCGGCTCGGGAATGAAAGCCGTAATGCTTGCGCACGACCTGCTCACCGTCGGCAGCATCGATGTTGCCGTGGGCGGCGGCATGGAGAGCATGACCAACGCGCCGTATCTGCTGGACCGTGCGCGCTTTGGCTATCGCCTGGGCCATGGCCGCGCGCTCGATCACATGTTTCTCGACGGCCTGGAGGATGCCTACGACAAAAGCCGCCTGATGGGCGCATTCGCGGAGTGCTGCGCACAAAGCTACGCGTTTTCGCGCGAAGCGCAGGATGAGTACGCGATCCGCTCGCTCACGCGCGCACAAAAGGCCATCGCCGATGGCAGCTTTGCTGCGGAGATCGTGCCTGTGATGGTGAAGTCCGGCAAGATCGAGCGCACAGTGGAACACGATGAGCTGCCACTCAAGGCCAAGCCCGAGAAGATCCCCACGCTGAAGCCCGCGTTTCAAGAGGGCGGGACTGTAACAGCGGCCAACTCGAGCTCGATCTCCGACGGCGCGGCGGCCCTGGTGCTGATGCGCCGTTCGGAAGCGGAACGCCGCGGAGCGAAGCCGCTTGCCACCATCGCAGGCCACGCGACCCATTCGCAGGCTCCCAGCCTGTTCACCACCGCGCCCGTCGGCGCTATCCGCCGGCTCGCGGAGCGTACTGGCTGGCGCCTCGAAGACGTGGACCTCTTCGAGATCAACGAGGCCTTCGCCGTGGTGGCGATGGCCGCCATGCGCGATCTCAATCTGCCGCCTGAGAAAGTGAATGTGCACGGCGGCGCCTGCGCGCTCGGCCATCCCATCGGAGCCTCCGGCGCGCGGATTCTCGTTACGCTGCTGTCAGCGCTCAAGAAATACGGCCTCAAGCGCGGCGTCGCGTCACTATGCATCGGCGGCGGCGAAGCAACAGCCGTTGCGATCGAGCGCGTGGAATAGCAGAGCTCAACCCCGCACGGTCCGTCAGTCTCCACCCGAATTCCTCTCCACACTTCTGACCTGCTCCGTGTCACGGGAGCCACAGCGTGTGTGCGCTGATACGCCCGCACACCCTCAAACACCAATTAACTATTTTATTTTCAGCTTGATGCGATTTGGCAAAGCCCTTGCACTTCGTCCAGGCGCAGGCAGTTGTGAATCGGGGGATGCGATGACAGCTTTCAAGCAAAACGCGTTGGCGATGGTGATGATGGCAGCGGTTCTCACGGCACAGGCGGCAGCACAAAACAGCGCCAGCGCGCCGGCAGCCGCAAGCCACAAAACCGTGATCGTGGTCAGTCTTGAAGACCACAAGCTCGCATTGGTGGAAGACGGCCAGGTGAAGAAGGTTTATCCCGTCGCGGTAGGCAAGCCCTCGACTCCGAGCCCGGTGGGCACGTTCACCATCGAGCGGCGGGTGATGAACCCCACGTATTCGCATGACGGCCGCATCGTTCCGCCCGGCCCGAACAACCCCGTGGGCACGCGCTGGATGGGTCTGAGCGTTCGCGGCTACGGCATCCATGGAACCAATGCTCCCAGTTCCATCGGCAAAGCTGCCTCGCATGGCTGCATCCGGATGGCCAAGGCCGATCTTGAGGAGCTCTATCCGCAGGTAGCGGTGGGCGACACGGTCGAACTGATCGGCGCACGCAACCAGGAAACGGCACAACTGTTCGGCAACGCGCCACAGACGGCCACGACAACGCAGCTCGCCAAGGCAGCTCCAGCGCCGTCGACGCATCCCACAGCAGAAACAACCGGCTCTGCGAGCGTGCTGACCAAGGCTGGATCGGCGCTGGCTTCCGGTGTAGTTGCAGCCGGCGCGCTGTAAGGGAGGATCGCGATGGACTTGCTTGCGGACGCGCTGAGCGGTGTGGGAGCGGTTCTTTTGCCCATCGCTGCAGGACTGCTCTTTGAAGAGTTGACCTTGGGTGGACTGGTCCGGCTGCTGCTGGCTCCACGGCCGGAGACCGGGGAACGAAAAGAGCACAAGAACCCGAACGGAGGCAGAAGATGCTCGCATTGAAGCTGTTGTTGAACATCGCAGGCGTGCTGTTGCTCGCCTGCGCGGCCGGGATTCCTCTATATGGTCTCTGGTTGCGCATCAAAGAGGCGTGCAAAAAGACGGGGGATGAATCCACAGAACCCGAAACCCTCATCGAGCCCGCTGAGATCGCGTGGCGCGGTTCGGTTGCACTGGCCATCACAGCATGCGTACCCTTGCTCATCGCCGCAAGCATCGTTGTGGTGCCCAGCGGCATGGGCGGTGTGCGCATCAGCCAGATCAGTGGCACCATGCCGGGCACGCTGTATCCGGGCGTGCACTTCATCACGCCGCTGGTTGACAGCGTGCAGACCTTCGACCTGCGCGATCACCTCTTCACGGCAGGAATCCTTGAAGAGGGTGGTAAAAAAGCAGCGCAAAACACCGGGCTCAACGTGCAGTCGCGCGAAGGCCTCAACATCGGCCTCGGCATCACGGTGCGCTATCGGCTCGATCCCAACGAGCTGGCCAGCGTGCAGGCGCATCTGCCGCAGCCGGCGGACAAACAGTTGGTGCCGCCGGTGGTCGCCAGTGCGTGGCGCGACCTGGCGCCCGAGTACACCGTGCGCGAGATCTTTTCCACAAAGCGCGACGAAGTACGCCGGCGCGCGGCCGGCATCATTACGCGCAAACTCTCCGCCGACGGCATCGTGGTCGAAGAGGTGATGCTCTCTGACATTCAGCTCCCTGCCGAGTACGCACAGGGACTCGAAGGCCTTCTGCTCAAGGAGCAGCAGGATGACCAGATGAGTGTGGATACCGACATCCAGCAGAAGCAGGTGAAGATTGCCGAGTTGCAGGCCGCGGCTGAGGCTGCGCAGAAGGTGAAGGAGGCCGAAGGGGATGCACAATCGAAGGTGGTCGAGGCCAAAGGCGAAGCGGACGCGATGCAGTACACGCTGCCGCTCAAGGAGAAGCAGATTGAGCAGAGCAAGCTCGAGGCCGAAGCACGCAAGGAGGCCACCATTGAGAACGCAGATGCCGAGGCGCAGGCCAAGGTGATCGACAGCAAGGCCGAACTCGAGCGCCGCAACCTGCTGGCCGATGCGGAGGCCAACCGCATCAAGCTGCTGGCCACGGCGAATGCGCAGCGCATGGCGAGCGAAGCCGACCTCCTGAACAAGTCGCCGTTGCTCATCAACAAGATCGTGGCCGAGCGGCTCTCGGACAAGATCCAGGTGGTGATGGTGCCTTCGGATGGAAAGTTCTTCTTTGCCAGCGATGTCTTCAAGGCCGCGGCCTCGAACCCCATCGTCAGGCAGGAGATGGACAGCGAGCAGCAGGCAGTTCCCGCGCCCGGAGGGCAACAGTGAGGGCATAGGCAATGAGGGACGCGTTTCGCCGCGTCCCTCAATCACAATTCCATGAAGCGTCAAACGGTATAATCCGCGCAAACGAGAAAATCTCCAAAGAGATGAAGACCATGATGCGGTTTGGGCTACTTGCGGTTCTGTGCGGATGGCTGAGTCTCTCAGCCAATGCGGTACCGGCGCAGAGCCCATGGGAGCAGCCGGCCGCGGCGCTGGCCGAGCAGATTGCCGGCATTCTCGGGCCAGGACAGATGCGGCTGACTTTCAGAAATCTATCTTCCATTCCCGCAAGCGAACTCCCGGATATCCAGCGCCTTCTCGAACAGGATCTGAAAACGCGTGGCGTGACGCCCGCAGGCGATGAAAGCGCCAACGCAGTTCGCATCACGTTGAGCGAAGACGCGCGGCAGCGGCTCTGGGTGGCTGAGGTAATCGAAGGCGACCAGACGCAGGTAGCGATGGTGGAGCTCGCCCCGGCTCCGCCCGCATCAACCCCTGCACCCAGCGGACTGCTGCTGCGCAAAGACACCATCCTCACCACACGCGCACCGATTCTTTCCGCTCTTGAAGTCGGCAATGCTTTGGTTGTGCTGGAACCGGACCAAATCGTGCTGTCCTCACGCGCTGCGAATGGATGGCAGGAGCTGAAGCGCGTCAGTATCCCCACCACAGACCCGCTCGCGCGCGATCCACGAGGCATTCTGGTCGCCTCGCAGGACGGCGCGAGCTTCGAAGCGCGGCTTCCCGGCGTGCGGTGCACCGGCAGCCTTCTATCCGCTGGGGCAGCAACCGACTGGACCACATCGTGCAGCGCCAGTGACGATCCGTGGGCCATCGTTACGCCGCCCGCGGGTACGACCAGTTCGACGTCTGTCGCCAGTGGCGCTTCTGTTCTCAGGGCCTTTTACAACGCCACACGTAATTACTTCACCGGCGTAGTTTCCCCGAGCCTTGATGTCGAACTGCCCCCCTTTTATTCGGCGGCCTTGCTGCCGCGCGCAGCGGGCAAGGCCGCACTGCTAGTAGCCGGCATCGATGGCAGGGTGCAACTTACCGAAAATGGCGCGGTGAGTCTGGTAGCCGGCACGCGCGACTGGGGCAGTGATCTCGGCATGATTCGCTCGGGTTGCGGCACAGGAACACAGGTCATCGCTTCAGGATCAGGAGAAGCCGCGAGCGACAGCCTGCGCGCCTATGAATTGCCGACGCTCGAAGCGGTGCCCGTGAGTGCGCCCCTCGCCATGCAAGGCGCAGTAACTGCGATCTGGTCAGCGCCGGATGCGAAAAGCCTTTACGCTGCCGTGCGCACGGCGCCAAACCAATACGAGGTGGACCGTGTTTCGGCGCTTTGCAATTAGTCTTTTGCTCGTCATGGTCGGGGCCAGTGCCTGGGGCAGGACCCGCCCTCACTACGGGGGCGTGCTGCGCGTAGAAATCGAAGGCGATCCGTGGAGTGGCCCGGATGGCCTGGCGCGCGGGCTCGTCCTGGATGGCCTCACGCGTTTGGGCAGTGATGGCACCGTACAGCCCGCGCTCGCCGTTCAATGGCAATCGGACGATGCCGCGCAGCATTGGCAGTTCCGCTTGCGCTCCGGCGTGCAATTTCACGATGGCTCGCTGCTCATGGCAACCGCTGTTGTTGACGCGCTGAATCTGGCTTGCAACGCCAACTGCCCGTGGACCGCGGTACATGCCGTCGGCTCCTCTGTTGCGTTCACTGCAGACTCGCCCACGCCTAACCTGCCGGCATTGCTGGCTCAAGATAGGTTTCTCGTCGCCCTTCCTGTCACAGCCGACGGCGCAACACCTGCCAACCCGATCGGCACAGGGCCTTTTCGGTTTACCTCATCAAACAATGGCGTTCTAACGCTTGCGGCGAATGAGGCCTGCTGGGCGGGACGTCCATTTGCTGATTCGATCGAGATTCGCGGACATCGCCCAATCCGCGATCAATGGCTTGATCTAAGCGTAGGCCGCGCCGATATCGTGCAGGTTCCACCGGAAGAGTTGCGTCAGGCCCAGCAGCAGCGGCTCGCGATTTTCGCATCGCCGCCCGTTGAGCTGCTCGCTCTTCAGATCTCCACCTCCGGCGTGCTGGCGAACCCAATGCTCCGGGAATCCATCGCTGCCGCCACTGATCGCAGCGCGCTGTTCAACGTGATCTTTCAAAAGCAAGGCGTAGTGACCGCGAGCATTTTACCGCAAGCGCTCACCGGCTACTCGTTTCTCTTTAATGCGGATCGCGATCTGAACAAGGCCCATGAACTGCGCGGCGGACTCGCTGCTCCGCCGCTCGTGCTCAGCTTTGATGGCGATGGTGCGATGCAACTCGCCGCGCAGCGCCTCGCCCTGAACCTGCGTGAGGCTGGATTCGATGTCCAGGTAAGCGATGCGAATCACTCGCCGCGCCCCGATCTCGCGCTACGCGAACTTCCACTGGAGGGCTCCGATCCAGCGGCTGCCATGGAGATCGCGCTTCGCGCTGCCGGAGAAGCAGTGTCGGTCACAGCACGATCTTCCACCTCGCTCTTTCGTGCCGAACACGAGTTTCTGGACCGCAAAACGCTCGTACCCCTTCTCGATCTGCCCCGCGCCTACGCCATTGGTCAGCGTGTCCGCGATCTTGCCCTGCGCGCCGACGGCACGCCCGACCTCGCATCGGCTTCGCTCGAGGACGCACCATGAATCTGCGCCAGAAGCTGCTTGCGCTGTTCGCGTTCACCGTAGCGGCCGCGGTCGCCGCAGTTGCGTGGACTGTGCTGGTGCGCATCCGTCATGTCTTCGAACAGCGAGATCAGGAAGAGACGGCGCTTTTCGTCAGCCAGTTTCAGCGGGAGTTTCAGCATCGTTCCGCCGAAGTCGCCGCAGCGGTTGACCGCCTTGCTGCGGGCGAACGTGCACGCGCCATGTCGGTGGAGATCGACCAGACCCACGATTCCGCGCCTTATCTTACCGAAGCGCAGGCCATGACACAGGACGCGCAGCTCGATTTTCTTGAGATCGTGGCTCCCGATGGCAACGTCATTAGTTCCGCGCAGTGGCCCGCGCGCTTCGGCTATCCCGAGCCAGCTGTAATGAATTCTCCCCATGACCCGTTTCTCAAGCGCGAAGAGCTGCCTGATGGCTCAACTGCGCTCGGCCTCTTCGCGGTTCGTGCGGTCGGTGGCACGGCGCCCTACATCCAGTTGATCGGCGGCAAACGGCTCGATCAGGATTTTCTCGCTGCGTTGCCGGTCGCGTCCGGGATGACCGTCGGCCTCTATAGCGATGCCAGCACTGCGGCGAATTCATCGTCGGCGTTTGATCCCGCACATCTCATCGGACCAGGCGGCGCAGTTGAGGGCGCAATGCATTATCAGGTGTTGATTGACAGCGCGCGCAAGAGCGGCCAGCAAACGAGCGGTATCGTCAGTCTGAACGGGCAGCGCGAAGATAGTCTGAATGCGACCGCGATTCCGCTGAAGAACCAGGCCGGCAATGTGATGGCTGTCCTTGTCGTGGGCATCTCCCGGGCTGGCATGGTGGAAGCGCAGTTGCACATCCGTGCCATCGCGTATGGTGTGGCGGCCGGCGGCATTCTGCTGGCAGTGATTCTCAGTTTGTGGATTGCAGCGCGTGTGTCGCGCCCCATAGAAGAACTGGCGCGCGCCGCCGAAGAAGTTGCCGGCGGCAACTGGGAAGTGCAGGTGGACGAGCGCGGACGCGACGAGGTGGGCGTGCTTGCGCGCAGCTTCAATCACATGACCGCGCAGCTCACCGGCCAGCGCGACAGGCTCATCCAAAGCGAGCGCGTCGCGGCTTGGCGTGAGCTGGCGCGCCGCCTGGCGCACGAGCTCAAAAATCCGCTCTTCCCCTTGCAGCTCACGGTCGAGAATTTGGCGCGGGCGCGCGCTCTTCCCGCTGAAGAGTTCGATGAAATCTTCCGCGAGAGCACGGCCACGCTGAGTACGGAGATCGCCAATCTGAAAACCATCATCGGCCGCTTCAGCGATTTCAGCAAGATGCCCAAGCCGGAGCTTGAGCGCATCCAGGCCGGCGAGGTCGTCAACCGTGTCTACACGCTCTATTCCGCCGCGCAGAAAACTGCGGCGGCAAGCGGCGCGCAGATTCGCTTTCAGATCGATCTCAGTGCAGAACCCATGCCGATCCTTGCTGATCCCGAATTGCTGCACCGCGCTGTCTCAAACCTTGTGCTCAATGCGATTGACGCCATGCCGGAAGGCGGCACGCTCACACTGGAAGCGCAGCCCCGTAACGAAAGTGTCGAAATTAAGGTCTCCGATACAGGGGAAGGGTTGACACCGGAAGAGTGCGACCGGTTGTTCACGCCGTACTACACCACGAAACAGCACGGTACCGGCCTCGGTCTCGCCATCGTGCAATCAGTCGTGGCCGACCACGCAGGAACTATCACGGTGGAGGGGCGACCGGGTGGTGGCGCGACATTTATCATCGTGTTGCCCAAGGCAAAGTCATGAGCGCAAAAGCCAACATTCTCATCGTCGATGACGAGACCAATACGCTGGCTTCGCTCTCGCGAGCGTTTCGCCTTGCCGGGCACGAGGCTGTTGTCTGCGATAATGCCGCCCGCGCGCTGGAGTTGGCGCGTACGCAGCCCTTCGACCTGATCCTGAGCGACGTGGTGATGCCGCGCCGCGACGGCCTGGCTCTGCTTGAGGATTTGAAGACCGCGGGAGTTGTCGCTCCGGTGGTGATGATGAGCGGACAGGCGCACATCGAAATGGCCGTGCGAGCCACGCGGCTGGGCGCGCTGGACTTCCTGGAGAAGCCGCTCACGACGGAGAAGCTTCTTGTCACACTCGAGAACGCGCTCAAGCTCACCCGTCTCGAGACGGAGAACCGCGATCTGCGCGCACGCGTCGGCAAGCATACCATCGTGTTCTCTGGCGAGACCATGCGCCGCGTCATGGCCCAGATTGAACGCGTCGCTGCGAGCGAGTCGCGCGTCTGCATCTACGGCGAAACCGGGACCGGCAAAGAGCTCGCCGCGCGCACGCTGCACGAAAAGAGCCATCGTGCTGCAGGCCCATTCGTCACGCTCAATTGCGCCGCGGTTCCCGCAGAACTGATCGAGAGCGAGCTTTTCGGCCACGAGAAAGGCTCGTTCACCGGCGCTGCGCAGCGGCACACCGGCAAATTTGAGCAGGCACACCGCGGCACGCTGTTTCTGGACGAGATCGGCGACATGCCCACCGCGATGCAGGCCAAATTGCTGCGCGTGCTGGAAGAAGGCGAAGTGGAACGCATCGGCGCTGACAAACCCACCACTGTCGACGTCCGCGTCATCGTCGCGACGCATCGCAACCTCGAAGAGTTAGTCGAATCAGGCGGTTTTCGCCGCGACCTTTATCATCGGGTTGTCGTTTTTCCTCTGGAATTGCCGCCCCTGCGCAAGCGCTCCGAGGACTTGCCGATGCTGGTGGAGCATTTTGCCCGCCAGGTGTGTGCACAAAACGGATGGAAGCCCGCCGGGTTTTTACCGGCCGCGATCGAGGCGCTGAAGCAATACTCATGGCCAGGAAATATCCGCGAGCTGCGCAACGTGATCGAGCGGCTGTTGCTCCTGGCCGGTAGCGAGGTAAGTGCCGAGGATGTTCGGCTGGCCCTGCCCGCATCGCATGCGGCGGCGAAGACTGCACACGATGTTTCGACCAGTCAGGAAACAACTGGCCCACTTGCACAACGCGTACAAGCTTTCGAGCGTTCCACAGTGCTGGCTGAGCTCGAACGGCACGGACAGCACGTTACACAAACAGCGAGGGCGCTCGGCCTGGAGCGAAGCCATCTCTATAAGAAATGCCAGCAGCTCGGCATCGATCTGCAGAGCCTGCGGGCAAAGGACGAGTAGATCGCCCCTCGCAACGCTCATCAACAGCTCAACTTCGACGACGGCTCATTCAGGCGGCGCGCTTCTTTTCGCGTTCCCGTGCGGCTCGCACGCGCTCGCCAAGGATCTCCTTGGCTTTTTCGAGCGCTTTCTTTCGCGATGGGCTCAGGTTCTTTCCCGCGCGATTGATGAAGAACGTCAGCATACGCATTCCAGAGCCGGGCCCCTTGGGCGAGACTCTTTTCGACGCAAGCATCCGCGCAATCGTCTCGGGATCCTTGTTGAACAGCCCTTCCGGCGGATGAGTCGAATCCGTGTTCACCTTTCCGGACCATTTCCTAGCGCTATGTGCCATGCCCATGTAGCTCCCTGTGGGTTACGCGAACGCTCCGTCACCCAGCGGCGCTCGCATCGCAATGCCTACGAATGCCTCTTGAAGTACTGCACCTCGCGCTCGTGCTGTCTGGCCTGATCGAGCGTTTTGAATGTGCCCAGGTTGCGGCGCTTGCCGGTGGAGGCATTTTTCTTGCGTGAGTACAAGCGAAATTCCCCGGATTTTAGCTTCCGTATCATGCCCTAGGTAGATGCGTGCGGCCACCTCTATGCCGCCTCGCGCCGTGAGTGTTGAGCACGCCAAAACGGACGATTGATTGCAGTTTCCTGGCCGGATCGCCCTCCCCAGATGAAGCGGCATACATTCCATACACGTTGCTTACATGTTGTATGCGGACCCCGCAGAGAATCGGACTAGAATCGCCTGGATTCCGAGCTCGTCCCGTTGCTTCGATCCGCGTGGATCGGAATCCGCAGCGCATCTCTCTTCGGAGACTCCGGCATGAAAACGTTTTTAGCTTCCCTTGTTGTTCTTCTGGCTTGTGCAGCAGCACCCGCCCAGGATAAGACCATCACCATCTGGCCCAAGGGCGTTCCTCCCGGAGGCATCAAGCAACGGGCAGATTTCGGTGATCACGTGATCTTTATCTCGCACCGCGATAAGAGCGGCCGCGTGGAGGTGCACGAGAACAAGGCCGACGTGATGGTCATCCAGTCCGGCTCGGCCACCTTTGTCGCCGGAGGCCGGGTCATCGATCCGGTAAAGACCGCACCCGACGAAATCCAGGGTTCATCCCTTCATGGCGGCGTGGGGCGCACGGTAAGCGCAGGGGACGTGATCGAAGTGCCCGTAGGGCTGCCGCACCAGTTTCTCCTCGCTCCGGGCGAACAGATCACCTACCTGGTGGTGAAGGTGGTGAAGCACTAAGGGTTCCGACGCTCTCGACCTCAGTGAGACGAGTCGGGAGCGCCCGGGTACGCTGCGCCGTGGTGCCCGCCATTCTCCGCAGCCGGCACCGGCACATCCGGCGGCAAACCCTGGGCGAGCAGAATCTTTTTAGCCAGCGCCTGCCAGATGTACTCGTCTTTGTCGGCTTGCCACTCCGCTAGGGGCACCGCCTGCAACTGCGCAAGGCTCGGAGCGGGAAAGTCGTGGCCCACGGCTTCGATCCCGCCCTCCTTGGTCTCCACTTCATAGCCTTTGTTGATGGTTGCACCCATCGCTTCCGCCCACGCGGCGATATGCGTCTCGCCGAGTGAGTCGATCGGCACATTCTGCCAGCGGGGGAAGTGGAGTCTCGCATTCAGCCACTCCGCGGCATCGCGATTCACCCAGCTGGGCCGATGACCTACGCCCGGATAGAAGACGGTATCGATCGCAGAAACATCCGGCCCGGCCAGCGCCCGCACACGTGCGTTCAGGTCTGCGAAGAAGCTCTGAAAATGGTGGGGCGTCGCGACCAGACTATCTTCGAGGCCGTTCATCACCAGCGTGCTCCCCGCGCGCTGATGCAGCGCATACAGAATGGCCGCCTTATCGGGAAGAAAGCTCAGCGCTTGGTAAGTCCCTCCCTGGCACATCGTCTTGCGGCTCGAGTCCCAGGAGCCGCCATTGCCATCCAGGTCGCCGCCGCCGGAGACCACCAGTTCATGAATGCGCGGGTCCAACCCGGCCGCAATTGCAGAGTGAAAGCTTCCCATCGAGTAACCGATTACGGCGACCCTCTGGGGATCGACCTCCGGCAGGCTCAACGCGTAGCTCACCGCGCTCATTGCGTCGGCGATCATCGTCCCGCCCAATCGCGCCGGAGACTCTTTGCCCGGGAGCACGGTATCGTGCGCGGCCGCGTTGGTCAGGCGTAAGGCATTCCGTTCGCCCTCACCCACAGTGTCGTATGTCACCACGACAGCGCCTGCGCTCGCGTAGAGCAGCCCCGCGTAGACCTCGTACCAGGTGCTCTTACTGCCGCCATGGCCCGCCACGACGATCACCGCGGGCAGCTTGCCTTGCGCGTGATCTGGCCGGTAGACGATCGCCGGCACGCGCATGCCGTAAAGGCTCGCGTAGGTTACGCGGTGCGCCACCACTCCAGCCATGGGCGAAAAGCTGCCGTACTCATGCGCCGCCGGCGCGGGCATGCGGTCGGGAATAAAAAGAGCAGCCTTCGCCTGCTCGCGCCAGGCGGCAAACTGCTTATCGGAAGCAGGACTGGTCACCGCAGCGGGCGTGTCGAATGGATGCGCGGGATCGGCAGGATCCGGACGCGTGATCCGCTGACTCGCATTCGGCGCCTGCGCCACCAGCACCGCGCCTAATCCCAAGACAAAAAGCCCCAATCTCACTGGTCTGCCTCCTCCGCGTCCAAATGATAGTACGCGGAATGGTAAGCAGCTGGGCCAGCGTCTTGGCACGCGGTACTCTCACGGCCGTACTGTATCGCTCGCGCAAGCAGGATTGACAGCGCTGTGTTGAGCCGATATCGTTAGACGCCGAGATAGAGCGGTTTCCCTGAATGCCTTCATCTTTGCCATCTTCTTTGCGATTATCGACATCTTCGCTGTCGCGCGCGCTCTTGGATTGAGAGCCCGGGTGAGACGAAAACGGCTGTTCCGGCCAGACTCTCGCAAGCGCGTAACAGCGAACAAACTGTGCGAAGTGAGCCAGGCGACGCGATTGAACAACAGAGAGCCGGCTCTTCGCCTATGAAGTGGACTGATGCTGACTGAATTAGCAGTGACGGAGAACGACGCGGTCCAGACCCAGGTGGACCGCATCCTGCATAGCGAAGAGCTGCGAGGATCGGAGGTTCTGCGCCGGTTGCTCCGGTTTCTTGCCGAGAAGTCTGCAACCGGAGAGGCCGATGATCTGAAGGAATATAGCGTTGCCATCGACGGCCTCGGCAAGCCGGCCACCTACGACCCCCGTCACAACTCGGCAGTGCGTATTCAGGTGGGCAGGCTGCGCCAGAAGCTCGCCGACTACTATCGCGGCGAGGGCCGGTGTGACCCCATCGTCATCGATGTGCCGAAGGGGAGATTCAAGCTCAAGGTCGAACACCGTAACTGCCCTGCTCTCGCTTCTCCAACTGTCGACTTTTTTCCCGAGCCGGTAATTCCTGCTGAGATCAAGGCTCCTGAGCAGCCCCTCAAACCAAGCTTGCGGGAACGGCTGCGCAATCCGCGCTTTGCCTTTGCCGTATCGATCATGCTGATCCTTGCCGCCGGTCTCGCCTTCGGCGGCTACCGCTGGCTCATGCCGGCGAGTGCGCGCGCCAATACTGCCGTGTACCCACCGGGATGGGACGCCGACATGGAAGCCCTGTGGCGGCCCTTCATCTCGACCCACCGGCCCGTCATCGTCGCCATAGAAGACCCTCTGTTTGTGGAGTTGAACGGCAGCACGGGCATCTACTATCGCGACCGGACCCTGAATAACTGGAATGACATTGTGGCTTCGCAGAATGTGGCAGCCCTGCGCAAGGTGCTCAAGAACCCCACCATTCAGCCCAGCCGCTATTACACCGCCTTCGGCGAGGTGGATGCCTCCTTCCTTATCGCCAAGCTGCTCGGGCCGCGGGTGCAGAATCTTTCGGTGGTCAAGACCAGCGATCTCTCGCTTCGCCAGATTGGCGACAACGACGTCCTCTTCGTGGGTGTACAGAATCTGTTTTTCGATGAGCAGGCACAGGCGACTCCGGTTGCCGTACAGCTTTTGCAGGTTCGGGAAGGCATTCGGAATCTGAGCCCCGTGCACGGCGAACCGGCGCTCTTCGCTGACCAGTACTCGACCGCGCCTACCGAAGAAGGCATCGCTTACGCTCTGGTTACCCACCTGCCCGGCCCGCTGGGCGATAACGACGTGGAGAGCTTTACCAGTAGCCGCGCCGCCGGGTACGTGGCCGCCGTGAAGGCATTTACCGATCCCAAGGTGGTTCGGTCGATCGTGGGCCAGTTAAAACAGTCCTGCGGCGGCAGGATGCCGCACTATTACCAGGTCCTGCTGAAGGTTAAATTCAACGAACAAGTGCCTACCGAGATCACCTACATCCTGGGCCGGGAACTCCACTAAACGACACATCGCGTCCGCCAGTGGCACAACGGCTCCCACCCCGCTCCAGATTCGGGCTGGACCCGTTCGCGGAAATGGCGCAGACCTTTTGCGCTACGGCGATCGTACCGTTATATGCAATCGTTTGCGGCACTTACACGTGTATGAATCGAGGTGTATGCTCCGCTGTTTAACTCGTAACTAACCCGTTTACCTCGATTGCTCAAGTCGTCTTCGGATATGTTAATTCGAGCCTGCTGGTCGCTCAGGCCGCCCATGTGTGTAATGGCGACAGAAGCCGTCGGGCGGATTGCGCCAGTGTCAATGGCAAAACAGAGATGTCGTACCGAGTGTGCACAACCTCAGATCGCGCCCGCCGGCTGTGCCGACCCGAGGGTTGTTGCATCAGGATAGATGTTGCTGGTTTAGCCGCGACTAGGCAGCGGTAGGAGAGTTTCGAGGAGCGCTCATGTCCGAGAGAGAGTCGGTGTCCATCGAGGAGTTCAGCCCGCCGGCTGCCCCACAGGCGAGCGTGACCACGAGCCACCCTCCGGCGGTGATTGCAGGATTCTCCGGCTGGCTCCTGGATGCCTTCGATTTTTTCCTGGTGACCTTCTGCCTCACGGCCATTGCTCGGGATTTTCATAAATCGGACGCGCAGATCGCGCTCGTCATTACGATGACGCTGCTGTTTCGGCCCGTCGGCGGATTCGTCTTCGGCCTGATCGCCGACCGGTACGGGCGCCGTCTTCCCCTGATGATCAACGTCGGCACATTTGCCGTCGCCGAAATCCTGACCGGCCTGGCGCCCAACTACACATCGCTCCTGATCGTCCGCGCATTGTTTGGCGTGGTGATGGGCGGTAATTGGGGCGTAGGCGCATCTCTGGCCATGGAAGGTGCACCGGTGGGCCGGCGCGGGGTGTTGTCCGGCCTGTTGCAGGAGGGCTATGCGGCGGGGAACCTCCTCGCCGGTCTCTGCTATTTCTTCCTTTTCGACCGTTTCGGATGGCGGCCGCTGTTCTTTGTCGGCAGCCTGCCGGCCATTGCGCTGCTGCTTTTCATCCGGTTTCGGGTCAAAGAATCGGCAGTCTGGAAGAAGAAGTCCGCCGTGCGGCTCAGCTGGAGCGAGCAATACCGCGAGATCTTCTCTCACTGGAGGCTCTTTGTTTACCTGCTGCTTTTCATGTCGATGATGCTGTTTGCCTCGCACGGCACGCAGGATATGTACCCCACCTTCCTGCAGCGCCAATGGCACTTCACGCCGGCGCGGCGGTCGGCGATTACTGCCTTCTCTGCCTTCGGAGCCATCCTGGGCGGCCTCGTCTTCGGGCATTTCTCAGACCTGTGGGGCCGCCGGCGCGCCATCATCGCGGCCCTGGTCCTGGGCATCGTCATGATCCCCATCTGGGCTTATGCGCCCAGCCAGATTGTGCTCATCGCAGGCGCATTCCTGATGCAGTTCATGGTGCAGGGAGCGTGGGGAGTCATCCCGGCGCATCTGGCCGAACTTTCGCCCGATAGCGTTCGAGCCCTGCTGCCCGGCTTTGCCTACCAGAGCGCCGGCGTAATTGCCAGCTCCATCGTCTTCATCGAGGCCGTCTACGCCCAGCGGACCAGTTACGCAACAGCCATGGCTCTGACGGCAGTTAGTGTATTTTTTCTCGCGTCCATCATGGCCTGGCTGGGCCGCGAGCGCCGCGGACAGGCATTTGGCTCATAAAGCGGGCCAGATTTCTGTGGAGCCGTTCACACCTTTGCGGACCCTGCTTGATGTATACAAGAAGGATTACCGCCTCTTTTGCCCTCTGGAACGGGCGAACCCTTCATCTGGCTTCATAACGCGGGAGAAGCAATGGCAACAAAGGCTCATACCAGTCCTGCCCTCAGCACTAACAAACACCTGCTGCGCTGGGTCGAAAAGATGGCGGAACTCACCCGGCCCGACTCGATCCATTGGGTCGACGGTTCGCAGCGCGAGTACGACCGCCTTTGCTCCCTGCTCGAAGAGCGCGGCACCTTCGTCCGCCTGAACCAGGATCTGTGGCCCGGCTGCTTTTACGCGCGGTCCGATGCGCGTGATGTGGCCCGCGTCGAGGAACGCACCTTCATCTGCTCGCTCTCGCGCGACAGCGCCGGGCCTACGAATAACTGGGAAGACCCCTTTCAGATGCGCCGCAAGCTCAAGGATCTCTTCCGCGGCTGCATGCGCGGACGCACCATGTACGTGCTTCCTTTCTGCATGGGCCCGCTGGACTCGCCGGCCGCCCAGATCGGCGTCCAGCTCACCGACTCGCCCTACGTCGTCGTAAGCATGCGCATCATGGCCCGCATCGGCAGGCCGGTCTTTGCGCAGATCGATAAGGACACCAAGCGGGTCGTCGCCTGTATGCACTCGGTGGGGATGCCGCTTGAGCGCGGCCAGACGGACGTGCCGTGGCCCTGCAACGATACGAAATACATCGTGCACTATCCCGAGACCCGCGAGATCTGGTCCTATGGCTCGGGCTACGGCGGCAACGCGCTGCTGGGCAAGAAATGCTTCGCGCTCCGCATCGCCTCGAATATGGCCCGCGATGAGGGCTGGATGGCCGAGCACATGCTGATCGTCGGCCTGGAAAGCCCATCGGGCGAAAAGACTTATGTCGCGGCGGCGTTTCCCTCTGCCTGCGGCAAGACGAATTTCGCCATGATGGTTCCTCCCAAGGCGCTGAAGGGATGGAAGGTCTGGACCGTCGGCGATGATATCGCCTGGATTCGACCCGACGAGAAAGGTCAGCTCCGCGCCATCAACCCCGAGACGGGCTTTTTCGGCGTCGCACCCGGCACCAGCGCCAAAACCAATCCCAACGCAATGGCCACACTTGGGCGCAATACCATCTTCACCAATGTCGCGCTCACGCCGGAGGGAGGCGTGTGGTGGGAAGGCATGACCGACACCCCTCCGCGCGAGTGCCTCGATTGGCAGGGGAACGTGTGGACGCCGGAGATTGGCCGCCGTACGGGCGCCAAGGCGGCCCATCCCAATGGCCGCTTCACCGCTCCGGCCGCGCAGTGCCCGAGCATCGATCCGGCCTGGCAGGACCCCGACGGCGTCCCGCTGAGCGCCATCATCTTCGGCGGCCGCCGCTCCACGACCATGCCTCTCGTCTACCAGGCTTTCAACTGGAGTTCCGGCGTCTATATGGGCGCCACCATGGCGTCGGAGATGACGGCCGCCGCCGCTGGAACCGTCGGCAAACTACGACGCGATCCCATGGCCATGCTGCCTTTCTGCGGCTATCACATGGGCGACTACTTCCGGCACTGGATCAAGATGCAGCGCAAGCTCAGCGCGACCCCACGCGTTTTCCATGTGAACTGGTTCCGCAAGGACGATGACGGACACTTCCTATGGCCGGGTTTTGGCGAGAATATCCGCATCCTCAGGTGGATCGTCGACCGCGTACGCGGCCGCGCGCAGGGCAAGGAGACGCCCATCGGCTGGACACCTTACTACCGGGACATCGACTGGACCGGCCTCGATTTCTCAGAAGAACAGTTCGACCGGCTGCAGGCCGTCGACCGCGCCCAGTGGCGAACCGAGGTCATCGGCCATGAGGAATTATTTCTCGACCTGCACGATCACCTGCCTCCTGAGATGATCTACGAGCGGGAATTGCTCATCTGCCGGCTGTGATCGGGCTATCCAGTTACTTGTCCAAACCAGGTAAAAACCAGGGGCCGCCGGGCGACACTCGGCCGGCGGCCTGCTGGTTTGTCCTGCCGCTCCAATTCGCCCCTGGAAAATTCATGCCATTCCAGCCCGATACAATCAATTAGAGAGTCTCGGGGACGGTCTTTCGCGTCCAAAACAGATTGAGGGTTTGAAAACAGCTGAATGGCCAGGCGCACATGGAAAGGCAGGAAACAGGCGGGCTCCGGAATGGCGCGGTTCCTGGTGGGAACCTTCCTGGTCATTCTGGTTGTGGCCGGCGCAGCGGGATGGCTGCTGCTCACGCCGTACGGTCCAACCACTGAAACATTTGTCGATCTTGTGCCGGGCGATTCCACCCTGCGCATCGGTCAAAAACTGGAAGCCGCTGGGGTTGTGCGCAGCCAATACGCATTCGATCTGCTACGCGCGGTGAAGTGGGGAACCCTGCGGGCTGGTGAATACCGGTTTGACCATCCGGTGACGCCGGTTGAGGCGTATGAAAAAATCGCGCGCGGCGAAATCTACACCGTTGCGCTGACGATACCAGAGGGAGAAAACATCTTTGATATCGCCGCACGCGTCGAACAGGCGGGCTTCGACACGCGGCAGGATTTCCTCAATGCAGCCACCCAACAGGTAGCGTTGGTGGCTGATCTGGATCCTCAGGCCAAGAGCCTGGAGGGTTATTTGTTCCCCGACACATATCGCTTTGCCCGCCACACGAAGGCGGCGCAGATTACTGCAGCCATGGTGCGTCGCTTCCGCGACGTCGCCTCGGAACTGGGGTTGAAGGAGAACGTGCACCGGGTGGTCACCATTGCCTCATTGATCGAGCGGGAGACGGCGGTCGATACCGAGCGGCCTCTGGTGGCCAGCGTCTTTGAGAACCGGCTCGAAAAGAATATGCCCCTGATGACCGACCCCTCCGTGATCTATGGCCTCGAACTCGAAGGCAACTGGCGGGGCTCGATCTACCAGAGCGACCTGAGCCGCGACACGGCGTACAACACTTATCTGCATCCCGGATTGCCCCCTGGCCCGGTCGCCAATCCCGGTATTCCGTCGTTGCGCGCCGCCATGCACCCGGCGAATACTGACTATCTTTACTTCGTTGCCGCAGGCAGCAACGCGCAGGGCCATTCGCTCTTCGCGAGCACTTTGGATGAGCACAACCGCAATGTGGCCGGCTATCGCCGCGCCATGAAGAAGGCGGGTGCGCCATGAGGTCTTCGCGCCGCCTGGCATCCGCGGCATCGCTTGCCCTTCCCCTGGCTCTCGCTGGTTGTTCGCTGTTTCCTACTACGCGCAAGCTCCCGGTTCCCAAAGCGCCCGCGGTGGTGCAGACCGTCACACCCAAGGAGCTCGTGGGCAAACTCGATGATTCCTGGAAGGCGCTTCAGACGCTGAGCGTGCAGTGCGAAATCCATCTTCGGGTGGTCAAGTCCACACAGGATCTTGCCAAGGACTATCCGAACATCCCCGGGTTCCTGCTCTTGCGGAAACCGGACTCCCTCCGGGTACTCGGCCAGGTGCCCGTGCTGCACACCTGGATGTTCGATATGGTGAGCGATGGGAAGAACTTCACTCTCAACATTCCACCCGAGAAGCTGGCTTACAAGGGAGCCGACGACGCAAAGGGAACATCACCCAATCCCATGCTCAATCTGCGGCCTGAGTTTTTCTTCGATGCAATTGCGGTACGTGGCCTAGAGCCGGATGAATTCTATTCCGTGATGGCAGACAGCGAGACAATTGAAGATCCGTCGAAGAAGCATCTGCTGATTACGCCCGAATACGTACTGAGCGTCATGCATCCGAGATCGGAGAGCCATCAGTTCGCCCCGACGCGCGTGATCACCTTCCATCGCGACGATCTGCTTCCCTATCAGCAGGACATTTACGATAGCGATGGCAACCTGGTGACCATCACTCTCTATTCGGGCTACCGTGATTTCGGCGGTGTCACGTATCCGTCGCTCATCGACATCAAGCGCCCCATTGAGGGAATTGAAATCACTCTCACTCCTACCAAGGTGAGCCAGAATCTCACTCTGCCCGATGACCAGTTCCAGCTGAAGCTGCAGCCCGGCACGAAGGTCAAATCTCTTGATTAGCGCACCGCGGCGGCGGAATCCGATTCAACGACGGCGTGATCGGGCGTAAGAATCGGTTGAGGTCCGATGTGGGCTTTTTCGTCATCCAGCGTGAGCGCGGAACTTGTCGTGAAGACAAATTCATATCGCTGTACAAAAGCAGAGGCCGGATGAGAGTCTCATCCGGCCTCAAATTTATCTCGAGCCAAATCAACTAGAAGGTCAGCCGTCCGCCCACCTGGAGGATGCGCGGGCTGGATGCTCCGGTGATCACGCCAAAGCTCGAAGACGAGGGTGCCTGGCCATCCACGTTCGGAGGACCGCTCGTCCCTGGCGTTCCCAGGCTGACAAGGTTAAAGACATTGGTAGCCTCGCCGCGGAGCTGGAACGTTATATTCTCCCGGAATTGAAAATCGCGGAAGAGGCCCAGATCCACGTCGCGATAGCCTGGAGCGCGCAGATAATCGCGCGGCACGTTGCCGTCAGCGTTGCCGGGCCCGATGCCGCCTGCTACGTTGGGACCGTTGGCAACGAAGGCTGCGGTGTTGAACCACTCGGCCGCCTCCTGGGCGCGAGTCCGATGCGGATCAAGGAATGCGCTCGCCGGATTGACCGCGTCGAAGTCGGGACGGTTGTGGCCATTGCTGTCGTCGTTCTTCGTCGAACCGGTCGTGATTTCGAAGGGCTGGCCGCTCTGCATCACCCAGATGGGCGAAACCGTCCAGCCATTCACAACCTGCTTCATCAAGAAGTTCTCGCCGTGATAGTAGTCGATCTTCCACATGCCGGAGATGGTCGCGACGTTGCGCCGGTCCGCGTCCATGGGGCCTTTTTCTTCCCATAGATTCGCGAAATCCTGCGCGGTCATCTGACCGATTGCCGACTCGTTGCTGCTCTGGATGGCATGGCTCCAGACATAGAAGCCATTCACCATTACGTTGCGGGAAAGCGGCCGACCCGCCGCTATCTGCAGCGAGTGATAGTTGGCCGTCTGGTTCGTGATGAGGAAGATGTTCTGGCCGAGCGTGCCCGTACCGGTGGCGTTCTGGTCGTATGGACGCCGAGCGTTAGTGCCGCCTGTTCCCGTTTGACCGGAGTTCTCACCTGCGATTCCCGGAACATAGGGAGCATAGTTGCCATCGATCATCGTAGGCACATCATGCGAGAGCGTGCCCACATAAGCTGCCGTCAGAGCGATCTGCCAGGGCAACTGCCGCTGCACGGCAAGATTGAACTGGTAGATGTAGGGCCACTGCACGTTCGTGCCGATGGTTTCGATAGCCGCCGGCAGCAGGAACCGCGGGCTCTTTGGGTTATAGACGTACGGGAACGGGTCTCCGCTGGGGAATGCCGATGCGGCGCCGTTCACCATCAAAGGATTGTAGGGGTCCGAAGCTGAGCGCACCGAGCTGAAGGTCTGCCGAACCGCGTATGGATTCGCGTTGCCCGGCTGATTCCACTCGTTGCCGCTTGTGGTTCCGTAGAAGATGCCCGCACCGGCACGAACAGCGGTCTTGCCATCGCCGAACGGGTCCCACGCGAATCCGATGCGCGGCGCAACATGGTGGTACTTTGTGCTCACGATGCCGCGCCCCACGCCCGGATCGCCCGGGAAGAACATGCCCGCCGGCGCGCTCGGAACCAACGTCGATTGTGTGCCGGCAGCGCTGGGATTGCTGGTAAGGGTCGCCTTGCTGGGAATAAAGGCCGCTGTCAGATTCGACGACTCGACTGGCGCCGTGTCGATATCCCACCGCACGCCGAGGTTCGCCGTGAAGCGCGGAGTGATGCGGTAGTCATCCTGGAAGAAGACCGCCGTGTGCCATGCGCTCATCAGTGTGTGGTAAGGAGTGTCCTGCTCCATCGAGGCGAGCATGCCCGTGTAGAAGTCAGACAGTGCGTTGCCGGTGGTGGTGGGAGCAGAGCTCGTATAGCTGAAATTTCCGTAGTTGTACAGGTTGCCGACGAACATACCCTTGTCCAGCGCGAATTCGCCGCCGAAGTACAGGCTGTGTTTGCCTCTGGTCAGGCTCACCATGTCGCGGAGCGAATAGAAATCCGAATCCGTCACCGGACCAGCCAGCGAATTCTGGGCATGGAAATATCCGGAGACGTTGAGATCCGGGATCGTCGCGGGTCCTTGGATGGTGTAGCTGGAACCGAGCGAGCCCGCGCTGACCGTCGCCGGCAGGTTGACGCGTCCGCCCGCCGCCCGCGTAAACGACAGCCAGGCCTGATTTGCCGTGGTGGGGGTAAAGGTGTGGACGTCGCTGATGTTCGCGTTCGTCTGGTTGGTATAGGACTGGTTGATTGTCCAGGGGGCGATGTTGCCGCCGCCGAACGCGTTCTGTGTCGTGCGCACGAAGAAATACGTCGCCGCCACGTGATCCTTCTCGCTGAGAACCTGATCATACTTGCCCAGGTATTCGTTCTCTTCGGTCGGGCCGGTGAAGTAGCCGGACCAGTTCAGCGGAACCGTCGCTCCGCTTGGAGTGACGTTGGGCAACGGAATCGACGCGCTGGTATTCTTGCCGCTCATAACGGCGGCTGCTAACGCGTCCTCAGCGCTCGCCGGCAGGCAGTTTTTGTTCGTTGGATTATTCGCGTTCACGCCGACGGAAGAACAGCCTGAGCTGCTGTTGGTCTGGCCCGTGTAGTTCGTCTTCGTTCCCGGCATATTGATGGTGAACGGTGCCGACCCATAGTAAGAAAACTTTCCGTTCTGGTTGGCAGGGTTGGGCAGATCGCCCGTGAAGTCGCCCAGCCGCTCGGCCGCCGTGGGAACGCGGCCACCGCTCACGTACTGGCCCACCACCTGACGCAAACCGGCATAGCTGAACAGGAAGAACGCCTTGTCCTTCTTCACCGGTCCGCCGATCACGCCGCCGAAATTGTTGCGATGGTAAGGCGCTTTGATGAAATTGCCGTTCGTGTCCTTCGGGGCATTCCAGTTGTATGCGTTGAAATCGGTGTTGCGGTTGAACTCAAACAACGCTCCGTGAAACTGGTTCGTACCCGACTTGGTGACAGCCGTTACCACCGCGGACGACATGTGCCCATACTGTGCCGAGAAGTTGCTGGTTTCTACGCGGAACTCTTCCAGAGCGTCCGGGTTCGGCAGCTGGTTGCCGTAGTTGCGGATGCCGTTGATGTTCAGGCCGCCATCCAGATAGAAACTCACCTCGGGATTGCCGCCATCAATCGAGCCGTTAACCTGCACGTCGGTAGAAGGCAGTCCGATGACGAAATTCGGGGTGCCGTTTGCATTCTGCTGCTGGCTGGCGCTGTTGCTCATCACGCCCGGTGTAAGTGACAGCTGAGCATAAGCGTTGCGGTTGACCAGAGGTAGTCCGACGATCTCAGCCGGGGAAACCGTTCTGCCCAACTCGGCGGTCGACGTATCAACCAGCGGTGGAGCTTCGGTCACGGTCACCGTCTGGGTTTGTGCACCAATCTCCAGCACGACGCCCAGAGTCTGCGTCTGATCGACCGTGAGTACGACATTCTTCTGGACGAACGTTTTGAAATTCGCGGCAGACGCTTCGACCGTGTAGTTGCCTACGGGAAGATAGTCGATCCGGAACTCGCCGTATCCATTGCTGGGCACGGAGCGCGAGAAACCGGTGTCTACATTCGTTGCCTTGATGTTCGCACCAGCGATCACTGCGCCTTGCGCATCCTTGACGGTTCCTACGATGGAGCCCGTGATCTGCTGGCCAAACGCCATCAAGCCGCAGCCAGTCATCAAAACCAGCACAGCGAATATCCGCATGCTGGCGCTTGCGAGGAAGCTCCTCGCCGTCTTGCGTGTGTTCATACTGCCTCCCAAGTTGCTCTCTACCGGGTAGCTTTACCCGGACCTCCGCGCTGGGTTAGGGACCAATTACGAGTCTGGGGATCCAACTCCATACGCATCGAAGCTGCCGGTCTCGCGGCAACCTCTGGTCATTGCTTGTCCGGGTGGCGCACGCCAAAACAGAGATCTGCGCGGCGTAAAAAACCCGGGTGTCGACAAAGGCTATGCAAGGCTCGGGGCGAATTAAGCCCAAGTTCGAACTTCCGCCAGACAATCCTTTGTCTACGGCGCGAATTATACCTTGTGCGAAATACGATATGCACGCTTTTTGTTAGAAGAACGAATTTTCTGTGAAAACTTTAGTTCCAGGGCGATTTCACTATAGAAATACTGGTTTCACGCATCCGTGCAGACGATTGATTTTAATAATTTAACGTCAACATTCCAATCGATTTTACGCCCCAAAAAGAATGGCCGGATAGAACGCTCTATCCGGCCCCGAACCAGTGAAAGCAACCCGCTAGAAAGTCAGCCGGGCCCCCACCTGAATCAACCGCGGAGTCGTCGCCGACGTGATCTTGCCGTTGTTTCCCGACGAAAGGGTAGCCGTCGGGTTATTGAGGCTCACCAGGTTGAACACGTTCGTCGCCTCGCCGCGAAGCTGGAAGACGATCCCGCGTTCAAAGCGGAAGTCGCGCAGCAGCCCGAGGTCGACGTCGCGGTAGCCGGGACCGACAAGGAAGTCGCGCGAGACGTTGCCGTCTGCCCCACCGGGACCGATGCCGCCCGGCTTTCCGGGACCATTCGGAGTGAACGCAGCCGTATTGAACCACTCGCTCGTCACACCATTGGAACAGACGCGGCAGCGGTGAGGATCCAGCTGCCAGTCGGCGCCCGGCACCAGGTTGGGACGGTTATGGTTCGAGCTGTCGAGACTGTTATTCGCTCCGGTAGTGATCTCGAAGGGTGAGCCACTCTGCAGCGAGACGATCGGAGAGATGGTCCAGCCGTTGAGGGCCTGCTTCACCAACGAGCTCGCTCCGTGGTAGTAGTCCAGGTTCCACATGCCCGAGATACTGGCCACATTTCTGCGGTCGTTATCGGCGGGGCCTCTTTCCTCCCACAGGTTGTCGAAGTCCTGCGCGGTTCCAAGGCCATCGCCGTCCGGATTCAGGCTTTCGAGGTTATGGCTCCAGACATAGAAGCCATTGATCGTGAGGCTATGCGTGAGGGGGCGGCTCGCGGAGATCTGCAGCGAGTGGTATGAGGCCGACGCTTCAGACTGAAGATATGCAATCGAGCTCAGCGTTGGGCCGTTGGCCGGATTGCTGTCATAAGGACGCCGGCTGTTGACGTTGGCTGAGGTCGCTCCCGCTTCGTAGGACGCGTAGTTCTTGTCCTCGAAGAAAGGCACATGCCGCGTAAGCGTGCCGACGTACGCCACGGTGAGGCTGACATTCTGCGGAAGCTGCCGCTGCACAGCCGCGTTGAACTGATAGACCAGCGGCCATTGGTAGCTCTGCGCGATGGTCTCGATACCCGCATACTGGAGGAATCGCGGATTGGATGGATTGTAGGTGTACGGAAAGACGTCGCCGCCGGGGAACGACGATGCGGAACCGTTCACCATCGTCGGCGCATAGATGTTCGAGAACGAGTGGATGTCAGGGAAGGTCTGGCGCACCGAGAACGGCTGTGCATTGCCCGGCTGATTCCATTCGTTGCCCGCGACGCTTCCGTAGAAAACGCCCGCGCCGGCACGAATGGCAGTCTTTCCGTCGCCAAACGGATCCCACGCGATACCGACGCGCGGCGAGACGTGGTGGTAGCGCGTATTGACAATGCCGCGCGGCACGCCCTTGTCGCCCGGGAACAGCATGCCCAGGGGCGCGCTTGGAACCTGCGTGGACTGCACGTTGGGCTCAAACGTGGCCGTCAGATTCTGCGCTTCGACCGGGGCCGTCTGCACGTCATAGCGCAGGCCCAGGTTGAGCGTGAGCTTCGGCGTGATGCGATAGGTGTCCTGGATGAACGCAGCCCAGTACCACGTGCTGGTGACTGTGTGATAGGGCGTGTCCTGCTCCATCGTGTACACCTGGCCGGTGACAAAGTCCGACAGCGGATTATCCGTAGTGGTTGGCGCCGCAGAATTGAAGTTGAAGACGCCGAAGTTGTAAAGGTCGCCGAGGAAGGGGTCTTTTTCCAAAGAGACCTCGCCACCAAAGTCCAGCGTGTGTTTGCCGCGGGTCTGGCTCACCATGTCGCGCAGCGAGAAGAAGGTGGAATCGCTGACCGGTCCCGCAAGGCCCCCGCCGGCGTTGAAGTAGCCGGAGACGGCGAGTTGGGGCAGGGTTTTGGGCCCCTGGGTCGTAAAGCTCGATCCCAGGTCGTCCAGACCGATTCCCGGCAGGTTGGTGCGGCCGCCGGCGACGCGCGTCATTGTGAACCACCCCTGATTTGCCGTGGTTGGACTGAACGTGTGCACGTCGCTGATATTAAGCGTCTGCTGCCGTGCAAACGATTGCGTCGTCGTGTAAGGAATATTGCCGCCGCCGTAGGCATTCTGTTTGCTATTCAGGTAGAAGTAGCTGGCTGCGACGTGGTCCTTGTCAGACAAGGTCTCATCGAATTTGCCCAGATACTCGTCCTGGTTGGTCGGGCCGGTAAAGAATCCGACGTAGTTGTTGCCGGGAGCGTTTGGCAACGGGACGTATTTGTTGAGAATGCTGGTTGAGGCCGGATCAAGCAGCGCTTGCGGAACGCAGTTCGGCCGAGGCGTCTGGCAGCTTGGCGAGGCATTTACACCGTCGACCTGCGTTCCGGTTTTGGTGGCTGGATTGTAGGTCCCGGGCATATAGACCGGGAATGCATCGGCCGTAAAGTCGCCCTGACGTTCTGCGGCTGTAGGCACAACCGCACCAGAGAGCAACTGGCCGATCACCTGCCGCAGTCCTGCATAGCTGAAGAAGAAAAATGCCTTGTCGCGCACGACGGGTCCGCCAACTGTGCCGCCGAACTGGTTGCGGTGATACGGCGCGTTCAGATACTTGCCCGTCAGCGGGTTCTTCGGAGGATTCCAGGGGTAAGCGTTCAGGTCAGTATTGCGATTGAACTCGAACAGCGAGCCATGGAACTGGTTCGTTCCCGAACGAGTGACAGCCGTGACCACGGCGCCCGACATGCGTCCGTACTGAGCCGCGAAATCGTTCGTCTCCACGCGGAATTCTTCAAGGGCATCAGGATTTGGCAGCGGGTTGCCGTAGTTGCGCAGGCCGGTCATGTTGATGCCGCCGTCCAGGTAGTAGCTCACCATGGGCACACCGCCATCGATACCGCCGTTGACGATCACCTGCGTGGAAGGAACGCCAATCTGAAAGTTGGGCGTGCCGCTCGGATTGCTCTGGCTGCCGGCGCTGTTGGACTGAACGCCGGGCGTGAGCGAGAGCTCGGCATACGCATTGCGGTTGACCAGCGGCAGGCCGATAATCTCGCTCGGCGAAACTGTTCTGCCCAGCTCGGCTGTCGTTGTCTCCACCAGCGGCGGAGCCTCTGTGACCGTCACCGTCTGCGTTGTGGCTCCCACAGAGAGCGTAATGTTCAGCGCGGAGGTCTGATCGACGGTGACCGCAATGTTCTTCTGGACGAAGCCTTCAAATCCGGGCGCCGACGCGCTTACCGTGTAGTTGCCCACGGGAAGATATTGAATAAGGTAGCTGCCGTCGGAGCCCACCGCCGCGTTGCGAGAAAAGCCTGTGTCGACGTTAACGGCCTTGATCGTAGCCGTGGTAACCAGGGCGCCGCTTTCATCCTTGACACTTCCGGAGATCGATCCGGTGATCTGTTGAGCCGATCCCGCCAGACTCAGACCGAACAACACAACCAGCAGCGCGAGAAGGCGCACGCCGGCGCTCGCGAGGAAACTCCTCGCCCATTTGCATGTTTGCATTCCACATCTCCAAAGTTTTTACTGCCCGGGAACCTTCATCCGGATATGGCAGCTTCGGGTTTGAAGGTTGAAGTTGATTCGAGTCTGCAGCTCGATTCTAGAAATAAATAGCGGAGGTTCAGTTGACACACGAGTTAACAAAAACATCAACATCCGAACGAATTTGATCTAAGTTCAGATAAATAAGAAACATATTTGCTAACAGCGAATTATAACCGTTCGGAGGCAGAACTGGCATCTTTAATTTGTAGAGCGAACTTTTTGGCGTAAGTTGCAAGAATGCTAATAGCCGTAGACGAAACGGAGAGAGCAGCCATATCCCGCTTTTTTCTTGGGCCTGGTTGGCTCTCGCTATTGTGGCGAAGAGGGGGCTGTCCCCTGGCGCGGCGCTCCCATATCCGCGACGGTCGTTGCTGTGAACTGGCCATCCTTTACGGCGCCGTCCACTCGAACGGTATCGCCCACCTGTATATCGGCCAGCGTGATGGGGTCGCGACGGCGGCGGAATGTGGTGTTCTCGTCGGCAACAAAGCTGTGCGGAGCATTGTCTACGACTCCCGTGAGCGTCACCTTGACGCCATCAATCGCCGTCACCTTGCCCATGAGCCAGGTCTTGCCATAGTTTGCCTCCATCTGGCGCATCTGCTTTACCTGCTCCGGATCGAGCAGCACAACGGCTACCGCACCGACCGACTTCGCTGTGGCGTCTGTCTCACCACGCGCCTCGATCACATCGCCCACCTTGATGTCAGAGGCTTGAATCTGCTGCGGAGGATTGCCTCCGCGCCCCATGCCACGGCCCTCGCCCATTCCCTGTCCGCCCTCACTACCTTGACCGCCCGGTCCGCGCATTCCCGCCGGCATCTTGAACATGCGTGTGTTCGCGCTGTAATGCACCGTGTAGATTTCGCCCGTTTCGGTCTTGATGGTGTAGTGATCGGCTGCCACCTCGGTGATGGCGCCCATGACGCCGCGGCCCATCATGCCCATGCCGCCGCCGTAACCGCCGCGTCCTCCGCGCCATCCTCCGGCGTGCTGGCCTTGAGGCGGCGTGGAGCCGGAGTCCTGCGCCGTTGCGGCGCCTGCAAAAGCCAATACAAGGAGGAAAGCAATGGCGAGGCGAATCTTCATGACAGGACTCCGGGAGAACAGTCTATGCAAAATCGTGCTGAAGGCATAGACGGCTGACCTGGCGCTGAGGACGACACGCCGGCGCCGTGTGCTCCGCGCTGCTGGCGCACTTCAACCCTATTGAGCCTTTGGCTTGTTCTGCGAGGCGAGAAGCTGCTGGAAGTCGGGATTGTCGCGGAGGCTCTCAAATGCGATATCAGAGGCAATCTTCTTTGGGCTGGTGAAGCCCTCATCGAGCGCCATGCGCAGGTACTGCAGCGCGCAATCGGTATGCCCGGTGCGTACGCAGCCCATCGCCATGTAATAGTTCATGGCTCCGCGCTCCTGCACGCTGGAGGGATTCTGCACCTGCGGACTGCTGCGGTCCAGAAAGATCTGTGGGTCGATCGCCACCGCCTGCTTGTAGGCATCCCAGCCGCGGCTGTACTTGTGCTGCGCCAATAGGTTGGTGCCCTCATTTTTGAGAACCAGCGCCGACTGCGGATCGATCTTGAGAGCCTTGCGGTAATACTTCTCCGCCTGGCCGTATTGCTTCATCGAGTCGTAGACCGTGCCCAGGTTGTTGAGCACGCTGGAATTACGCGGGTTGAGCTTGAGGGACTCCTTATAGCAGCGAACCGCGTCTTTCGAATTAAACATCATTTGGTAGGCGATCCCCATCTTATTCCAGACGGCTGCTGTTGGCGGGGCCTTCATATACGCCTGGATCGCCGCCTGGTAACGCTGATGGACCGAGAGTGAATCGCCAAGCTGCTCCGGAGTCACTGCTGGGCTTGGAGTCGTCGCCGGGGAGGACGCCGAGGATTGCGCAAACTTGGATTGAATCGACGGAGTGGCGCTGGGCACTTGAGCACAGACGGATGGCAGGGAGGCGGCAAGCACCACAGAAAAGATGACTGAACGGGCGGACAGAGCTCGCAACGGATCGTATTCTTCACACCTGAACATGGTCCCTCCTTGGTTTCCGCTCCGCTGCAACCGGATGGAACCGAAGGGGGCGATTTCATTGGTGAAAATCGTCCGCATGCAATTAAAGCACTAATTGATGGCCGTGAAAAGACACACTGGTCACAAAGCCGTAACAGTTTCCATCGCGACGCCTGTAAAAACCCGGTAACACGGGGGTTGGGGCGAGGGCCGCGCGATACACTGCTTTGAACACAGGAGGTTCGAGCGCATATGAATCCATCCGTTGCAGCCATCGCCGATTCCGGCACAGCGCTCCATCATCGGTTGGCAGACGACTGGGTGAGAGACCGGTTCCGATCCACCCGCCAGCGGACTCTGGCCCTGTGCGCGCCGCTCACACCCGAGGACATGATGGTGCAGTCCTGCCCCGAAGCTTCCCCGGCGAAGTGGCATCTGGCCCACACCGCGTGGTTCTTCGAGTCCTTCGTGCTCGCTCCGTTCCTCCCCGGTTATCGCGTGTTCAATGCTGATTTCCCGTGGCTCTTCAACAGCTATTACGAGGGCTTTTCGGCATTCCCGGAAAAGAAGCTGCGCTCTTCGTTCTCGCGCCCGGCATTGGATGAGGTGATGCGCTATCGGGAGCACGTGGACGAAGCCATGGAGCGGCTGCTGGAATCCGGCCCCGAGCCCGAGGCGCTCCGCCGCATCGAGCTGGGCGTGAACCACGAGGAGCAGCACCAGGAGCTGCTGCTCACTGACATTCTGCACGCCTTCTTTACCAATCCTCTTCGTCCGGCATATCTCACCAAGAGCGCGCCGGTTCCTCCCGACCTCCAAGATCAGACTCCAGCACGGGCAGAGTTTCAGCAATTCGAGGGCGGGCTGCGCGCGATCGGTTACACCGGCGATGGCTTTTGTTTCGACAACGAGCTCGGCCGGCACCAGGTTTGGCTCGAGCCGTACGGCTTGAGCAACCGCCTGGTGACCTGCGGTGAGTATCTGGCCTTCATGGCCGATGGTGGGTATCGCCGGCCGGAGCTGTGGCTTTCGGCCGGCTGGACCACCGTCAAGGAACAAGGCTGGCGCGCTCCGCTCTACTGGAGCAAGGAAGATGGCGAGCACGGCGATTGGAGCATCTTCACCCTGCGCGGCAGTGTGCCGCTCGAAGATCTGCTGCGTGCTCCTGTCAGCCAGGTGAGCTACTACGAAGCCGATGCTTACGCGCGCTGGGCTGGCCACAGACTACCTACCGAGTTCGAGTGGGAAGCCGCTGCCGAGGGCTGTCCGGTTCAAGGAAACCTGCTCGACTCTGGCCGGTTGGTGCCCTCCCCGGCCACGCACCTCGACCAAAACCAGGGCCCCGCGCCGTGGTGGGGCGATTGTTGGGTGTGGACTGGGAGTGCGTATCTGCCTTATCCAGGATTCAAACCACTCGAAGGCGCGCTGGGCGAGTACAACGGGAAGTTCATGAGCGGGCAAATGGTGCTGCGCGGTGGCTCCTGTGTTACACCCGAGCCTCATATCCGATCGAGTTACCGCAACTTTTTTGCGCCGGAGACACGCTGGCAATTTTCCGGCATCCGGCTTGCTTCCTAAACTGCTTGGCTGCATCCAAGGAGCAAGATGGCCATTGCCGTTTCCACCTCAGCTGCGATTCGTGTCAATCCCCAGGTCGCCTTGGCAGCACGTGCCGGGCTCACTTCCATACCCAAGCAGTTGCCACCCTGGCTGTTTTACGACGAGGCCGGTTCGCGGCTGTTTGACCAGATCACCGAGCTTCCCGAGTACTACCTGACGCGCACGGAACGGTCGATTCTGACCGAGTACGCAGGCGAGATGATTGCCCATGCGGCAGACGGTGCGCGACTGCAGATCACGGAGCTCGGCGCCGGCTCGGCCGACAAGACACGAGTCCTGCTGCAGGCCGCTGTTGAGCAACAAGGCGGGGTGCTCTACGAACCGGTGGATGTCTCGTCCACCGCTCTTCTTGTCGCGCAGGCGCGGATCGAGCGCGAGATTCCCGGCGTGCGCGTGATGCCGTACGCCTCGGACTACACAAATGGCTTCTTCCTGGACCGGACGAACGCAGGCGAGCGGAGACTTGTGCTGTACATCGGTTCGAGCATCGGTAACTTTGAGCCCAACGACGCAAGGCGCGTGCTCCACAAGGTTCGAAAGCAGCTTGTGCCCGGAGATTGCCTGCTGCTCGGCGTGGATCTCGTCAAAGACGAAGCTGTTCTTCTCGCTGCTTATGACGACGCTGCCGGCACGACCGCAGCCTTCAATAAAAACGTGTTGCATCGGCTCAACCGGGACCTGGCGGCAGACTTCGATCTTGCAGCCTTTGCGCATCGCGCCGCGTGGAACCCTGCTCTCTCGCGCATCGAAATGCATCTGGTCAGCCGCAGACCGCAGCAGGTGCAGATCTCTGCGCTCGATCTGGCCATAGAGTTCGGCGTCGGAGAAAGCATTCACACAGAAAACAGCTATAAATATCGTCCCGACGAAGCGGAAACGCTGCTTGCAGCAACCGACTTTGCTCCGATCGGAAGCTGGACCGACGAGCGAGGCTGGTTCGCCGTTCACCTCGCCCGTGCGGAATGAGATTGCTGTTGACGCACCAGCTCTCGTGAAATTCAGTGCAGCGCCTATTTCGGCGCTGCGATCCTCACCAGCAGAATATCGTGACTGGGAATTTCGAGCGGCATGTTGTCGGTGAGATCCGTATCCTTGCCGGTCCAAAGATCCTTCGCATGCTGCGCACCGTGCAGGCCGAGCTTCGCCAGGTCGAGATGGAACGGATGCGTTGAGACGCGGTCGCTGCCTGCATTGAGCACCGCGATGGCCATGGCGCCGCCCGAGAGGTGCCGCGTCCACACGTCGACCTCACCTTCCGAATAGGCGCGTGTTGCTTCACGGCCGAGTCTATCCTGGTCGATCGCGATCACATCGCGATTGGTAAGGATCGCCTTGATCTCCGGCGTCATGTTGGGCAGGTCGTTGCCGGCCAGCAGCGGCGCGGCCAGCATGGCCCACATGGAGAAGTGCGCGCGATTCTCGCCCAGCGTGAGCCTGCCGTTGCCCACCTCCAGCATGTCGGGGTCATTCCAATGCCCGGGTCCCGCGTACTTCGCGAGGCCAGCCTGCATGCTGAGGATCGCATAAACGCTGTTCCAGTTGGGCTGGATGTCGCCGGTGGTACGCCACAGGTTTGCGCCCACCTCCGGCCCCCACTCCCAAACCGAATCCCACCCGTACTGGCAGAGCGAGTACACGATGGGCCGGCCTGTCGCCTTGAGGGCGTCGTCCATCTTCTTATAAGCGGCGACCATCATCCGCATCTGTTCGGCCTTGTCATCGGGGGCCTTGGCCGTCATCACCTCTGAGCGGAAGCTGCACAGATCGTACTTCAGATAATCGATGCCCCACGAGGCATAGAGCTGCGCATCCTGGACTTCGTGGTCGAGCGAGCCGGCGAAGCGAGCGCAGGTCTGCGGCCCCGGCGAGGAGTAGATGCCCAGCTTGAGACCCTTCGAGTGGACATAGTCGGCCAGCGCCTTCATGTCAGGGAATTTCGAGTTCGTATGCAACACGCCATTGGCGTCGCGGTCGCCTTCCCACGTGTCATCGATATTCACGTAGATATAGCCCGCGTCTTTCATGCCCGTTGAAACAAGCTGATCAGCCGCGTTGCGAATATCCTGGTCGGTCACATTGCGGTGGAAGAAATTCCAGCTGTTCCAGCCCATCGGCGGCGTCTGCGCCACCGCATCCGAAGCAGCTACTTTGGCTACTGAACGGTGCATGGACTTGGGTGCGGAGCCGGTCTGCGCCGAAACAGTAAACGTTACCAACGCGGACAAAACGAGAGGAAGCGACGCGGAAATGCGCATAGGCTAGGATTCTCCTGAAGACTTTTTCAGTGGAATAGTACGCTGTAGAAGCGGATTGGGCAATGGGTGTGATTAGGGCCTTCGCAGCGCACATTTCCAATGGCCGGTCCGGCGCCCCGTCACTCCCGGTATCTTCCGCTCTTGCTGGGTCCGAAAAGCCTGGACAAGCCCTAGCTCTTCTTGCTAGTAACGGCGGAGAACGCCAGCACTTCTTGCGTCACCCGCTTGCTTCCGCAGTGCGGACACGCTACGCCGCCTTTGTCCACGTCTGCAAGATGAAGGTTCAGCGTAAATTCCTTGTGGCAATCCTGGCAGAGAAATACGTATTGCGACATCGCCATTCTCCACTGAAGATCATAGCGCTGTTTCGCATCCTTCGAGATACAAATCTCGCGTCGGCTTTCGCCCGGAAGCGTTGACCGGTCTTTCAGCCGAAGAGACTGTCGATCTTCTGGCCGAGGGCGTCAAGCTGCTGGCGAAGTTCCGCCACCGCAGCCTCAAGTTGCGCAACGCGTTCTTCGTACGCGGGTTCTGGGGCCGGAGTTTCCGGGTCGGATTCGGCCTGGCCGGGCGCCGATTCGACCGGACCGGAAAGCAGGTGCGCATACCGCGACTCCTTGGTGCCGGGCTGGCGCGGCAGCACAGTCACCAGCGGCGCCTGACGTTCCATCAGTTTCTGTAACGCGGCAACCACATCCGAAATCTCTTCAAACCGGTGCAGCCGTTCTGTACGGCCGCGCAACTCGCCCGGCGTCTGCGGCCCGCGCAGCAGCAACACGCACATCAGCGCTGTCTCCGCGCGGCTGAAATTAAACGCTTCACCCAGCCAATGCTCGTATTTCGCGACACGGCCGTCAGCCGAACGGGCCCGCCCGGCGAGATGCATCTCTTCCAGGCCGTGTAGTGCCTGGCGCACCTCGTCCTCGTCGAGATTCATCACCGGCTCGCGGTTCGAGCGCTGGTTGCACGCATTGACGAGCGCATTCAACGAAAGCGGATAATACTCCGGAGTGGTCACTTCCTTTTCAACCAGCGCGCCCAACACGCGCGCCTCAGCGGCATTCAAGCGGACGGAAGCATCGAAGACCATGTCCTTATTGTCCCATTCCGGACGCAATCGGAATTATGCAGGCTCTTCCGATGCGATCTCGCGATTCCGAGTGAGCTGGAAGTAGACCAGCGGGGTGACCACCAGGCTCAGCACCATCGAGATCACCAGACCGCCGATGACCGCAATCGCCAGCGGCTGCAGCATCTGCGAGCCAGCGCCCAACGCGAAGGCCAGCGGCAGCATGCCGGACACCGCAGCCAACGCCGTCATCACGATGGGCCGCAGCCGGCGCTGCGCGGCATGCAGCATCGCGTCTCTCGCCGAAAAGCCCTCCGCGCGGAACCGCTCGTCTGCGTCCAGCAGCAGGATGCCATTCTTCGCTACGATCCCGATGACCATGATCAGACCCATGAAGGACGCCACGTTGAACGTAGTGCCCGTCACGAGCAGAGCCAGAATCACGCCGGAGATAGAAAGCACCGAGGAGGTAAGAATTGCAATCGGCGCCGGAAAATTGCGGAACTCCGCCAGCAGTACGCCAAAGATCAGCGCCAATGCCAGCAGGAGCACCCGAAGCAGATCGTGGAAGGACTTCTGCTGCTCCTCATAGGTGCCGCCGTAAACGACGCGTACCGACGAGGGCAAATGCAGCCCGCGCACGGTTTGCTGCACGCGCGCCATGGCGGTGCCCAAATCGGAGCCTTCGAGCCGGCCCGTCACCGTCACCAGCCGCTGCAGATTCTCGCGCAGAATCTCATTCTGCGGCGGCAACTGCTCGATCGCAGCGAGAGAGCCCAGCGTGGCCGTATGCCCGGAGCTGGAATTGAAGACCGTGTTCTCAATGGCGTCGAGCGAGCTGCGGTGTTCGTCGCCGAGCCGCACGCGGATACTGTACGGCCGACCATTCGCAATCAGTGGGTCTGTCGTGGTCACACCGTCGAGGATCGATGTAGCGTCTTCGGAGATCTCGCTGGGCGTAAAGCCCAACCGCGCCGCCACGACAGGATCGACCTGAAAATTCGTTGCCGGCCCGCTGATCGTGTTGTCGATGCCGTTCTCCACATCAACCACACCGGGAATCTTGCTGATCGCATCGCCCACTCTCGGTCCAAGCTGCGCCAGCAGTTGCGGATCGTTGGCGAAGATCTTGATCTGAATCGGCTCCGGAGCGTTGGAAAGATCGCCGATCATATCCTGAAGCACCTGCGTGAATTCGACGTCAAGTTCCGGCTCCGTGGCGCGAATCTGCTGCCGCACGTCTTCCATTACGTCGTCGATGGAGCGGCTGCGGTGCGCCTTCAGCTTCACCGTAAAGTCGCCCGTGTTGGCCTCGGTCACCGCGGCGAGGCCCATCTGCAGCCCCGTGCGCCGCGACGTGATGTCGACCTCCGGCTCGGAGTGCAGAATGCGCTCCACATGTTGCAGAACACGATTCGTCTCATTCAACGAGCTGCCGGCGGGCATGATGTAGTCGAGTACGAATCCTCCTTCATCCATCTCGGGCAGCAGATCGGAACCGAGCGCCTGGTAACCGGCCCACGTTGCTACGATCAGCAGCAATGAGATCACGCCAACCCACACCGGCTTGGCCAGCGCCCAGTCCAGCACGCGGCCATGAAGACGCAGCGTCCGCGTCAGCAGCCGGCCCGCTGTGTGATCGCTGTGCGCCGCATGGTTGCCTTGCGTCCGCAGCAGCACGTAACTCAATCCCGGCGTCCAGGTCAGGGCCAGCGCAAGCGATGTGAGAAGCGCCGCGGTCATGGTAATGGCCAGCGCCCGAAAGAAGCTTCCCGTTACGCCGCTCACCGCCACGAGAGGGAGAAACACAACGACAGGCGTGATGGTGGAAAAGACCAGCGGCGTTGAAATTTCCGTGAGCGCTTTGTGCACCGCTTCGGCGCGGTGCTCGCCCGCGTCGCGGTGCATCACGACGTTTTCGACGACCACAATCGCGTCGTCGATCACCAGCCCAATGGCCGCCGCCAGCCCGCCCAGCGTCATCAGGTTGAAGCTCTCGCCGATCATCCACAACACCAGGATCGTTATGGCAACGGTTACTGGGATGACTAGCCCTGCAATCAGCGAAGAGGTCCAATCCCGCAGAAACAGGAACAAAATCACGCAAGCCAGCACGAGACCGATGAAGATCGCATCGCGCACGCTCGTAATGCTGTCGCGTACAAGCTGCGACTGATCGTAGAAAACATCGAGATTCACACCCGGTGGCAGCTTGGCCTTCAGATACTTCACCTCAGCGGCCACCGCGTCGGCCACCGCAACGGTATTGCTTGAAGGCTGGCGCGCAATCTGCAACAGCACCGCATTCTTGCCGTTGGCCGTCACCGTCGTATACACCGGCATTGTCGCCTGCTCCACTGTGGCCACATCGGCGACGCGCACGGGCGCGCCAGTCGGTGTGGTCTTCACCACGAGCTGACGCAGCTGGTCGGCATCGTGGACCTGCGCACCCACCAGGCCCAACATCAGTTCATGGTTTGCTTCATAGAGACCCGGAGAGTCGATGACGTTCGACGCCTCGATTGCGTTGACCAGGTCCGGAATCGTGACCCCTGTCGCCTGTAGCAGCGCCAGGTTCGGCACAACGTGAAACTCAGGCACCTGTCCGCCTTGCACATCCACGCGGCTCACCCCGGCAACGCGATTCAGCGGCGGCTTCAAATCGTACGTGGCGACCTCCCACAGCCGCGTCTGCGGAACCGTGTCCG
>Ga0335073_10000529_pt1 | contig 48941 bp, 46 predicted proteins | sample Lox_Sample_22_FD_207093 | JGI IMG/M metagenome (GOLD analysis project Ga0335073, IMG submission 207093) | Soil microbial communities from Loxahatchee National Wildlife Refuge, Florida, United States - Lox_Sample_2.2 | ecosystem: Environmental > Terrestrial > Soil > Wetlands | place: USA... | reverse complement strand
GCCGAGACTGCCGGAAAGCGGATGTCCGGCCAGGAACCCCAGGTCAGATAATGTATCAGGGGCTCGTGAGGGTGACGAAACCGGACCCGATGAGCAACTCGCCTCGGGCGCGGGAATCTACCGCTAGGACAAGCCGACCGCAGCGCACGCGGCGGTCCGGCAGGCGCCGCCGGACCATGTCACTGTGCGCACGCCGCAGCGAGGAAGGCATCGGCGTATCTTGAGTCCAACTGCCTTCTGGTAGATGGTGTTGCCGTCGCTGACGTGTCCTGGCCGATCCGGGCCGAGGTGAGGCCTCTGCCGCTTTTCGAATACCTTCGTGCCACGAGGCATAGTCGGCTGAAAATTGGGCAAAGCGCCGGTGCCGTTGCGGCCTGAGGAAGGGTAATCCTGTGCCCGACGTCGTGGACGTGATCCTGGCTGAGCACCGCCAGATCCTTGAGCTGTTCGGGGAACTGGCGGACGCCGCAGGGACCGGGGCCGCGCGACGCGCTGACCGGCTGGACCTGATCTGGACGAATCTGGCCAGAGTGCTCGAGGCTCACGTCGACACCGCGCAGGAGATCGCCTGGCCGAGGCTCTTCCAGGGCTCAGCAAGCCGGCACTTGCCGGAAATTGCTGCCGGGCATGGCGACATAAGGGAGGCCATAGGTGAAGCGCCCTTCCAGCCGGCCGGATCGGCCGTGTGGACGCTGGCTGTCAGGGCGGCCCGGACCGCCGCGATCAGGCACATTGATGGCATCGAGTCCGGCCCGCTGGCGATGTTCCGGCGGGAGGCGTCACCGCAGAACCGGGAGCTGCTGGGAGACCAGTGGCTGGCGTTCCAGGCCGCCCAGGTTTCTGACGCGAACTCGGCGCCGGGCCGCCGAGTATCCGCGCCGACCGTCTCGAGAAAGCCGCCGACATCGGGGCTTTAACCAGTCCCGGGTCAGAAAACAGAAGGCGCGCCGTGACCCCGTTAGGTTCGGAGGAGGGTCACGACGTGCACCCCTTGGCACCATGAAATTATCGTGGCACGACTATTATGTCAAACCCTGCTCCGGACGAAGCTGTGGTCGACGAGATCGCGGTATCTTGTGATCAGGGACCTCCTGCTGCAGCGCGGCGTCGACTCGGGGAACGACATCATCGTGTCGGCTGGCTCGCACCTTGCCCTCAACGACGCCGCGTTCGGCCGTGACGGCTCGTGGCTAATCTCCTGGACAAAGAACAGCCAGCAGAACGAGGATTTTTCGCCGCCAGCTGATCAGCGGTAACAGCAGTGGAGGTCCCGGTCGGCTGACCGGGACCTCCACGCGCCCAGGTGCCCGTCACCGGTAGACGCTGCCGGGCGGGCGCCGCGTTCCCGTCATACGGTGACCCGGCCATGAAGCAGTGAGGCGCCGTGCCCGGAGCACGAATCCGAGCGTGCGGGCCAGGTCAGCCGCGCAGGCTCAGCCGGGCTGGTCCTCGTGTAGGAGCAGCACGTTGTTCAGCGCGATGGCCAGCTTGCGCATCTCGGTCAAGGTGATCTTGGTCAGTTCGGTCACCAGCCGGTCGCCTTCGGTGGTCAGCTCGACCCGGACGACTCTCGCGTCGTCGGGATCGGCGCGTCGGCGCACGAATCCGGCGGCCTCCGCGCGGTCCACCAGCCCGACGGCGCTGTGGCTTTGCAGCAGCAAGTAGTCCGCCAGCTGGCCGACGGACGGCGGCCGGTCGCCGGGATGGCCCTTGATCGCTACCAGCAGCTGATGCTGGACGTGCGTCAGCCCGACCTCGCCTGCCTGGTCCTCGCTCCAGCGCTGAAAGCGCCGCAGCGCGACGCGGAAGGCAAGCAGGTTCTCGAAATCCTGCCGGGTGGGCTGGGTCAGCAGATGCTCCCTTGTGGTGACGGCCAGGGTGCTCATGAGCCTACCGGTAACGCGGCCGCACGATCGGAATGCGGCGTTTGGCCACGCATACGGAACATGCCAGCCCGCATGGGCCTTCGCGGCCTGCGGTCCCGCGGTCCCGATCCCCGGGTGCGCGGCCCCCGCCGCCGTCGCATCAAACGGGACAGATGGCATATGCAATAGTTGTGAGATGCAAACATTGACTGATGCACAGGATCTGGGCCGGTCGAGGACGCCGGATCACGCGGTGGATGCGGCCGCGGTGGACGCGGTACTGACGGCGAGCCGGTCGCTGGTCGCGGTGGCGACCCGGTCGCTGGGCGCGGCCGCCGAGGACACGACGATCGCCCAGTACCGGGCGCTGGTCGTGCTGGCTTCCCGCGGCCCGCAGCGCATGGCGGATCTCGCGGCGGCCCTGGGGGTGGCGCCGTCTACGGCGGGGCGGATGTGTGACCGGCTGGTCCGTAAGGGGCTGATCCGCCGGCACCGGGCCCGGGCTGACCGGCGTGCGGTGCTGGTGGCGGTCACCGCGGCGGGCCGGCTGGTGGTCGATCAGGCCACCGCGCGGCGCCGGGCCCTGATCGAGGAGGTCCTGGCCAAGCTGCCGGACTCCACTCAGCGTGCGATCGCGGTGGCGCTTGAGGCTTTCGCTGCCGCGGCGGGTGAGGTGCCCGACCGGCAGTGGCCGCCACTGGAGCCCGCGGGCGATAAGGCCGAGGCAGCGCCGCGCCGAGCGGCCCGGTCCGCGGCGAACGCGGGGGAGCGCCGATGACAGGCTCGTCATTGCCCTCCGCCGCCGGGCTGGTTTCGCGGGGGGCCGGGTGGCTGCGGGCCGGCCGGGGCGGCCTGTTCCTGCTCGCCCTGCTGGTGGGTGTGGGGTCAGGTCTGGGCGCGGTCGTGTTCCGCGAGCTGATCTATCTGGTCACCTGGGCGGTCACCGGGCATGAGGAGTTCGGCCAGCAAGGCCACGTGGGCAGTGCCCACCTGCCCTGGCTGGGCCTGGGGTTCTTCGTGATCATCCCAGTCATCGGCGGCCTGCTGTATGGCCCGCTCATCTACCGCTGGGCGCGGGAGGCGCGCGGCCACGGCGTGCCCGAGGTCATGATCGCCGTCGCCGATAACGGCGGCCGGATCCGTCCGCAGGTCAGTGTGGTCAAGGCGGTTGCATCGGCGGTGTGCATCGGGGTGGGCGGGTCGGTGGGCCGGGAGGGGCCGATCGTGCAGATCGGCTCGGCGCTGGCCTCCAGCCTGGGCCAGTGGGTCAAGATGCCGGAAAGCCGGATGCGGATCCTGGTCGCGTGCGGCGCCGGTGGCGGTATCGCCGCCACCTTCAACGCCCCGATCACCGGGGTGTTCTTCGGCGTGGAGATCATCTTGCGGGAGTTCTCCATCGACGCGCTGTTCACCGTCATGCTCTCCGCCATGATCGCCGACATCACCGCCATCCCGTTCCTCGGCGACAAGCCGTTCCTGTCCGGCTTCCCGTCCGGGATCGTGCTGCACCACGCGCAGAACTACCTGCTGGTCGCGGTGCTGGCGGTCGTCGCGGGCCTGATGGGCCTGGCCTTCAAATCGGTGCTGTACAAGGTCGAGGATCTGTGCGACGTCCTCTGGAAGGGCCGGCCGGAGTGGGCCCGGCCCGCGGCCGGCGGCGTCGTGCTGGGGTTGCTCTTGCTGGCCCTCCCGCAGATGTACGGGGTGGGCTACCCGGTGATGTACCAGGCGACCGCCGGCCAGTACGCGCTGTGGTTCCTGATCCTGCTGGCCTTCGCCAAAATCGTGGCGTGCAGCCTGACCATCGGGATCGGCGGGTCCGGCGGCGTGTTCGCCCCGTCGCTGTTCATCGGGGTCACCTCCGGGATGGCCTACGGCGACATCGTGCACCACCTGTTCGGCGCCAGCGCCGGGCAGCCCGCCCTGTATGCGGTGGTGGCCATGGGCGCAGTGTTCACCTCAGCCGCCCGCGCCCCGCTGACCTCCCTGGCCTCCGTAGTGGAGATGACCGGCGACTTCGCGCTCACTCTGCCGGTCATGCTCGCTGTCGCCATTGCCTCGACCCTGTCCCGGGCCCTGTCCTATGGCACCATCTACACCACCAAGCTGCTGCGCCGCGGCACCGATATCGACCGCACCACCCCCTGGCGGGCCCTGGCCGACCTCAAAATCGCCGACGCCATGCGCCCGCTGCGCGCCCCGCTGCCGGTCCCGCCTCCTGTCCCGGCCGCCAACGGCTGTAGCACGGGGCCGGACCCGGCCGCACTGCCCGGCCCGGTCACCTACCAGGCCGACCCGCAGGCTCTGTTCGCCACTGAGTCCGTCGCTCAGGCGCTGCGCCAGCTCGATGTCTACGGCCATGACGGCTTGCCGGTGCTGTCTGCTGACGGCCGGCAGATACCCGGCTGGGTCACCGCCCCCGATGTGCTCCGGGCCATCGCCCGGCAGCTCAGCACGTCGCAGGCCGAGACCGTCCAGGCCCAGGCCGCCGCCGACTGGGATACTCCCGATCCGGGCTTGCTCCCGCAGCATCCGTCGACCCCGCTGCCCGGATACCAGTTCACCGAGATCACGATCACGGCTGGATCGCCCGCCGCCGGGCGCAAGCTCGCCGAGGTCACCTGGCCGCCGGCCGCCATCCCCGTGATCGTGCAGCGCGGACGTCAGCTGCGCCCGCCCCAGCCCGGACTCACCCTGGCCCCCGGCGACCGGATCAGCCTGCTCACCGCCGCTCCCAGCCGTTCACCGGAGCCCGATCCCCGGCCGTGATCAGGGGCTACGGCACGGACCATCGCCGAACGCACCGGCCCACTCCGCGGGCCTGGGCTACCGGTGCCGGGCCATCGCCGCCCGCAGGTGCTCCGAGAGGCTGGCCGGGGCGGGGAGCGCCTCGGCCAGGGCCACTTCCTGCCCGGCGGGAAGGCAGGTCACGCACTCGGAGATGATCTCGGTTCGCTCGGCCGAGATGCGCTGCCATATCGCCTGCCCCTTGGCGGTGACCTCGACCCGGACGGCCCGGTAGTCGGCTGGATCGCGCTGCCGGAGGACCAGGCCGAGGGAGGTGAGGTTGCCGACGATCCGGGACAGCATGGTCGGATTGACGCCTTCGATCTCGCTCAGCTCGGCCAGGCCGAGCGGGCCGCGGTTGACCACGACAGCGAGTGCGGAGGCCTGGGCCGGGGTCAGCCCTTCGCCGGCCGACTCCGCGTTCAGCCGACGGGCCAGCCCGAGTACGACGCGCCGCAAGCGGATCACGCTGTCTGGGTCCAGTTGCGCCACCCCCGGCACCGGCTCGGATCCGGTGGCGCTGGGAAGCAGAGTCGCCCTGGACAAGGGCGCGCCGCAGCATCCTAGGTGCAGCGGGATGGAAGATCTTGCCGCGGCGCACTCCCCTGCGGCATCATTATTATCGTTGCACGATACTAAAGTCAACGATCAGGCCGACTTTGGAGCTGACCTAGGAGCGCCACCAGGGCGGTTCCCTATCCCTTGCTGCGCAGCTGTCCCGCGGACTCCCGCCCGGAATGCGGGGATCATCGGCGACCAGATAATATTTAAATCGTTCTGCGATACAAAATTCGTTTGAGTGGCGGCTGACTGGAAAGAAGTTAATTAGTTCGCAGTCCGACATATCGGGAGGTGCGTCATGGCTCTTCCGCGCCGCCAGCGGCGGCTGCTCAGCGGCATCGACCACCAGATGGCCGCCGAAGCTCCCCTGCTGGCCTGGCAGTTCGACATGTTCGCCCGGCCCTCGGCCTACCTGCCCCGGCCCTCCCACGAGCAGCTCCCTACCTGGACCAGCCGGTTCTGGTCCAGCGTGTGGGAACCTCTCGCCGCGTGGGCCTGGCTCGCACCGCCGTTGCCCGGCTCGCTTCGGGCAGACGGGTACGCCGGGCCGGGCGGTGACCGTGGCCCGAGCCCCCGGCCCAGTTCTCCAGCCCGGCAGAAAGACGGCAGGCCTGGTCAGTCCTAGCCGGGTCACCGCCACCGGCCTCCGGCTGGTCCACGTGGTGGACAAGCCCAGCCCGGTCAGGCCGGCCTGCGACCGCGCCCTGCCGGCCAAGGCACAGGAGTTCCTGCCGCCCGCAACAGCTAGGAAGGACCGAGTTGGGCACGGTAGTCACCACCGCCGCGCAGGTCCACCTGCTGGCAGCGGACGCGGCGGCCAAGGCCGTGGTGGCGGCCCAGACCCGGATGGCGCTGACGCAGGCCTTTCGCATCATCCTGGCCTGCTTCAGCAGCCTGGGCGGGATCCTGGCCATATACGCCGCACTGGGCGCGGCCAGCTACCGGATCATCCGGGTCATGGCCCGGCGCTGGCAGGGTGCGAGGCACGGCGAGCAGGACGTCCCGTACGGCCCGAGCGCGCCTGGGCCACGCCCCTGTGCGGACGACATCGCCGAGCGTCGGCCGGTGTCGCCGTGATCGCCCATGCCACCGCCTCAGTGCTGTGGGTGAGCGTCACCTTGTACGCCTCCTTGGGCGGTGCCGATTTCGGTGGCGGCCTATGGGACCTGCTGGCTGGGGGCACCGCGCGGGCCGGCAGCCGCGCGCCCTGATCGATCACGCCATCGGCCCGGTGTGGGAAACCAGCCACGTCTGGCTGATCTTCGACCTGGTCGTCTTGTGGACCGCGTTCTCGACCACCCTCGCGGCCATCTTCTCCGCTCTGTTCGACCCACTGACGCTGGCCGTATTCGCCATCGTGCTGTGTGGTGCGGGTTTCGCCTTCCGCACGACCCTGCGCCGGCTGCCGGTCTCGTCTGGATCGAGCTCCGCGCCGTAGCCGACGGGGCGCTTGCGCGACGTTGCGGTAGCCGTCCCGCGCACGGGGGGGCAGTGTCCGGTCATGGAACCCGCATCGAGATCCTGGCCGCACCGGACCTGTATTTTATCTGCGAGCAGATGGCTTTCGCCCGTGGCGAGCCGGTGGTCTGAGAGCCCTTTTCGATTTTCAGCTGTTGTCTAGACGGCGGAACGTGATTTCCTCCAGCAGCAGCCGGGCCGCGGCCGCGACCGGAATGGCCACCAGAGCACCGACAATACCGAGCAGAGCACCGCCGAGCAGTACCGCCACCAGGGTTACCGTGGCCGGAACTTTTACTGTGCGTCCCATCACCCTGGGCACGATGAGATAATCCTCGGCCAGCTTGTAAATGATCATGAACACGAGCGTGGCGATGGCTACCGGCAGCGAGACAGTCAGCGCGGTCAGCACCACCGCTGCCCCGCCGATGTAGGAGCCGATGATAGGGATCAAATCGATCAGGGCCACGAACATAGCGAGCAGGAAAGGGTAAGGGATTCCCCACGCCAGCATCCAGATCGCGGTGCCCACTCCGATGATGACAGAGGTAAGAGCGTTGCCCAGGACGTATCCGCCCACCCGGCGGAAGATCTCATCGGCCAGCAGAATCGTCCGCGGGCGCCGCGATGCGGGTGCGAGCCGGTAGGCGAACGCCTTTATCCGGGGCAGGCCGCCCAGGAAGTACACGCTGAGCACGGCCACGAGCAGGATGGAGGACACGGTGCTGATCACCATCTCGCCGACGCTGAGTACACCCCCAACCAGATCCGTGCCGTGGCTGGAGAGCAGCTTGGCCAGCCGCGGTTCAAGGTGAAATTGGGCGTTCAGCTGGCCGAGCTCAGAATTGTGATTTTGCACTTCCGTTGCGTACCGCGGCAGCTGATGGACAAGGGCGGTCGCCTCAGCTGTTATCCGCGGGATGGCCAGGGCCAGGAATGCTCCGGCGATGGCGAGGCCGCCTAGCAACGTGATGACAACGGCTAGCCAGCGCGGCACCCGCCGCTGGGTCAGCCAGCTGACGATGGGGTCCAAGCCGATCGCGATGAACAGCGCCATGCCGATCAGAGTGAGGATCGAGCCAACCTTTAGTAGCAGCTCAATCGCCCCAGCGGTGACAGCTACGCCGGCCGCGGCCGTCATCCCGATGAAAAACGGTGAGCGTCGGTTTACCGGCCGCCCCGGTCGGCCCAGCCCGTCGGTCTCCTCGGCGATCTGCTCTGCTGTGCGCATCGCTTCTTGGACCGTGGCACCAGGCGGCCTGTTTTGTGCGGCCGCGGTTTGCTGCTCTGGGTGCCGGCCGGGAACGGGCCCGGCCGGCCCGCCGTTTGCTGCCACGCCCGCGGACGTATCTTCATGTTCACGGCCCGGTGTAATCATGCGCTGTCTGGTTGTGTCTTTCGCGGCCAGCCGCCTTCGCTCTTATCACGGATATCGGTGGCGCCAGCGATAACCTTTAGCCAGCCGCTTGCTCGTGCACTCACCGTTTCTGGGTCAGCGGGATGCTGGGCCGGGGCCGGGGCGGCAGCGCAATCCGGTGCCGCTTGCCGACCAGGTCGCGGGTCAGCGCGGTGGCGAAGGTTTTCGCGGTGGTGGGCAAGGTCTTCAGGTAAGACGGGTCCAGGAAGCCGCCGGCCATGTGGTCGAACTGGCCGCGGGCGCCGTGATCGGTGTCCGCGTCGGTGGGTTCGTAGAGGTTGGCCGGGCGGTCGGGGGAGATGTGCTCGCTGGTGAGCTGAGTGGACCAGGCGCCCAGGGCGGCGTACTGATTGCCGAGGCCGGGAAACATGCGGCCGGCTAGCACCAGGATTTTGTTCCAGGATCCGATGACCTTCTCGCGGCGGCCGGTGAGTGCGGTTTCGAGGATGTACTTCGCGATCAGCTCGGGCTGGTAGATGGGGGGCACGGGCTGCGGGTGGCGGTCGAGGGTGGTGGCGCACCAGTCGAACTGGGGCGTGTTGACCGCGGGGAGGTAGACCATGCTGAGCTGCACGTTGCTGCCCTCGTGGAGCAGTTCGGCGCGGGTGGACTCGAAGAATCCGCGGCAGGCGAACTTGGACGCGCAGTAGGCCGACTGCAGCGGGATCCCGATGATGCCCAGGGCCGAGCCGACGTTCACGATGTTGCCGTGGTCGCGTGGCCGCATCCGGGCCAGGGCGGCCATCGTGCCCCAGACCTGGCCCAGGAACGTGACCTCCACCGCCCGCTGGAAGTCGGCGGGCTTGACGTCCCAGGCCGGGGCGAACACGGTGGTCATCGCGTCGTTGACCCACACGTCGATGGGGCCGAGCTCCGCTTCGGCCCGCGAGGCGGCCGCGTCGACCTGGTCGAACTGGCTGACGTCGGCCGGGAGGCACAGCGCCCTCCCGCCGGCCGCGGTTACCTCGGCGGCGGCGGCGTCCAGGCCCGCCTGCCCGCGGGCGATGAGTGCGATGTCGAATCCGTGGTCGGCGAAGGCGCGGACGGTGGCCCGGCCGACTCCGGCCGACGCTCCGGTGATCACTGCGACTTTGCGTGCTGGCATGCTGTCATTCCTCTGCTAGTAGGTCATCGATGGGCGAGGGTGACGGGGGTAATTTCTGGCCGGAAAGCCAGGAAGGCGTCAGGTAGCGGGCGAGAACTTCCGCACACTGATCCCGCCAGTGGGCAAAGGGCCCAGTGTCCGGTCCGCCGGCATCCCCTTCAGGGCGGCTTCTGGCGCAGGCGGTGCCCGCTGCGGCGAGCGACCCGGCCAGCAGCGCGTCGGCGAGCGCGGCCGCCCGCCAGCGACCGGACAGCAGACCGAGCGCGATCATGCTGGCGGAGTGGACAGCGTCGACCTCGGCGCCGAGGGCCAGCGCCGCCCGTCCTGGCCGCCCCACGGTGATCAGGGCCTGGGCCAGGTGCCTGGCGCCGAGAACGGCGGCCACCGTGCGGCCGCCCGCCGGGTCGTGCCGCCGGGCCGCTCGCGCGGACCAGGAGAGGAATGCGCTCCCGAGCACCAGCCGGGCGGCGAGCAGGGAGCGTTCCGGTTGCTCGCCCGGACGGGCCGACGTTTGCTTCGTCACCTTCACGGCTTCTCCCAGGGACGGACCAGGCGGGCGGCTGATTCGAGGAGCAGCGCATGGACGAAGGCCTGCGGGATGTTGCCGCGCAGCTGCCGCTGCACGACGTCGAACTCCTCGGTCAGCAGCGCGGGCGGCCCGCAGGCGGCGTGGTTGCGCTCGAACCAGCCGACCGCCTCACGCTCGCGGCCCTGCTGGTGCAGGGCCAGGGCCATCAGGAACCCGCAGAGCACGAACGCGCCCTCGGCCTCGTGCAGCGGCCGCTGGTCGTGCCGGAACCGGTAGAGGTAGCCGTCCCGGGCCAGGTCGTCCTCCACCGCCTGCAGGGTGGCCCGGGCGCGGGGGTCATCCGCCGTGGTGGCGCCGCGGATGGCGGGCAGCAGCAGCGCACCGTCCGTCCGGTCATCGTCGGCGGCCCGCTGCCAGCGGCCGGCGGGATGGAGGCAGTCGCGGGACACGCCGGCCACAATGGAGTCGGCGAGGGTCTCCCATTCCCCGGCCTGCTTGCTCGCCGCGGCCCCGGCGATGGCGCGCAGCCCGGCCACGCACATGAGCCGGGAGTGAGCCCACCGCTTGTCGCTGAGTTCCCACACTCCCGCGTCGGGGTCGTCGCGGCGGGCCTTGATGGCGGCGACCGCGGTTTCGGCCGCCTGCCACTGCCAGCTGTCGAGGTGGTCGTGCCGGGCCGCTGCGGCGAACAGCAGCAGCGCCTCGCCCAGCGCGTCCAGCTGGAACTGCTTGTTCACCCAATTGCCGACCTTGTCCGAGCCGCCCGGGTAACCCGCCAGCCCGGACAGGGTGCGCTCGTCGGGGACCGCGCCGCCGGTGACGGTGTAGGCGGGCTTGAGGCCGGGGCCGTCGTCGAGCAGGCGGCCCGCCACGAACGAGACGGCGTCGTCGAGCAGGCGGTGCGGGCCGTCGGCGGCTACCGCCTGCCCGGCGTAGCACTGGTCGCGGATCCAGGCGTAACGGTAGTCGTAGTTGCGGCCGGCCTTGGCCCGCTCGGGCAGCGACATCGTCGCGGCGGCCACCATGGCTCCGCTGCCGCTGGTCAGCCCGGCGAGCACGGCGTAGCTGTGCCGGGAGGCCCGGGGAGAAAGGCTGTCGCCGAAGGCGGGCAGCTCCCGGGCCCAGGCTGCCTCGGTGGCGTCCCAGGCCCGGCCGGCCGCCGGCGGCTCGTCCGGCAGCGGCTGGTCGGAGAGTTCGAGAACGAAGTCGTGCCGGTCGCCGGGCGCGACGGTCAGCATCAGCTCGAGCCGCCCGTCCGGGCCTTCCGTCGCCGCCTCGCCGCCGGACCAGCGCAGGTACAGCGGCCCGGTCCGGCCGGTCCAGGCGGTGCCGTGCCGCAGGCGGGTCATCTTATGGCGGCCGAACCCGGCCCGCACATCGAGCTGGACCCGGACCCGGGCCGGTGTGTCTTTGGCCTCGATCCGGCGCAGCAGGACCGCGGTGCCGGCGTCGCCGGGGTAGGCCAGCGCCTCGCGGCACTCGATGATCCCATCGGCGGTGATCCAGCGGCTGCGCCAGATCAGCGAGCCGTCTTCGTAGTAGCCTCCCCAGACGAAGCGCGGGTCGGCCGGGGTGACCGCGTAGCAGCCGCCGCCCCCGATCAGGGTGGAGAAGGCGGCATCGGAGTGCCATCGCGGCGCGCACATCCAGGCAATGTCGCCCCGCGGCCCCACCAGCGCGCCCCGTTCGCCGTCCGCCAGCAGCGTGTATTCCCGCAGCACATGCGGGGGGAACTGCCGCTCGAGGCTCTGGCCGTTGCTATCACTCATCGGTTGTTCCGCCGTGGTGCGGGAGGAATTCCTGGATCTTGGTCTTGGCGCCCTCGATCACGACGCTGCGCCGGTCTTCGTCGCCCTTGAGCATGGCCTCGGCCGAATCCTTCATCTGCTCGAAGGTGGCGTGCGGCGGGATCGGGGGCACGTTCGGGTCGGTCCGCACGTCGAGCACAGCCGGCCGTCCGGCGCTCAGCGCCCGGTCCCAGGCCTCGCCGAGCTGGTCCGGCTTGTCCACTGCGATGGCCTCGAAGCCCAGGCTGGCGGCGAAGGCCGCGTAGTCGACGTCAGGCAGCGACTGCGACTCGGTGAACTTCGGGGCGCCCTCCATGGCGCGCATTTCCCAGGTCACCTGGTTGAGGTCGTCGTTGTGCAGCACCGCGACGACCAGCCGCGGGTCGGACCACTCGCGCCAGTAATGCTTGATCGTGATCAGCTCGGCCAGGCCGTTCATCTGCATGGCCCCGTCGCCTTCGAACACGATCACCGGGCGGCCGGGATGGCCGAACTTGGCCCCGATGCCGTAGGGGACGCCTGGTCCCATGGTGGCCAGGTTGCCTGACAGCGACCCTCGCACGTTCCCGCGGAACTTCAGCTGGCGTGCGTACCAGTTGGCCGAGGACCCGGAGTCGGCCGCCACGATCGCGTCCTCGGGCAGCCGCAGCGACAGCTCACTGAACAGCCGCAGCGGGTTGACCGGGTCGGCGTCTACCATCGCCTCCGCCGCCATGACCTCCCACCAGCGGGCGACGTTGCTCTCGACGGTCTCGCGCCAGGACCGGTCATCCTGGCGGCGCAGCCGCGGGATGAGCGCACGCAGCGTGGCGGCTGCGTCGCCGACCAGGTTGACTTCGTTGGGGTAGCGCATCCCGACGTACCGGCCGTCGATGTCGATCTGCACTGCGCGGGCCTGGCCGAAGTCGGGCAGGAACTGGGTGTAGGGGAAGCTGGACCCGACGGTCAGCAGCGTGTCGCAGTCACGCATCAGCTCGTAGCTGGGCCGGGTGCCGAGCAGCCCGATCGCCCCGGTGACGTACGGCAGCTCGTCCGACAGCACGTCCTTGCCGAGCAGCGGCTTGGCTACCCCCGCGCCGAGGACCTCGGCGACCTGCTCGATCTCGGCCCGGGCGGCCCGGGCGCCCTGGCCGGCCAGGATGGCGACCCGCGACCCGGCGTTCAGCACGTCGGCGGCGCGGCCGATGGCCTCGTCGCCGGGGACCGCCGTGGGCTGGCTGATCCCCAGGCTGGAGGGCACCATCTTGAACGCGTGCTCCGGCGCCGAGTACTCCAGTTCCTGCACGTCGGCCGGGATGATGAGCGCTGCGGGGGCCCGCTCGGTCAGCGCCACCCGGATCGCCCGGTCGAGGACGTTGGGCAGCTGCTCGGGCACCGTCACCATCTGCACGTACTCGCTGGCGACGTCCTTGTACAGGCTCAGCAGGTCGACTTCCTGCTGGTAGGAGCCGCCCATGGCCGAGCGGTTGGTCTGGCCCACGATGGCCACCACCGGCACGTGGTCCAGCTTGGCGTCGTAGAGCCCGTTCAGCAGGTGCACCGCGCCCGGGCCCGATGTCGCGGCGCACACGCCGACCCGGCCGGTGAACTTCGCGTACCCGACGGCCTCGAACGCGGCCATCTCCTCGTGCCGCGCCTGAACGAACTTCGGCTGGTTGCCGGCCCGTCCCCAGGCTGCCAGCAGCCCGTTGATGCCGTCTCCGGGATAGCCGAAGACCAGCTCCACGTCCCAGGCGCGAAGCCGTTCCAGCAGGTAGTCAGATACTTTCGGTCCGGTCATTGGGGACTGTCCTCCTGTGCTCGCTCACTGTTGGCGCGCCTCCGGCGTTCGCCTCTGTTCCTCTAACCATCGTGATGCGATATAAACCGCAATAATCGTAGGACGATGTGATTGCCTGCCGCCGAAGGGGCGGGGTAAGCCGCCCGTGAGGCCGGCTGAACCCGCGCGCCAGCACTGATAACGGGCGCCCGTCCCTCCCGGCGCCGCAGCGATCTTCGGGCCAGGGAGTTTAGCCCCCGCAAGTGCGGTTAGAAGGATCGCATTACGACATGTCCCGTATGGCACCTGCCAGGAAACAACAGGAGGATGAGAACCGATGAGCGCTCCCACGCCGGGCCCGTCCATCGAGTCGGTTGAGGCCAGCGCGTTCACCATTCCGGCCGAACAGCCGGAGCAGGACGGCACCCTGAAATGGAGCAAGACCACGCTGCTGCTGGTCCAGGCCCGGGCCGGCGGCGCTACCGGCACCGGATACTCCTATACCCACCCAGCCGCCGCCGCAGTGGTCAACAGCCTGCTGGCCGGGGTCGTGCGGGGGCACGATCCGCTGGCCGCGGGCCGGGCGTGGGCTGCTATGGGGCGGGCGGTGCGCAACTTCGGGCAGACGGGCCTGGTGTCGACGGCCATCTCCGCCGTCGACATCGCGCTGTGGGATCTCAAGGCCCGGCTGCTCAGCCGTCCCCTGGTCGACGTCCTGGACGCGGTGCACGACGCGGTGCCCGTCTACGGCAGCGGCGGCTTCTGCAACTACACCGACCGGCAGCTCGCCGAGCAGCTCGCGGGCTGGGTGCAGGCGGGGATACCGCGGGTGAAGATGAAGACCGGGGCCGATCCAGGTCGTGACCGCCAGCGGCTGCGGGCGGCCCGCGATGCGGTCGGCGACGGTACCGAGCTGTTCGTCGACGCGAACGGGGCGTTCACCCGGGCCGACGCGGTGGACTGGGCCGGCCGCTACGCCGAGTTCGGGGTGCGCTGGTATGAGGAGCCGGTCAGCTCCGACGACCTGGCCGGGCTGCGGCTGGTCCGGGACCGCGCCCCCGGCGGCATGAGCGTGGCGGCCGGTGAGTACGGCTGGAACCTGCCCTACTTCCAGCGCATGCTCGACGCCGGGGCCGTCGACTGCCTGCAGGCCGACGTGACCCGCTGCGGCGGCATCTCCGGGTTCCTGCGGGCGGCCGCGCTGTGCGATGCCCGCTCGGCGGACCTGTCGGCGCACTGCGCTCCGCAGCTGAGCGCGCACGCCTGCACGGCCGTGTGGCACCTGCGGCACCTGGAGTACTTCCACGACCACAACCGCATCGAGCACCTGGCCTTCGACGGCTGCCTGGAACCCGAGGCCGGCGGGGTGCTGCGACCGGACCGGACCAGGCCCGGCCACGGCCTGGAGGTCCGCTGGCCCGACCTGGAGAAGTGGCGCGTGCAGTGACCCACCCGTGTCTACCCCGAATCTCGATCATGAAGGAAAGACGATGACGCTTTTGCCTGGTCTGTCGCGCCGCACGGTGCCGAGCAAGGAAAACCCCGCCGTCCCCGGCGGCATGGACGGTACCTGCGAGATCGACGTCGCCGGCCTCGAACGCGCGCTGCGCGCGGAGACGGACGCCGAGGTCGGCTTCGACGCCGGCTGGCTGGCCATGTACGCCAGCGACGCGTCGAACTTCCGCCAGGTCCCGGTCGGCGTCGTCGTGCCGCGCAGCCTGGCGGACGTGGTGGCCGCCCACCGGGTCTGCGCGCGCTTCGGGGCCCCGGTCGTCAACCGCGGCGGCGGCACCAGCCTGTCCGGCGAGACCGTGAACTACGCCGTGGTCATCGACAGCTCTAAGTACCTCACCGCGATCGGCGAGCTCGACGTGGGTGCCAGGACCGTGACGTGCCAGCCGGGCGTGATCAACGAGCAGCTCAACCGGCACACAGGGTCTTCCGGGCTGGTGTTCGGCCCCGACCCGTCCTCACACTCGCGGTGCACGATCGGCGGCAACCTGGGCAACAACTCGTGCGGCGTGCACTCGGTCCAGGCCCAGCTGTACGGTCCCGGGCCGCGCACGTCGGACAACGTCGACGCGCTGGAGGTCGTCACCTACGATGGCGAGCGGTTCTGGGTCGGCACCGGCGAGGAGTCGCAGCTGGAGGAGATCATCGCGGCCGGCGGCCGCAAGGGCCAGATCTACCGGCAGCTGCGCGAGCTCCGCGACCGCTACCTGGCCGAAATCCGCACCGGCTACCCGCCGGTGACCGACCTGCCCCGCCGGGTTTCCGGCTTCAACCTCGACGAGCTGCTGCCGGAAAAGGGTTTCAACGTCGCCCGGGCCCTGGTCGGCACCGAGAGCACGTGCGTCACCGTGCTGCAGGCCCGGCTCAAGCTCTGCCCCGGGCTGTTCGACCGCACGCTGGTCACCGTCGCCTACGACACGGCCGGCGACGCCGGCGACGACGTCACCCCCATCATGGACCGGTTCCGCCCGATCGGCCTGGAAGGCATCGACCGGCGCCTGATCGACGACCAGCAGGAACTCGGTATGAACGCCGCCGACCTCACCGAGCTGCCCCGCCACGACTCGGCCGGCGCGTGGCTGCTGGTCCAGTTCGGCACCGACTCCGCCGACGAGACGGCCCGTCAGGCGGACGAATTCGTCCAGTGGCTCACCGGCGAGCGCGGCTACGACACCGACCGGGTCGTGGTGATGAAGAGCAAGCAGGACGGCGGGTCGAGTGAGGACCTGTGGGCGATCAGGGAAAGCGGGCTCGGCTCCACCGCGTTCCCGGCCGGCGGGAAGGACCACTGGCCCGGCTGGGAAGACTCGGCCGTCCCCCCGCCGAAGCTGGGTCCTTACCTGCGTGACCTGCAGGCGCTGTATGCGCGGTACGGCCTGGAGGGCGCGCTGTACGGCCACTTCGGGCAGGGCTGCGTGCATTCCCGGATCAGCTTCGACCTGCGCACCGCCGGCGGGCTGAGCAATTACCGCGCGTTCATGAACGAGGCCGCCGACCTGGTCGTCTCCTACGGTGGCTCGCTGTCCGGTGAGCACGGCGACGGTCAGCAGAAGGCCGAGCTGCTGGTCAAGCAGTACGGCGAGCCGCTGCTGGCCGCCATGCGCGAGTTCAAGCACATCTGGGACCCGACCTGGTCGATGAACCCGGGCAAGGTCATCGACGCCTACCGGATGGATCAGGACCTCAAGCTCGGCACCGGGTACAACCCGGCCCGCCCGCCGGTCAAGTTCAGCTACGCCCAAGACGGCGGCGACTTCGCGCACGCCGCCCTGCGCTGCGTCGGCGTCGGCAAGTGCCGGGTGCCGGAGGCGGACGCCACCATGTGCCCCAGCTACCGGGCTACCCGCGACGAGGAACACTCCACCCGGGGCCGGGCCCGGCTGCTGTTCGAGATGCTGCGCGGCGAGACGATCACCGACGGCTGGCAGTCCCGTGAGGTCTTCGACGCCCTGGACCTGTGCCTGGCCTGCAAGGGCTGCACCAACGACTGCCCGGTCAACGTCGACATGCCTACCTACAAGGCCGAGTTCCTTTACCACCACTACGACTCCGCCCGGCGCTGGCGGCCCCGCTACGCCTATGCCTTCGGCTTCATCGACCGCTGGGCGGCGCTGGCCAGCCGGGTACCCGAACTGGTCAACCTGGCCACGCAGACCCCCGGCCTGGCCCGGCTGGCCAAGTTCGCGGCCGGTATCGACCAGCACCGCTCCATGCCGACGTTCGCGCCGATGACGCTGCAGCAGTGGTTCACCCGGCGCGGCGGCACCCGCAACCCGCAGGGCAAGCCGGTCGTGCTGTTCCCTGACACGTTCAACAACCACCTGCACACCGACGTCGGCGTGGCCTGCGTCGAAGCCCTGGAGGACGCCGGCTGGCAGGTGATCATGCCCGGCGGGCATGTCTGCTGCGGCCGTCCGCTCTACGATTACGGCTTCCTCGACCAGGCCGAGGAGTACCTGCGCCGGGTCCTCACCCGGCTGCGCGAGCCCATCCGGGCCGGCATCCCGGTCGTCGGCATGGAACCGTCCTGCCTGGCGGTGTTCAAGGACGAGCTGACCAAGATCCTGCCGCACGACGACGATGCCGCCCGGCTGGCGGGCAACGTTTACCATTTCGGCGAGTTCTTCCGCGCCTTCGGCATCACCCCGCCGCGCTTCGCCGCCGGGCAGCATGCCCAGGCGGTGCTGTGGGGACACTGCCACCACCGGGCCACCGGCGGGGTGGACAGTGAGCAGCAGGTGCTCGAGCAGATGGGAGTGCGCACCGAGTCCGTAACCGGCGGCTGCTGCGGGCTCGCCGGGTCGTGGGGCTTCGAGGACGGCAAGTGGCAGATCTCGCTCGACTGCGGCGAGCAGGCGTTCCTGCCCGCCGCCCGCTCCGCCAGCCCAGACGCGGCGGTCGTGGCCAACGGGTTCTCCTGCCAGACCCAGCTCGAGCAGGCCCCCAGCACCAGCCGGGAAGCCATGCACCTGTCGCAGGTGATGGCGCTGGCCCGGCAGGGCAAGGGCACCGACGCGGGCCGCCGGGGCGCGGGCCACCGCCCGGCGCCTCCGCTCAGCACCCGGCTGGCCCGCACCGGGCCGGCTGTGCTGGCCGCGCTCGCGGCGGCGGCCGTGCCGGCGGCGCTGCTGGCCCGCCGCCGCTCCCGGTGACCGGCCCGCACGGCGACCTGGCGGACCTCATAGATCAGGAGAAGTGAAATGCTGGCGGCCGGAACGCTGTTCTTGCTCGGCGCCGGGCTGACCGCTGCGGGCGTGCTGTGGCCGGGCCTGTACGACATCGGCATCCTGGTGCTGATCGTGGCCGCGATCGGCGTCGTGGTGCGGGCCGGCGACCGGGCGCGGGTCCTGCTGGCTGGCCGGGCGGTCGGCGACCAGGACGAATCGGCCTCCTCGCTGGGGGCAGACGGCGGTGAGTTGCCGTGACCGGGCATGTGCTGGCCGTCTCGCTGATCCCGGCCCGCTCCCAGATGGGCGCGACGCTCGGGTTCCATATCATCTTCGCCTGCTTCGGCATCGCTATGCCGGCTGTGGTGCTGGTCGCGCACTGGCGCGGGCTGCGGCGCCGGGATGCGGTCAGCTTGCTGCTGGCCCGCCGCTGGTCCAAGGTGATGGCGGTGCTCTTCGCGGTGGGCGCCGTTTCCGGCACCGTGCTGTCCTACGAGCTCGGGCTGCTGTGGCCCAAGCTGATGGGCATTTACGGTCCCGCGTTCGGCATCCCGTTCAGCGCCGAGGCGATCTGGTTCTTCGTCGAGGCCATCTTCACCGCCATCTACCTGTACGGCTGGCGGCGGCTGCCGGCCTGGCTGCACTGGTGGACCGGTGTGCCCCTGGTGATCTCCGGCATCCTTGGCGCCTTCTCCGTGGTCGCCGCGAACTCCTGGATGAACCAGCCGTCCGGTTTTACCCTGGACCACGGCCGGATCACCCACGTCGACCCCTGGGCGGTGATCTTCAACAAGGCCACCCCATACGAGGTACCGCACATGATCCTCGCCGCCTACATGGTCACCGGATTCACCATCGCGGGTGTCTATGCGGTGGGCTTCCTGCGCGGGCGCCGCGACCGCTACCACCGCCTCGGCTTCACCTACCCGTTCGCTACCGCCGCAGTCTGCGCGCCCATCCAGGTCGTCTTCGGTGACTTCGTCGCCCGCGCCGTCGAAGCGCAGCAGCCGCTGAAGTTCGCCGCCATGGAACTGGTCGCCCGGACCCACGCAGGCGTCACCGAATGGATCGGCGGAATCTACTGGCAGGGCAAGGTCTACTTCGGCATCGGCATTCCCGACTTCGACTCCCTGCTCGTCGGATACTCACCGCACCAGAAGGTCATCGGCTGGGATTCCGCGCCGCCCAGCCTGCGCGCCCCGCTGCCCGACCTGATCCACCTCAGCTTCGATCTCATGGTCGGGCTGGGCATGCTGCTGCTCGTGCTGTCGGCCTGGCAGGCCTGGTTCGCTCTGTTCCGGCGCCGGCTGCTGATGACGCGCTGGTTCCTGCTCCCGGCCGCGGTCGCCGGGCTGGCCGCGATCGTGGCTATGGAAGCCGGCTGGATCGTGACCGAGGTCGGCCGCCAGCCCTGGGTCGTCTACGGCTACCTGCTCACCAAGGACGCGGTCACCCCGTCCGCCGGCGTCCCGGTCACGCTCGCCGTCGTGCTCTGCCTTTACGCGGTCCTCACCGCCGTCGTGATCGGTGTGCCGTGGATGATGGGACGCCGATGGCGCCGTGAGGATCCCGCCCGCGACGGCCAGGACCTCGCCTCCGGCCCGCCCCCCGAAATGGCCGAAACCCCGGAGCTGCGGTGATGGCCGCCGGAACCCCGTCGTGGGAGGCCATCACGGTCGCCATCGCGCTGGTCGCCGCGATGGCCGCCTACGCCCTGTTCGCCGGGGCCGACTTCGGCGGCGGCATCTGGGACCTGCTGGCTGGCTCGTCAGCACGCGGCCAGCGCGCCCGCGACGCCATCGACGCCTCCGTCACCCCGGTCTGGGAAGGCAACCAGGTCTGGATCGTGCTCGGCCTCGTCCTGCTCTGGACCGGGTTCCCGAGTGCGTTCGCCGCGATCAGCATTACCTTGTTCGTCCCGCTGGCCGCCTCGGCGCTGGGCATCGTGCTGCGCGGGGTCGGCTTCGCCTTCCGGCACGAAGCTGTCCGCCCCGCCAGCAAGCGGCTCACCGGCGCCCTGTTCGCCTCCTCCTCGCTGCTCGCCCCGTTCTTCCTCGGCACCGCCGTCGGTGCCGTCACCACCGGCGGTATCCCCGTGCCCAGCCCCGGCCTCAGCACCGCCGCCTGGACCACGCCGACCGCGCTGGTCACGGGGGCCCTGTTCGTGGCCGCCTGCGCGTTTATCGGTGCCGTCTACCTGGTCGGTGACGCCAGCCGCCGCGGGCACGACGACCTCGTGCCCTACTTTGGGCGCCGCGCCACCATCACCGGTGCAGCGGCCGGCATCCTCGCGGCGGTCAATCTCGCGCGTTTGCGTGGCAGCGCCCCCTATGTCTTCGGGCGTCTGACCGGAGTGGCCCTGCCGCTGGTCGTCATCTCTGTGCTGGCCGGGGGAGCCGCTGTCACGCTGATCTTGCTGCGGCGGCAGTGGCTGCTGCGGGTCTCCGGCGCGCTGTCTGTCGCCGCCGTCCTGGCCGCCTGGGGGCTGGCCCAGTACCCGTACCTGTTCCCCACTAACCTCAGCGTAGCGGCCGCGGCCGCGCCCAGCGCCAGCCTGCTGGCCGAGATCGTTGTCATCGGCATGGCCGCCGTCCTCGTCGTACCTTCCTTCGCCTTCCTGTACTGGCTGCAGCAGCACGGCCGCCTCGAACACGACTCTGCCTCGGTCCAGCTCCGGCACGCCGCTCGCGTCCAAGACCGGCCCGCGGAGCCGGCCGCTGGAGCCCGGCCCCCGCGGCTGCTGAGCGCCGTGATCGTCGTGATAGCCGTCATCAGCGCAGTGCGCGAGCGCCGTGGACGGCACCGGGCCCCCGGCTGACCGCAACGGCCGAGCTCACCGGCCTGAGTCCAGCTCGCGGATAGGGCTTGCCACCTGCCCGGAATCTGAGGCGAGTCGCACCGGTAACGCCCGGAAACCAGCCGGGGTGGTCTCCGCAGACCGCCTCCTGCTCGGGTGCCCCCGGGTGCTGGTCAACGAGTAATACATCCCGGCACCATTGCATGGACCAGGAAGACCCCGGATGCGGCCCGGCAAAGTCTCTCACCGGCCGCCAGCTATGCGGCCTCGGACCCTATGTCCAGGCCTTAAGGTCTCCGCCCCCTTCCACCCGCCGCTGGGGGCGAACTGCCCACCGCTATGGCGGGCCGAATCCGTCCTACGTAGTTGGCCGGCGCGCCGTCACCGGGCATCTGCTCAGGCGTAGCTGTATCGTCGCCCGCCCCGTCAGGGGATTGGGCAGGCCGGAGCCGGCCGCTGAGCGGTCAGGTGACCAAACGGCGGGCACCCCACCAGCTCGCTGTAGCTGGCTGTCTGCCCGGTTTTAGAAGAAAGACAGGATAAACCCGGTCAGCACCTCCACCAGGAGGATCCCCAGAATTACAAGTGGAACAATGACGACAGCAATAACTATCGCAAGGAAAGTCTCCATCGTGCCCCTATCGTGATTCGTCCATCTGCCTGAGCCCCCCTTTGCTTGTTCAGCTCGCCTGGACCGCGGTGGGGCCGGGTTACCCGGGCATCCCGTGCGGCCGGTGCAGCGCGCCGGTGCTCTCCCGGCTGCGGCCGGTCACGTGAGCAGCTCCTCATGGCCCGGGGCACGGGTCTTCAGAGGCCAGCCGGCCGAACATGCTCGCCAGCTCGGCGTCAGCGCGCAGCTCCCCGGTCAGGACAGCGAGCTGCCGCTGCTGGCAGCGGGAAAGACCCATCCGTACCCCAAGGCCCCTGACCAGCCCCCGCGGACGGTGACGGCGGCCGTGGCGGCTGGCGTCGGCCCGCTCCCGGACACGGATACTCTCCCGCGTCGGCATCCTTTCGCCCGCGTTCAGCCGGGCGAACGTGGCCAGCTCCGGCGCCGCCGCCGCGGCGAGCCCCTCCTCGATGCTGTCCAGGGTCTGCCGGTCATCGGCGCTGATCATCATCGCCGGCTCCAGCCGTGCCCGGCCGCGATCCGGGGCTGCGTGACGAGCAAGGCTGTGGCAGCGGAGCCTCCGGCACCATTTATCGCGATATTTTGTCATTCCGACAGCTGTTTCGCTGTCAGAGATAAATCCCCACTGTTGGGCCGAGACAGTCAGCACTGACTCAGGCCTCCCCTGGATGGACACGATCAGACGCCGACGGCCTTGCACCCGGCTGGAGCGCCCTGGTCGCTGAGCGCCGGAGCGCAGCCAGCGGCCGGCGCTCTTCCTCAGTCAGGCCGCCCCAGATACCGTGCTGCTGCCCGGCAGCGAGGGCATAGTCCAGGCATTGGGGGCAGACTGGGCAGCGCCCGCACACCACTTTGGCCCGCGCCGTATCGAGCTGTGACCGGCCTTTCGCAGAAATCGGAAAGAAGAGGTTAGCCTCAGCTGACCGGCAGGCGGCATGCTGCCACCAGGTTCCGTACGCCACGAATTCTCACCTCTTGCTCCTGCAACTGGCGAGTGGGTCCTGGGAGCCGGAGGGCGGATGGCTGTCTCGGCCAAGCCGTCACCGCGTCCATGCGTACGCACTACCCCGCGCTGAACCATTTACGTCGTAAAGCGACGTAAAAATCAGCGTTCGGCGGATCCCGGCCAGCATCGCCCTCGATCCAGGACCCTGCCGATCTGCTTTTACCGGAGCGGACCGGACGCCAGAAAAGCAACAACGAATGCGATGAACTCAGAATGAGGTGGTTCACTGGCTCTGGGTTGTGCGGCAGTTCCAGAGCATCGGGCGCTACCGCCCCTGCCAGCTTCAGAAGGGTGCGGGACGATGCGGCTGCCAGCGGCGGATCACGCGGCGGTCCGGCTCAGCGATACTGCAGGCACCACGCGGGCTGCATGGTCATCCGCAACTCCTGGGCGAGGATGTCGATTCAAATAGGATTGCCTGCCTGCTGTCGTGTCGTATAACGACACTTGTTGGGTTTGTCGACTGCCCCGGATCCCTCGGCGGTGCGGTTCCGGCCTAACTCCGGCGCCGCCGGAACCTGTACCAGATCCGGAGCGGAAGCAGCCCGAGCAATGGTGCCCGGCGGCCCAGGTCGTCTCGGTCCTCCCGGTCAAAAGCTTCGGCGTGCCGGCGGGCGGCGGCCGCTGAGGGATAGTCTTTGGCCCCGCCTGCCCCGCATCCGCGCTGGCACTGCCAGCTCATGATCGTGCCCGCGGCCCGGAAGCGGTAGCGGTGGCCCAGGATGCGGCAGGCCAGGGCCATCACGTTAGCTCCCGTCCGTCTGGGCTGGCTGCTCCTGCTCGCCGCCGGGTTGCGTCTGCCGTGGGTGGCCGGTTAGCGCGAAAGTCGAGCGTGCCACGCGGGCGACCTGGCCCGCTTCAATCGCCTCACGTAGGGCGGCGCCGAATACGCCGGGTCCCCAGTAGCGCGAGCCGACCATCTGGGCCAGGGCTTGCCGTTCGGTGGGGCCATGCTCGTCCAGTGCTCGTTTGATGGCCTGCACCTCGTTATCGAGCGTCCGCGGGCTGTCGGGCGCGGTCACGGCCCAGCCGCGAGACGCGGAGATGCTGCCGGGACCAAGGCGGTACCGGTGCAGGCCCGCGCGCTCACGCTCATGGCGACGCTCGGCGCGGGCGCGGGCGCGGTCCTCGGCGGCCTGCCGTGCGGCCGCCTCGTGCCGACGCTGACCGGCTTCCTGCGCGGCAGCCTCGTCGCGGCGTTCCTCGCGGGCCTCGGCGCGGTGCTCTGCTGCCTCGAGCAGCTCGGCTGCAGCCTGGGCTCGTTCCCCGAGCATCTGCGCCGAGGCTGCCGCCTCTTCTGCGCCGTCGGCGTCGTGCTTACTCTCGGCCTCGCGCATCCGGGCGCGCTGGGCGTGCATCGCCGCCCAGGCATCGTGCATGTCGGCGCGGGCCTCCTGGATCGCCGGCTTGCCGCCCGGGGCAGCGGCTGCGGCGGCCCGGGCTTGCTCGGCCAGCCCGCGCTGCTCCCGGGACCGGGCCCGCTCCGACGCGGCTTCCGCCAGCGAGCGGTGCCGGCCGGCGGCCAGTCCCTGGCCAGATGCCAGGGCCTCGGCCTCCTGGTCCCAGGCGCGGGCCCGCTCCTCTGCGGCCCTGGCCCGTTCCCTGGCGGCCAGCGCCAGGTGACCGTCTTTCTCGCCCTCGCCCTCGGCCTTTTCATCGGCGGCGGTGGCCCGCTCCTCATCAGCCCGGGCGGTTACCTCGGCGAAGTCGGCCAGCAGGCGCTCGATGCTGGCCCGCTCCTCGGCCCCGCCGTCTCCTTGGCCGGCCTCGGCGAGCTGCTCGTGCGCGGTCGCGCGATGCTCGGCGGCCCGGGTGCGCTCCTGCGCGGCCAGCTCCCGGAAATGCCGCGCGGCGGTGCGCTGCAGGCCCGGCTGGGGCTGCACCCCGGCTGCGCCTGACCCGTTCCCCTCCCGGGGATGCTGACCGGACCCGGCATCGGCCGCCTCGGGGCCGGCGGCCGTCAGGGGCCTGGCGACGTCCTCCAGCTGCTGCCCGGCGGCCCGGACCCCGAACAGCAGCTCGGCTACCCCGCCGATGGCCATGACGGCCGCGCCGATCAGGAACCCGATCGCCACCTCGCTCTTGGCGCCGCTGGAGATCAGGGAGCCGAACAGCAGCGGGCCGCTGATCCCGCCGGCGGCGGTGCCGATGGCGTAGAAGAACGCGATCGCCAGCGCCCTGGTCTCCATCGGGAAGATCTCCGAGGCGGTCAGGTAGGCGGCGCTGGCCCCGGCCGAGGCCAGGAAGAACACCGCCACCACCACGATGATGAACGTCACGCTAGTCAGGCTGCCCGTGACGAACAGCCCGGCCAGCACGACGCCCAGCAGCGCCGAGCCCAGGTAGGTCGCGCTGATCATCGGCTTGCGGCCGACAGTGTCGAACAGGCGGCCCAAGACCAGCGGCCCGGCCAGGTTCCCCGCGGCGTAGATGATGATGAAGACCGGGACGACAGACGAGCTGACCTTGTAGAAACCGGTCATCAGCGTGCCCAGGTTGAAGGTGATGCCGTTGTAGAGGAACGCCTGGCCGGTGAACAGCGCCAGGCACAAGATAGCCCGCTTCGGGTACAGCTTGTACGCCACCCGGGCGATCTCCCGGAACGGGATCGTCGTGCGCTGCCTGACCGTGATGCTCTTGTCCGCCTCCGCCAGGTCCTGGCCGGTGTCGGCGCGGACCTCCTCCTCGACCCCGGCCACGATGGCCTCGGCCTCGTCCTCGCGGCCGTGGATGAATAGCCAGCGAGGGCTCTCGGGCACCTTGCGGCGCACGAACATCACCGATAGCCCGATCACCGCTCCCACCCCGAAGGCCAGCCGCCAGCCCAGGTCGACAGGAAAGACTGAGCTCAGGAAGAACAGGGCGGCCGCCGAGCCGAGGATCGAGCCGAGCCAGTACGACCCGTTGATCATCAGATCGACACGTCCCCTGGCCCGGGCCGGGATCAGCTCGTCGATAGCCGAGTTGATCGCCGAATACTCCCCCCCGATCCCGGCCCCGGTCAGGAACCGTGCCGTGAACAAGAACCACGGCGCGAACGAGAAGGCGGTGGCCACAGTGGACACTATGTACAGGCCCAGGGTGATCAAGAACAGCTTCTTGCGCCCGAAACGGTCACACAGCTGGCCGAAGAACAGTGCTCCCAGGCACGCCCCGGTGATGTAGAGCGCGCCGGCGAGCCCGACCCCGCTCACGCTCAGGCCCAGGCCCGCACCGTGCTCGGTGAGCCGGGACCCGACCGAGGCCACCATGGTGACCTCGAGGCCGTCCAGGACCCAGGCGGTACCCAGCCCGAAGACGATCCGCCAGTGGAAGCCGGACCACGGCAGCCGGTCCAGGCGAGACGGGATCCTCGTCTCGATCGTGCCGGTCTGGACGCTCGTCATCGCAGATCACCGTCCCGCCGCGCGGATCGCACCACAACGCTGGAATCTGGCATGCGCGGTCACCTTCCCCATCCGTCCTGGCCTTTCTGCCGCGCCGGGCCGAAGGGCGTCTCAGCACCGTGCCCACGTGGGCGCGGATTCTGGCCTGTGGCGTGGCCTGCTGCCGTGGCCGGCCGGCGCCCGCCCGCCGGTTCCGGCGCCTGGGCAGCCGGCCGCCGGACGAAGAGCATCAGCGCGGCTGAGGCGAACAGGGCCGCCGCCATGAAAATGAAGGCGGCACCCGATGTGGTCCCGCCGCCCAGCGCCCCGACCACGTAGGCTCCGGCGAAGCCGCCGAGGGCCCCGAACGCGTTGATCGCGCCCATGGCCGGTCCGGCCACGCTGACCGGCAGGAGCTCCGGCACGAGCGCGAAGTACGGGCCGTATGGCGCGTACATCGCCCCCGCGGCGATGATCAGCAGCGCATAGGACAGCCCGAAGTTGCCCCGGCCGACCGCGTAAGACGCGTAGAACGCCCCGGTGGCCACGAGCAGGAACGGCCACACAAACAGCCGCCGCCGTCCAGTCCGGTCGGATATCCAGGAGACCGCGAGCATGAGGATGACGGCCAGCGCGTAGGGCCCCGCCGACAGCACCCCGGTAGTTCCGATGCCCTGGCCCGAGCCCGCCTTGATGATGGTGGGCAACCAGAAAACGAATCCGTAGACGCCGATGCTCCACAACGCGTACTGGACCGCGAGGATCACCACGTTGCGGGAGGTGAGGGCCTCCCGGTAGCCGGCTACCTCCGGCAGCTCCGTCTGTTCGCCGGCCAGCCTGGCCTCGATGGCATTCCGCTCTGCCGGCTTCAGCCAGCTGGCGTCGCGTGGCCGGTCCGCGGCCAGGGCCCGGAAGATGAAGGCCCAGGCGATGGCCGGCAGTCCCTCGATGATGAACATCCACCGGTAGCTGGTCGCCGCGATAATGTAACCGGAGAGGACCGACATCCACAGCAGGGTTACCGGGTTGCCCAGGATCAGGAAGGTGTCGGCGCGGCCGCGCTCGGCGTCGCTGAACCAGTGGGTCAGGAAGATCAGCATGGCCGGGATGGCCGCAGCCTCCACCACGCCCAGCAAGAAGCGGTCGGCCAGCAGGAGCCAGTACCAGGGAATGAGGCCCTGGGCGGCGGCGAAGATCCCCCAGCAGATCAGCGACCAGAACATCAATGTCCGCACGCTGCGCCGCTCGGCGAACCCGGCCGACGGGACCTGGAAGATGAAGTAGCCGAGGAAGAACAGCCCGCCCAGCAGGCCAGCCTGCCCCGAGGTGATGTGCAGCGTGTGCACCAGGCCGCCGGCCGCGCCCAGTGAGTAGTTGGACCGGTCCACGTAGGCAAAGCTGTACGTCACGAACGCGAGCGGGATCAGCCGCCGCCAGCGCGCCGAGGCCAGGACGGCCGGGGCTGCCGCGCCACCATCTAGATGACCGTGACCTTCGCTCACCGTCTGCCTCCCATCATCCGCTCAGCGGCCGCACTTCCGGATTTATATCGCCCTACGATATTTTTTACGAAGCGTCAGATGCCCATCGCGACGCGGCCGAAACATGAACCGGCACCCATAAACCGGCGCCGGGCCGGAACCAGGCTCCCGGCAGAGCTCAGTCCCGGCTCGGGCTCCGTCAGCCGGAATCGTGCATGCCGCCGGTGAACCGGCGGTCGCCGTTTTTCATCGGGCTGACCGGAGCCGCCGGTGTCGCTGTCACCGTCGGCCTCGCCGAGCTCGTCATCAAGGCGGGATCGGTGCTGATCCTGATCGGGATGGCCTTCTTCGTGACCGCGGGGCCTCGAGCCCGTCGTCAGCTGGCTCACCCGGCACCACGTGCCCCGGTGGGCGGGTGTGGTCATCGTCATCGTGGGCATGCTCGGGATCGCCGCGCTCTTCCTCACCCTCGCCATCCCGCGCCTCACGGCCGAGGCGACCACCCTGGCGCACGCCCTGCCCACCTACCTGCACAGGCTGCAGAACCACAATTCGGAGCTGGGCCGGCTCAACGCGAAATACGGGATACAACAGCGCCTCGAGAAGCTGGTGTCTGGTCACGGCACCTCCCTGGTGGGCGAGGTCCTCGCCGCCGGGAAGCTGGTGCTCAGCACGGTCTCCTCCGCGCTCGTCGTGGCCGGCTGCCGCAGATCAAGCTGTTCGCCTACCGGCTCGTACCGGGTTCCCGGCGCCCCCGGGCGATCCTGATCGGCGACGAGATCCTGGGCCGGCTCGGCGGCTACGTCCTGGGCAACGTCCTGACCTCGGCCATCATCGGCGTCGGCACTGGTCTGTGGATGGTCGGGCCGTCCGCTACCGCGACGTTCTTCGTCGTAGTGCTGACCTTGACCACGGGCGCGCTGGATGCGGTGTCGTATCTGCGGCTGGGAAAGGTCTTCAGCAGTGTCATCACCGGAAACCTCGCACTGCTCGGCGTGGCCGCGGGCCAGCACGACGCCATGCTGGCGCTGAACGCAGGCCTGGCGCTAGCAGGCTACGCGTGCGGTGTCATGGTCGGCGGGACTCTGGCCGGGACGCCGAAGCGAGGCCAGCCAGCCTGGCCGGTACGGTCACTGTCACCCTCGCCGTCGAGTGGTGCGTGCTCGCCGCGTTCAGCGGCGAATGGCTCGCCGCCGGCGGTCATCCGGCCGGAGCTAGCCGTCTGGTTCTCCTGCCGCTCGGCGCGGCCGCCATGGGCATGCAGAGCACCGCGGTGCGGCGTCTGGGCCCAGATATCCACCACCTACCTGACCAGCACCCTGACCGGCATCCTCACCGCGCTGGGTCCCCGCCGCCATCCTCGTCCCGATAACCGTTGTTCTGGTCGGCTCAGCCAGCCCAGCCCGGCCCGACTTATCAGCCCTATTCGGCCGGCCGCATGCATACGGTCTGTTCGGAAGAAATCCGTTCGGAAGAAAATCCTGGTCCCGAACGATCCTTGGCTCACCGCCTGCTGAGCACATCACCCCCGTGCGGGCCGAACGGCCGGCGGTTACCGCCCAGCGGCTACCTTCACGCGCGCCTCGTGGCGGGCCTGCGCGGGCACCTTCTCATGCTGCGATCCGGGCGCATCCCCGTGCTCGTCGGTGAGCCCGCCACTATCGAGGTCGCGCTCGGCATCCAGCCAAGTCCGGTTGTGCAGGACCGACGTCGCCGACGGGCCGCCACCGGCCGCGCCGGGGCCGTGCTTCCACGCCGGGTGGTAAGCCGCCCAGACCACCACCGCGATCAGCAAAGCCAGCGAGATCATGGAGACGATGGGGATGATGATCGGGTCATACCAAGCTCCCACCATGGCGGAAACCTCCTCCCGGCCGCACCATCCGGGCGGCGGGGACCGGGCGCGGTCAGCGTGCCGCGGTCGAGGCAAGTCCGAGGAACGGCCATCAGATTTACATCGTTATACGACATAATAAGCCGTGCCTCTCGCCCGGCAAAACCGGCGACCCGAACGTGCCTCTACCGCACAGTACTGCGTGGATGCGGACGGTAGCGGGCATCGCGGCCTGCTTGCCGCCGGACGGGTCGCTGATGTCCGGGATGCGCCTGGTGCCGCGCGCCGGACTGGCGTCGACCGCACGGCGGGCAGCGGTAAGACCAGCACCCACGCGCTCATCATGGAGCTGACCGAGGACGAGTGCCGGGCCCCGCTTCTCATCCTCGTTAGGTCTGCGGATGCCATTCATTGACGCCCGGCGGGCCTTCCTGCCAGGGCGGGTGGTCCCGGTCGTCACGAATGTCGTATACGTAGCCGTCCATCAGCAGCCCCGGACCGGCGCGCCGCCGGGGACAGCAGGGCAGGGCCGCCGCGGTCGGGGCCGTGCACCCACGCGGGCACGGCAGGTTCAGGATCGGTGCCCCGGGAGTGGAGATGACCTGCCGTTTTGCAGGCAACACAAAGCCAACACAACTCCGGGCTCTCGGGGAAGATCAACACGGGAATAACACGGACAAAACGGTACTGCCCGGCACCCGGCGGCACGCCTGCTAAAATTGGCTGTGTTAGCCCATGGAATCCCTCATGCAGGTCAAACGGGCTGGCAACACCCCAGGCATCCGTAATCCGCGGCTATAACAGGCCTTCTGTTAACCGGCAGGTTATAGGTTCGAGTCCTATCGCGGGAGCCCAATCCGTCATCCCTCTCTTCCTGCATAAACGCAGGAAGAGAGGGATGTCTCATGGCGCAGTCAGCGCCCTCGCGGACCAAAAAACCCACAAAAAATCCCCAACCAGCCCCGGCCGGGGCCTCCCGCCCTGCCCGGGCGAGGGCCGGCCGCGCAGCACGCAGCCCCGCCTTCGCGAGCGGAGCCGGGCGCCCGGCCACCCGCGGCGACGGGCACCCGGTGATCGAGCTGGGGTACAGCATCACGGTCTACCCCGCGCGGGAAGGCCAGGACCGGTGGCGCGCGGTCTGGTACGAGAACGGCAGCCGGCGGCAGTGCGAGGCGGTGTCCGGGGAGCGGCTAGCCGCCAGGCTGGACAAGGTTACCGAACGGCTGGCCGCCGACGCGCCGAATATGGAGCGAGCCGGTGCCGACCTGATCGCTTACTACCTGGACCCCGACCGGCTGCCCGCCGATCAGCGGTGGTCCCGCAAGCACGCGCACACCCAGCGCAGGCTGTGCGAGCGGTTGGCTGTCCCGGTGATCGGCGGCGTGCCGTGCCAGAACATCAAGATGTGGCACATGCAGCAGGTCGTCAACGCCGCGCCCACCGCCCAGGAGGGCGCGCGGGTACACGGGATGATCTCGACCCTGGTGGGTGCGGGCATCGAGGGCGGGTACGTGGCCAACGCGCGGCTGGCGAAGGTGCACTGGCGGGCCGGAGACCGCCCATCGCCGCCGCCGCGGGTGAGCGTGGCCGGGGAGTCGGCGCTGTGGGTTGATCCCGCCGAGATCCCGTCCGCCGACGACGTGGAGCGGCTCGGGAAGGCGCTGGCCGCCGGGTGTCACGGCGAGCGGGACCAGCTGATGGCCAACACCGCGGCCTACAGCGGGCTGCGGTGGGGCGAGATCGCCGCCCTCACCGTGCCCCAGGTGGACCCGGCCGCCCGCGTCATTAGCGTGGACCGCAAGGTGGTCGAGGTCGCCGGGCACCTGTACGTCGAGGCGCCGAAGAACCGCAAGCGACGGCAGACCATCTACCCCCGCACGACGCCGTCCGGCTACCCGCTGGCCGAGCGGCTCGCCGCCCGCATCGAGCAGGCACGCACGGAGCAGGGACTCGGCAGCAACCCGCTGGGGCTGGTCTTCCCGTCCCCGCACGGAAAGCACTGGCGGTCCTCCAACTTCAACCGCAACGTCCTCAAGCGCGCCTACCTGGAGATCGGCTGGCGTGACGCCGACGGCAACGGCGGCTGGACGTGGCACAGCCTGCGGCACGTCTTCTGCACCGCCGCCTTGTTCGCCTGGAAGCTCGACGTCACCGACGTGTCCCGGATGGCCGGCCACGCCAACTACCGCATCACGCTCGACATGTACGTCGGCAGCACCGCGGGCGTCCTCGACCGCGCCCGCACGGCCACCGAGTAACCACGCCCGGCACGATGAGGAGCCGGGCGGATGGCTCGAGGACCTTGTGACCTGCCCGGCTCCTCCTCGCCGATCTTCGGAGGAACAGACTCATGTCTCACACCGATCTCAACCGCCGCGACCGGGAACCGGAGGCAGAACGGTGACCGCGATCACGACAGCTGCGCCTGCCGAGACGGGACACCTGCCCGCTTCCGCGCGCGGCGTTGACCGCGCGATCCGCATCTCCACCGCCATCGCCGTGCTCGCCGTCGCGGGCGTGGCGGCGTACGAGTCGTACTGGCACGCCTACGCGGTCATCGGGGCGCACGGCGAGAGCGGCGTCACCGCCCGGCTGGAGCCGGCCACGATCGACGGCCTCGTCTACGCGTCCTCGATGGTCAACCTTTATGCCGCGCGGCACCGGCTCCCGGTTCCCGCCCTGGCCCGCTGGCTGCTCACGCTCGGCATCGTCGCCACTCTTGCCGCAAATATGGCCCAGGGCTGGTCCCACGGACCCGTCGGCGCGGTGGTCGCAGCCTGGCCCGCCGCCAGTCTCGTCGGGAGTTATGAGCTTTCTCAGCCGGTCGATGAGGTGTCGCGTGACGTTGCGCTGGCGCGACACGCGGCTGGTGGTGCGACAGATGTCCGTGCGTGTGGTGCTCATAGCTGGTAGTCGTCTGAGGGTTGCCTGGCACGACGATCGGGGGGATGAGGGTGCGGGCGTTCCCGGTGAGGCTGCCGTCTGGCGTGCGGTACTGGACGGTGCTCGATGATGACCTGGCCGTGGTCAGCGAGGCGGATGCGTTCTTGCGTCATGTCCGGTTCGGCCGTGATCAGTCAGAGTCCACGACCAGGGCGTATGCGGGCAGCATCGCGCTGTTCCTGCGGTGGTGCGCCCGGACCGGCCGGCACTGGCATGACGGCGTGGGGCAGTTCGGCTTGTTCATCACCTGGCTGCGGCATGCCGACCCGCAGGTCAGCGGTCTGGAGGTGGTGCCCGGGGCGGAGGTTCTGACAGGTCCGGGGCATGCACCGGCCCGCTCGGAGCGGCGCGTCAACGGCGTGCTGACGGCGGTGCGGGGGCTCGTGGTGCACGCCGTGGCGTCCGGGGCCGCGCCGGCCGGGCTGGTGCCGTTGCTGTATGAGGTCGCCGATCACCGGGACCTGCCCGAGGTGGCGCGCGGTGAGGACGGGCGGATGGCGTGGCGGCTGCGGGCCCGGCACCGGTTGCGGGAGCCGGAGCGGCGGGTGGACCGGGCCAGCGATGAGGAGACGCTCGGGCTGCTCCGGGGCTGCCGGTCGGCGCGGGACCGGCTGATCGTGCTGCTGATGGCCCGTGCGGGGCTGCGCCGGGGCGAGGTGTGCGGGCTGCGGCGCAGCGATGTCCACCTGCTGCCGGACGCGTCGGCGCTGGGCTGCCCGGTCACCGGCGCGCACCTGCACGTGATCCGCCGCGAGAACCCGAACGGGGCGTGGGCCAAGTCCCGGCGCCAGCGGGCGGTCCCGGCCGACTTCCTGGTGGTGCAGGCGTTCGACGCGTATGAGTTCGAGCGGATGGCCGTGCCGGAGGCGGCCGACAGCGACTTCGTGCTGGTGAACCTGGCCCGCGACCCGGTCGGCGCGCCGGTGCGCCCGGACGCGGTCAACGCGCTGATCGCAGCCGCCGGGCGGCGAGCCGGGCTGGCACGGGCTGTCTCGCCGCATCAGCTGCGGCACGCGTTCGGGTCGAACGTGGAAGGGCGCGGAGTTGCATCAGATGCAACATTCCGGGAAAAGCGTGAACACCCCGGACCTGGGCTGCAGCTGCGCCGACCTTCACTGCGAGCCAGCACGGTCCGCGAGCAAAGCGGCGATGACCTGCGATGCCGGCACCCGGTTGCATCAAACCAGACCATGTTTCAGCTACTTCTGTTGCATCCAGTGACCCGCATGATGCGGTAGATGCCACGAAAAGCGCAGCGACGAGGAGAGATACCACCGCCGCCCGCTCGTCAGGCTGAGGTATTCGGCAGGGTTGGTTAACCGCTCCCTACCAGTTCCGACGCGGGCGGCACGATCGATGAGATCCAGGACCTGCTCGGTCATATGTCAATGTCGTCCGCGCAGGTCTACCTGCATCCTGACCCGGCCCGGCTGCGCGCGGCCGTCCACCGGGTGCCCAGCCCCCGCGAGCTGCCGGGACCGGCACGGTGACCGCGCTGGCAGCCGCGGCGGCCCTGCCCGTGCCGGGCGGACCGGCGGCGGGGCAGGCCGCGGACCTTGTCGGCGTGTTCGACGACCCGGCATCCGATCGGGCCCTGGGGCCGGGGACGCGACGGCTGGCGGGCCTGCTCGACCCGGGATTCCTGGCTGGGGCGGGCTGGGATCCGGTGCGGCTGATACTGGAGGTTCCTGCTGGTCACCGGCTGCTGGGCTGGCAGCAGTGCCGGGTCGTAGGCTGCATCAGCCGTGGTGACGGCCCGGAGCAGGTCTGCCTTGGCTGCCGGTTGCGGCTGGCCGCGAACGGCCTGGGGCTGGACGAGGTGGATCTGATGCCGGAGCGCGGGTGGCAGTGGCCCGAGCAGTGCCAGGTCCCCGGCTGCCCGCGGACCTGGCGGACCCCGCAGCTGCCGTTGTGCCGGGCGCACCTGCACCAGCAGCGCGAGGTGCTCAAGATCGGGCTGGAGGAGTTCCTCGCCCATCCCGAGGTCGGGCCGCTGCCGCCGTGCGGGCCATGCCAGGTGATCGCCTGCGTCCGGGACCGGGACGGGACCAGCGGCGCCTACTGCACCGCGCATGTCGACCGGTGGGCCAAAGCCCGCAAGGCCGACCCCGGGCTGGATGAGCAGCGGTGGCGGGTCACGACGCCGGCGATCGCCCGGCCGGGCCTGGTCAGCCTGCGCGGCCTGCCGCCCGGCCTGATCACCGAGATCTTGTTCGGGCTGCAGCAGCGGTGCGCGGCCGAGCGCCGCACCAGCCACAAGATGCTGCGCACCATCTGCGACGACATGCGCCGCCAGCAGGTCGCCGCCATCGCCGAGTTCGCGCCCGGCAACGTCCAGCGGCCGGTCGTCGGCTCGTTCCTGCTGCACCTGCGGCGGGCGGCCGCCTCCGCGGAGACCGAGAAGGCCGCAGACGTCTGGGATCTGGCGCTGTTCGGGCACGGCGGCCGGATGACGTTCACCGCGATCACCCAGGGCTGGCTGCGGGACACCGCCAAGCGGTGGGTGCTGGAGGAACTGCCGCGCCGCCGCGGCCGCCGGGTCGGCGACACGGTGCAGGCCTATGTCAACAGCGTCGCCCGCCTGTCGGAAAGCCTGCGCGCCCGCCCCGACGGCGGGCAGGTGCCCGCGGCGCTGGGCCGCGCTGATGTGGAGAACTTCCTGAACCGGCTGGCCTTCCAGCAGTCCGCCGGGCAGATCAGCCTGCAGTTGCGGGAGCGGATCTGCCGGGATCTGCGGCAGGTGTTCGAGCACGTCCGCGCCCTCGGCCTGACCCGGCCCGGGCAGCCCGCCGCAGGCCTGAGCGACGACTTCGCGCTGCTGGCGGGGGACGTGCCGCATCCGCCGCAGCCCGGTGAGCCGTCCCGGGACCTGCCCGCGGAGATCATCGCCCAGCTGTGCGGGCACCTGGATGAGCTGGAGGCGATGAGCTCCGGGAGGATACGGACCGCCGTGGAACTGCTCATCGACACCGGCCGCCGTCCGGAGGAGATCTGCGCCCTCGGATACGGTTGCCTGGACCGGGATAGCGACGGGGCGCCGGTGCTGGTCTATGACAACCACAAGGCGGCCCGGCTGGGCCGGCGCCTGCCGGTCAGCGAGGCCACCGCCCGGCTTGTCACGGCCCAGCAGGCCTGGACCCGGGCCCGGTTCCCGCGCACCCCGGCGGCGGAGCTGAAGCTGCTGCCAACCTCGTTCGCCAACCCCGGCGGGCGCAAGGGCATCAGGAGCGAAAGCCTCAGCGAGCGGCACCGCACCTGGGTCGACGCGCTGCAGCCGCTGCTGCGCGCCGATGGCAGCGAATACGACAAGGCCAAGATCACCCTGTATGCCTACCGGCACACCTACGCCCAGCGGCACGCCGACGCCGGCATCCCGGCTGACGTGCTGCGCGAGCTGATGGACCACCGGCTGCTCGATGCGACCCGGCAGTACTACCGGGTCGGCGAGACACGCCGCCGCCAGGCCGTGGACCGGGTGGCGGTGATGCAGTTCGACCGGCACGGCAACCGCACCTGGCAGCAGGCCAGGGCACTGCTGGACTCCGAGCATGTCCGCCGCGCGGTCGGCGAGGTCGCGGTCCCGTTCGGGGTCTGCGCCGAGCCGTCCAACGTCAAGGCCGGCGGGCAGGCCTGCCCGTTCCGGTTCCGCTGCGCCGGCTGCGACCACTTCCGCACCGACGTGTCCTACCTGCCCGACCTGCAGGCCTACCTCGATGACCTGCTCCGCAGCAAGGAACGCCTGCTCGCCGCCACCGAACTCGACCAATGGGCGAAGACCGACGCCATGCCCGCGGAGGAAGAAATCGCCCGTATCAGGCGGCTCATCACCCGGATCAAGACCGGCCTGGACGAGCTGACCGCCGCCGAACGCGACGAGGTCGATCAGGCCGTCGCCGTGGTCCGCCGCCACCGCGCCGTCATGCTCGGCATGCCCCGCATCCGCCAGATCCAGCCCGCGATCCGCCCCGGGCGCACCACATGAGCACCAGCAGCACCCGTGCCAAGGCGCTGGCCGACGGGCGCCGCGCCGACTCCGCACGCCGCCGGCAGCGTGTCACCGCCGCGATCAACCGCGCCGTCACCGACGGCACCGAGATCAGCGTGTCCGCCATCGCCCGCGCTGCCGCCGTCGACCGCACGTTCCTCTACCGGCACAAAGACCTGCTCGGCCAGATCCACGCGACCCAGGCCGGCCCGCCCGCGGACGGCGGCGCCGGCCCGGCCGTCACCCGAGCCTCCCTGCAAGCCGACCTACTCGCCGCCCACCAGCGCGCTCTCCGCCTCACCGCCCGCATCCAGCAGCTCGAAAAATGCCTGTCCGAAGCGCTCGGCGACCAGGCCTGGCGCGAATCCGGGCTCGGCGCCCCCGCCGACATCGACGTGCTCAACCACAAGATCACCGATCTGGACCAGCAAGTCACCGGCCTGCGGGTCGAGCTCGACGAGCGCGATAGCGAACTCGCTGCCGCCCGCGCCGCCAACCGGGAACTCATGGCCCGGCTCAACACGACAGCCCACCGCTAAGCCCGTCACCACGTGCACTACACCTGTGGCGCTAAGGATCAGCCTCTGAGCTGGAGTAACCGACAAGTCGCCCATATATGTCCGATTTGTCCCCCAGAGAATGAGCTGCTCGTCTGGATCATCCGCACCGCAGCAGTAGGCGGCCCGGTTCGCGTACCAGGCGCGGACCACGCCAGCCCGCAGGCGGACCACCCCATCGCTGGCACACGGTTCGCTGCTGCTCAGGCGCGTGGCGGCGGGCCGGGCGACTGCGACGAGCAGCTCACTGGCCTCATGCCCGGCAGCGGGGATGGCACGCCTCTCCTGGACCGCGCTGCGGAAGCGGACCAAGCAAGCCGACCGGACCAGAACACGGTGAGCCATCCGGACCACGCGGCCCCGGCAGCGGATCAGATCCCCGGTTACCTGTCCGCGGCACATAACGCCAACGGCGCCACCAACATCGACGCCGCGGCGGTCGCCGCATACCGCGCCGGCGTCCGGACCGGAAAACCGCTGTCGGAGCGCAAGCTCGCGGGCATGTTCGGCAAGACCTCGCGTCGCTGGGCACGCAGCCGCATCGCCGAAGCCCGGAACAGCCCGCTACCTGCGTAGAAGCGCGCCCGGACAACGCGAAGCACCGAGTGGTATCCGCTGGTGTTCCGCGTTCATCTGCCGTTTCCGGCTGGTGATCGCAGCGGCCAAGCCCGACTAAGTCCTCACAAGCGGTTGGATCGTCGGCTCGTCGCGGATGGCGTCGGACGACGTCCAGGTCTGCAGGTCGCTGCGGCTGACCTCGGCTTGTGACAAGAGCCCCGGCAGCATTGCCAGTGCTTGTTCGCGTGCCCGAGCAGGATCTGCTTGGCAAGCTCGAACCTGGGCGGCCTGATGTGCCCCCGCGAGTCGTCGACGTCGCAGCAGCCCACACGGTCGAACTCCCAGCGGCACCCATAAGGGCCCCCACTGTCAAGAAGGCATACGGATCTGGCCCGGTGACTACGCGCGCCTCCGGGCTGGGCTGACTATTCTTCTGGATCCTTCCTCGCAGCTGCCCGGTCCTGCCGCCGCAGGGCCAAGGGGTCAAGCTGGAGCGCCCGCAGCCGCGCAGCGGCGAGGACGAACGAGCTTGACGCCGGCCAGCGGCGGAAGATCATCGAGGGCGAGGAAGGATCTGGTCGCGATGTTCGATTGTCAGGTGTCGCGTGCTGGTTCCCGGAGCGTGGCGGGCGGAGTGGTCTCACAAGCACCCATCCGGCGCCGCCCTGGCGTGCGGGGCGGCTGCCATGACCATGTGTCCGGGACCGGGCTGCTCAGTCATGAGATCGAGCGCGGCGCGGGGCGCCGGCTCATGCCGCAGGGCGAGCTCACCCGGGGCTTGGCGACCCTCCCGTCTTCACGGCCGCCGCGGCGGCGTGCTGGCCCCGGCGGTCTCCATCTCGGCCAGCAGGTGCCAGGCGCGGGTCACCAGCTTGCGGGCGATCGCGATGGTGGCGATCTTCTTCCCGCGCTTTTGCGCCAGGGCCGGGTAGCTGGCAGCGAACTCCGCAGACCGCTTGGCGGTCTGCGCCGCCTGGTTCATGACCCAGCGCAGCCACACCGGGCCCTGCTTGGAGATGTGCCCGTGCCGGGCTTTGAGGTCCGAGCCGCGGACCGTCGGGGTCAGCCCGGCCCAGCTGGCCAGCTTGCGGGCGCTGGGGAAGCGGGTGATGTCCCCGATCTCGGCGACTATGACCAGGGCGGTGAACTCCCCGGCCCCGGGCAGCGTCCGCAGCGCCTTGACCCGCGGGCCGGCCTTGGCGTGCTGGTGCAGCTCCCCGTCGATCCGGTCGGTCAGTACGGCCAGGGCGGCCGGTGACCGTCAGGGCGTCGGTGATGATCTCCCGGGAGGCTGGGGGCAGGTCCAGCTCGGCCAGCCAGCCGCGGCCCGGCCCGGCCCGGTAGCTGGCCGACCGGTCATAGCCGTGGTCGGCGGCGACCGCGTGGATCCGGTTGCGCAGCTGCGTGCCGAGCCGGACCAGGCTGACCCGGTGCCGCAGCAGTGCCCGGAGCTGGCGCACTTTCGCCGGCGCGAGCCAGGCTTCGGGCAGCAGGTCCGCCCGAAGCAGCTGCGCCAGCATCGCGGCGTCGACCTCGTCTTCTCCGAACAATGCAAGCCGAGTTGCACGGTGGGGATGTCGTAGCAGGTCATGGATACTGCAAAAGCGCTCAAGGCCCGCTGCAGCTGACGTCGAAGATCGGCAGCGAGGAGAAGGTAGGCGACTGGTTGAACCCCGTATGTCCGGTTTCTGCGGGATCGGGCTGGCGGCAAGGTCGCGACGGCCTGGCGATTCGGATCTTCAGGACATCCCGACGATCGGCTGCCGTGACCTGTACCCATCCTGAACTGGGGAAACGCCTCGCAGTTCAGTCAATAGGTCGTTCTTCAGCCTGGCCGAGGCGATCGCCTTGCACCGCAGCGGGTGCACCAGGTGCGCCTCGAAGCCGTAGTCTTCCAGCAGGTCGGCCAGCCAGCTCCAGCCGGACGCCGCCTCGAACGCCACCGGTGTCCCCGCGGGGAGCTCGCCGATCAGCCGAAGCATCGGCGTGGATCCGTTGACCACGTTCTTGTTCAGCACCATCGTGCCATCCTCGGTGACCACCGCCACCTGGGACCGCCTGCGGTGCACGTCGATGCCCACATAGACAGACATTGCCGGGTCTCCTCTCCCGAGCTTGTGCTTTCACCCGGAGCGTCCTGCTACCGGGCTGAGCTGGGAAGAGGCCCGGCCCTTATAGGGTCATGAGAGGTAGGCTGCTGAAGCCCGTGCGGCAGTGCCGTCGCCGACCCGCAAAGCTGGTGGATGCCGTTCTTACTTCATCTCATGACTGCGGAGATGAAGTTACTCACCAGCGCCTCGGGCGTGCTGCAATTATTTATCCATGACACCGTTGTGCGATTGAGAAGCTGCGTGTAGCGCTGTTCCTCGCGCAACTTATCCTTTTCAGTGGTCAGGATCAGTGATCCATTGAAGAACGCTTCGTGGTGGTGGATGAGACACGCGTCACCCTCGCTCTCAAGCGCTCTGACCGTCTCGTGTTCCCGGCCCGGCGGCAGCCAGTCCGCAGGCTCCCGCACAACCACGGCCACATGCTCAGCCACCGTCGCCACGGTGCTCCATGCCGTTCCGTAGACGCTTTCCGGCGGCACCAGCATCCGGGCGTTCTGGTCATGCTCTGATAGATCGCTTGAGTACGAGCCCGCTGGCGCGGTCGCGAAGAAGCCAGGGCAAAGGGCCAGTACGCTGCCCGTCTTCATGTGAAGCATCCTTTCTCCCGTACTGACCAGAATCCCGCTATCAAGCGAAAGGGCACCCCAGTCATCGTTCAGCACCGCCACTGAACACTCGGGATGCCGCAGCAGGCCCGCCACCAGCGTCGTCTTCCCCGCACCGGAACTTCCCGTGATGAGCACACCGCGCCGGCCAGTCCGCGCGCCGACGGACAGTGCGCATCCGTGCACGAAGACGATGTCATCCCCGCTCACGGCCGAGCAAATGCCCCGCACACACACTTTAGCCAGCCTGTAGGAGCCAAATCCGAAGACCACCATCGTCTTCTGGTCCCGCGACCACCATCGCGCCCCGTCCCACCGTCGATCAAGCCCGTAGCCGCAGGCCGACCCCGCCAGCGCATAGAGCGTCGCGTCCGGCTCCTGGCCGGCGTCGGCCTGAGCCCAGTTGGCCGCGAACATGCGGCTGAGCAGCGCACTGTCAGAAACGAAGGCGAGCACAACCCGGCCTCCGGGCACGCGGACCGATGCGAGCGCCCGGTAGGGAAGACGGATACGGGCCAGCACGGCCCGCAGGCCGGCTCCGGGCTCGCGTACTGGCAACAGCGCGTCGTAGTAGCTGATACCCATCTCCTCGCACCCCTTGCAGGTAGCGTCGGGGGCACGGGGGCGGCCATGGCAGCGGCGTTCGGCAGCCGTACCCGGGCCCTCAGTCCTCCCCGCAGGAGTCCAACGACCCTCCCCAGGCCCGGCCCGCCGCCGGGCATCGTCTCGCCGTCCGCCTCTGCCAGCCGCCCGGCAAGATCACGCGGACTTTCCGCGGTGCGGTGTCCAGGCGGGGATGCCGGGCCGAAAGACCCCGGTTTCCCGGGACCTCAGCCCGTTGCCAATGCGCGCAGCGGCGGGCCAGCGTCTGATACAAGACCCGATCGCATCAGGGTGCTGCCCGGCACTCCCCGGGCCATCTGCGGCCTACGTCAGCGGAGCGCGAAATGCCACGTTACCCGACCGATCATGCAGGGCTCGAGATATTGCCATTCGACGTGTGCCTCCAGCTGCTGGCCGCAGTCCCGGTCGGACGGGTCAGCTTTCTCGCCGATGGCGAGATCATGGTCCTGCCAGTCAATCACCTCGTGGACGGCCAGGACCCGGTTTTCCGCACGGCCCGCGGTTCGAAGCTGTCCGCGGCCGAAGGCCAGGATCTAGTGGCATTCGAGGCAGACGGATACGACGAGCGGACCAAGTCCGGATGGAGCGTTCTGGTTAACGGCCGCGCCCATGCGGTCTACGACGAGGCCGAGATACAGCGCCTGAGCCGCCTCGGCCTGCACCCGTGGGTCACCGCCGTAGACCGTCCATTCTGGATCCGTATACGGCCCACCTCGATAAGCGGACGGCAAACACCAGGCCACCTCTGAGCCAGGAATCCGCCTCTGACCACCAGAGGTCATTACCCCCGTCTTTAGGAGAAATGCCGACCGTAAAAGGCGAGAAAGCATTCATCTCGGCATGTGGGTGAGCGACTTTGCCGAGTGAGGACCCGGTTCCCGGTACCGGCACTGCTGGGCGCCTTGACCACACTGCCGCAACGGCTGGACAGGCCGCGTACCTGACCGCTGGCGCCAGGCCCGGCGGCCATCGGCCATCTTCCGGTGCCTCACCCGGCAATCCCGGCCCCCGGTGGCCCGCACCGGCGGGTACCGTCGCAATCGGCTTGGCTGGCAGCGACGTGTCCGGCCGGTCCCAGGTACACAGCCGGACGCGTTCGCGCCAGAGGGCCGCTCACCGGATAAGGACAAGTGGAGTCGTCATGCACGATGTAAGAGCACTGCTGCGCGAGTACGACCGTGCTCGGGCCTACACCGACGAACTGTGGAAGGACCTCAGTCCTGACGAGGTGACCTGGCGCCCCCACGAGAACTTCAGCGCCATCGGCTGGCATCTCGGCCACCAAGCCCACGTCGCTCACTTCATGATCCGCAACCTCACCGCGGCCGAACCCAGCCCCGACCCGGCTCTGGACGGCCTGATGGACTCCGCGCTGCCCGAACAGTTCCGCGGCGCCCTGCCCACGGTGCGGCGGCTGTCGGCCTTCCGCGACACCGTCGCCGAGCGCGTCCATGCCCGCATCGGCGACATCGCCGCCGGTAAAGTCAGCGCCCCCACCCAGCTGGGCATCGTCGCGACCTGCTTGCTGACCGCGCTGATCAACCACGAGTACCAGCACGACCAGTGGATCAGCGAAGTCCGTGCCGGTCACCTCGGCCACGCACTGCCCGCCGACCCTGAATCCGGCCATATCCGGCGCATCGACGGCTACCTCGTCCTGCATCCTGACGCGTAAGACCACAGGCCGAGGGGTTTGAGCCGCCAACTCGAAACCTCCCTGCCGACTCCATCCCTGCCAGCAGTCGCGTCGGTGGATCGTGAGCATCCGGCCGCTATCGCGATTGAGACTCGCTGACGCCGCAGCACTACCGGGCCAGCCCTCAGGGTGGCAGGATCTTGGTCAGTTCCTGGAGCCGGGGCCACAGGTATCCGAGCCCATCGGCGACGTCCATGGCGGCGAGGCGTTCCACCTCACCGCCGTCTTCCAGTTCGTGCACCAGGTCAACCACCGGCCCCTCGCCCAGGGCCCGCAGAGCCTGCTCGTAGCCGGGCGGGAGGTGGGCGATCCTGGATATCAAGGTGGCGAAGGTACCGAGCTCATCGCGGCGCGGCCCGATCCTGGCCGGCTGGGCCCTGCGCGCCTCGCGCGCGGACAGCTTGCCGAAGTCGTGGCATCCGTCCCAGTAGCGATCCGGCCCGGCGAACCGCACGGTGGCGACCGGGCCGAGCCGGATGGCACCCGCGCACTGCAAGCACGGCTGGAGCGTCGTGGTCAGAACCAGGTCCCGGCGGCTACCGAACGGCAGCCGCGCCAGCACGTTCGCCTCGGCATGGGCAAGCGCCGAGCCGAAGATCTCCCCGACCGGTCCTTCGCCGTCGTTCACCCGGTTGCGGGCCGAGCAGATGATCTCCCCGTCCGCGGTGGAGGCACAGGCGCCCACCGCGATGTTCCCGGTCCGCAACGCCTCCCAGGCCTGGCGGAACGCGTCCCGCCACGGCTCATCAAGCCCCGCCCAGATCCGTACCGCAGCAACCGGCGGGCCGGAGGGCGACAAGTCCACCGCATGAGTCTGGCCGGCTACGCACCCTCCAGGCAACCGGGGCCCGGCCGCGGTACCGCAGACTACCTGACACCGGCTACCTCCGCTCCGGGCCGGCCCCGCACGACCCCATCCGCAGGGCGACAGGGCATATACGCCGAGTCCGTAGCGATCCGACAGATGCTCTGCCCGCGGCAGATGCGGATATTCACCCCAATGGTGACGATGCATGAATATACAGAACGGACGACCATCCAATAGGCCATACGGGGCTGAGAGGCCCCGTCAACGCCCCAAATAACCGCGCACCGAGCCGCATCCGGGTGTCTTCGCTGTAGCCGCTGCGGGTGTTTTGTGTGCATTTCCCGGCGTGGTGGGCGCGTTACCTTAACAGTGTCTACGCCGCAGGCTTGGTACACATCTCCTTGTCGATGCCGCTTTTAGAACTAAATGGCTACGGCTAGAGCGTTGTGCGGCTACAGTGTCTACGCCGCAGACGTCCTGGTCAGGTGCGGCGTAGACAGGGATGACTTCAGATAATCGCCTGGGCGCTAGCACGGGTCGGTCGTTCGGTCGTATGCGGCGCGCTGGAACGGGCATTATGCAGCCTGGAGGCGCTGGCGGCTGCGAGGCGGTCCAACGTGGTGGAAGACTCGCGTGATCGGTAGCCTGCGCTGGTCTCCTGGGGGCCCGGGATGGGGATGGAGTATGGTCGCGTGTTCTTGTGCTGACACTGTGCTGGTGGCCGCGTCCGGCCCGGCGTTTTGGCCGCGTCTTCCCGGGAGTATGTCCTCATAGCGAGGTTCCAGCTGCGGCGGCGGCCGTGCGGGCTGTGGCCGCCTGGTATGCCGCGCTGGCCCGCCCGGCCGCGTTGCCCGAGACCCATTTGAGCAGGGGCGGAAGCAGGAGGGTCGGGAACACCAGCGGCAGGACTATCCCGAGCCAGCCCCATGCGGTATTTCCGGCATAGCCGGTCCACTGCCACCGCAGGGCGTAACCGCCGATGACGGTGAGGATCCACCCGGCGGCCAGGGTGGCGATGATTGTCTTCTGGTACGGGCGCAGGCGGGCCTGCGGCCGCCGGGTTCGCATGCCGGCCAGCGCCATCGTAATGGTGACCGCGGCCGGCAGCACGAGCAGGTTAAGCCAGGCCCAGAGCGTCTGGCCGCGGAAGCCGGTCCAGTTGAGCGGGATCAGGTAACCGGCGATCACCAGCCCGGTCCAGGCCGCGATGGCGGCTGCGTAAATGACGTGCCTGCCCTTGCCGATGTGGTCCTTGTCCTGGATCCACAGGGGGATAGTGCCGAGGGCGACCGGGAACAGCAGGAGGGTTAGCCAGTTCCACAGCTGGTTGTTGTCCCGGAAGCCCGTCCACGCCCAGCCCCGGGTGTAGCCGCCCCACAGCGTGACCGCTAGAGCGGCAGCCGCCACGCACGCGGCGGCTTGGCGTGCTTTGCCGTTTCCTGTGATCCGGTGCATGACGCCAGCCGGCGCGGCGGCCTGGGCGGCACGCTTGCTGGCTGCTTCCGCGGACGGGGCCCATGGCAGGCCGGCTTGTTCCAGCTTTTCCGCCAGCGCTGTGCGCATTAGCGCCTTGGCGGTGCGTACCGCGCCGATGCCGGTGCCGGTGCTGTCGGCACCGGCTGCCCTATCCAGCTCGACCAGGGCACTGAGCCCCAGGAGCTCATCCGGCTCGATGGTGCAGGTCAGGGACGTCATCTCGCGGTTCCTTCCAGGCCGGCCCGCGCTGTCCGGCTGTCCGGTTGCCGGCCGTGGCTGGCACGGCAGAAAAGGCAGCGCAACGGCGGCATGCCACCGGACGCGCCGCTGCGGGCGGCTGCGGCAGGCGGTGTTCCGCCGGTTCCTGGCGCTTGCCCGTCGGCGCTGAACAGCCGGTGACGGCTGGCGTCCGGCGCCGCGGTGCCGGAGTGGCCGGCGAGCCGGCTGGCCTGCCGGGACATGATCATGGTCGTCTCCTGTCTGCTTGGACCTGGGGTTCTGGCTGTCACCTGGGCGATCCGCCGGGTGATTGTGGCCTGGTCGCTGGACGGCGGCCGAGGAGGTGTGTGCCCGCCGGGCCGGTGGCTGGATCGGGACTCAGCGCCGGTGTGGTGCACGAGTCGGCGGGCGGGTCAGGCGGCGGGCGAGGGGGCGGCCCGGTGGGTGGCCCGTGCCCGGGCCAGCACGATGGTTACGACGGCCGTGATCAGGATGGCGCCGGCGGCGATCAGGGCGGTCTGCCAGCCGGCCATGCCGCCGGTGGTGGTGGCCGCGTGGACGGTGCTGGCCGGGACCGGCCCGTAGGCGGGCCGGTATTGCCTGCCCGGGAGCGGGTTCGGGATGTCCCTGGCGAACGCGGCCGGGATGGCGGCGGCCGAGGCCAGCAGGCCAGCGGTGACCGCGGCCAGGGCTGCGGCGACCCGCCGCAGGCGGGTGCCCGCCTGGGACGCTGGCATGGACGGATGAGTCCCCTGGCGGTGAAGGTGTACGAACATGGTCTTCTCCTGTCTGCCTGGACTTGTGATCGTTGACCGTTCCCGATGCCTGCAGCTGAGGGCCGGTCACGGATACCTATAAGCAAGGGTCGACCGCGAGGGCAGCGGGGCCTTGAACGAATCTGCTCAGCCGTTGAACGAACCTGCTGGATCGGCCCGGCAGTAAGGATCTGGAGTGATGGGCGCGAAGGGTCTGGGTGGGGCCATGGCCGCAAAAGGGCCCGGGGCTGAGAATCGCCAGGCGGGCAAGCGCCGAGGGTTGCCGGGAACGATGCGCGGCTTCCTGTGGCCAACCGAGTTCCTCGTGTTCTCGGACTTCCTGGTCGCCGACCCGCATGCGCACGGCGCGCTGCAGCTGTCCGTCGGGATCGGCGGAAGCCCGCGCGTCTGGCTGGACGGTGCCTGGCGCAGGGCCCGCGGCGTGCTCATCGAGACCGATGTCGCGCATGCGTTTGACTGCGACGGGCAGCTGACCACGATCGGCTGGATTGAAGGCGAGAGCCGGCTAGCCGAGCAGCTTCGCGACCGCGTCCTGGACGGCCGGCCGTATACCCTGCTCGATGAGCCGCTGTGCGATCATCTCGCGGACGGGCTAGGTCCCGCGTTCGGCAAGACGACCGGCTGCCCGGAGGCGTACAAGCGATGGCGCGATGCGCTCGGCTGGCTCGCGATCGACGTGACGCCCGAGCCTGAGTACGACGACCGCATCGCGGCCGTTCTGGATCATCTGCGTGCGACGCCGTCGCCGCCGCCGTCGATCGAGGACCTCACGAATATCGCGCACCTGTCACAGAGCCGGCTCCAGCACCTGTTCCGCGAACAAGTTGGCGTCCCGATCCGCCGGTACCTGCTCTGGCACCGGTACCTGACCGCGTTGAGCCTGCTCGCCGACGGCGCGTCCGTGACACGCGCCGCGCACGCGGCCGGCTTCGCCGACAGCGCGCACCTGACACGGACCGCTGTCCGGATGAACGGCTTCACGCCGACAAAGATGCCGTTCGGCATGTGGCTGACGAACTGCCGCTGACTATGGCACCTCCCCGCGATCCGGCAATGATGCCTGGTGAGGAAGTACCTGATGCGCCATTCGCGCGGCCTGCCGGGAAGGCATCATGAAACGGCACCACGGTGCCGCTGCGCCTAATCCATGCCCTCACTGTCGGGCGAAATTCAGAACCTCTTGAAATGTTCATGATTGATAGCGGCGATGTGCTTCCGGCGAGAAGGCGCGCGAGAGACAGAACAGGACTTATGGGCGGCGGCCTGGGATGGTGGCCGGGTGCCGGCAGCGAGTGAGCCGGGGTGTGACCCTACTGCCGGTCGGTGTTGCCGTCGCTGCCGAGGCCCAGGCGGCGGCGGGCGACCTGGCGGGCCAGGTCCAGGACGGCGGGGTTGTCGTGCAGGACGAAGTTGGCGTCGGCGGCCAGGCAGATGCCGTTGAGTTCGAAGGCGAGCTGGTCGGGGTCTTCGCCGCGCGGGAGCTCGTGCTGTTCGATGGCGGTGGCGGCGAAGCTGCGGAGCAGGTCCACGAACCCGGCCTGGAAGCCGGCGACCGCTTCTTTGACGGGGCCGGGGCGGGTGCCCATTTCCAGGGCGGCGCCGGCGAAGAAGCACCCGCCGGGGAAGGTGCGGCGCTGCAGGTGCTCGAAGAACGCCTCGCATACCGCGGCGAGCTGGGCCAGGCCGGGCGGGGCGGCGAGGGCGGGCTGGACGACTTCGCCGGCGAAGATCCGGCCCGCCTCCTGCACGGTGGCCAGCTGGAGTTCCTGCTTGGAGCCGAAGTGCGCGTACAGGCCGCTCTTGCTCATGCCGATCGCGGCGGCCAGGTTCCCGATCGACAGGCCCTCGAGCCCGTCCACGGTGGCCAGCGACGCGGCGGCGCGCAAGATCGCGCTGCGAGTGCGTTCCCCGTCGGCGCGCGGGCGCCGGCGGGCGCGGGTTTCCGGGGCGGTGGTATCGGTCATCGTCTTGACAACATAGCACGACCGGTCGTACTTTCCTTAGTACGAACGATCGTGCTAACTAGGCGGAGGCGCAGGCCGTCCAGGCCCGGGCCGGCTGCAGGTGGCACCGGAGGAGAGGGAGCCAGTCATGGCGGGAAAAGCAGTCATCAGTCTCAGCACCGGCCTGGAAGACCCGGAGAAGGTGACCGTGGCGTTCCTGGTCGCGGTCGGCGCCGCCGAATCCGGGCGGCCGACCCTGATGTTCCAGACCAAGGAAGCCGTCCGGCTCGCGCTGGACGGAGTGGCCGCAGGCACCGCCTGCGAGGGCTGCCCGCCCCTGGCTGACCTGCTCGGCCGCTACGACAAAGCCGGGGGCCAGTACATGGTCTGCCCGGTCTGCTTCAACGCCAAGCACCTCGACAAGGCAAACCTGCTGCCCAACGCCGAACTGGCGGGCACCGTCCAGCTGTGGGAATGGATCGGCGACCAGGGAGCAACAACCTTCAGCTACTGACGCTCGCGTCCAGGACCAGGCAACTGACACGCGTCCCGGATCGCCCCGAAGCCGGACAAGTCCCTGCGGCGCCCCCTCTCCAGCCGCCAGCCATGCTCCCCGCTACCGTCACCAGGCCGGGCAGGCACCGGGCGATCCGGGCGCGAGCCGGACCCCGTAAGAGGGACGCCAGAGTGGTTAATCTGAGCGCGGCCCGGGCGAAAAGTCTACTGAATTCGTAGAAATTCAGAGTCGGCGGTATGGAGCTTGCTTTTCCCGTGATCGAGAGCGCGCTGCTGTCACGGAACGTGGCGCGGCTCATCATCTGAGGCCGGCGTACCTTCCGTGCGGGCGTCGTTTGCCCTGCTCGGCCGGATGATGCTAGCAGCACGCGCGGGTATACCGCGGGATCCGGGGAAGGCAGTTGTCATGCCGGAAAACGATGACCGTTCTTCCCGCCGTCGCTGGAAGCTTCGGCAGGCCGGGGCCTGGGCCGGCGCTGCCGCGCTCTACGCCGCCGCCCAAGGGCTGTCCGCCTGGGCGGCTCAGCGCCAGTCGGGCCGGGGTACCAGGCCCCGGTACAGCCAGTTCGAGCGTCCGGCGTTCGCGCCGCCCGGCGCGGCCTTCCCGATCGTGTGGTCGGCGCTGAACCTGACGACGGCCGCATCCGCCTGGCGTATCTGGCGTGCCCCCGGGTCCGCGGCAGGAAAACCGGCCCGCGGTGAAGTCCTGGCCTGGTGGGCAGCTGCCATCGTCATCCGCAGCGGCTACGTGCCGCTGGCCTTCGGCCGCCGTCGCTTGCGGGCGGCCACTGCCGACGCCGCGCTCCTGCTCGCGGTCATGGCGCGCTATGCCCTGCTGGCCCGGCGGATCGACCAGCCCGCGGCCCGGCCCTGCTCGCGGTTCCCGAGGTTGCCTGGACGGCGTTTGCCGCAGTGCTCAGCGTCACGGTTGCCGCGATCAATGGCCCGTAAGACTGCCACCCGGAGCCGCGCCGGCCGCGGAACCGGAAGCTGATAGCCGGCCGCGGCATTCCTCAGCGGATCCGGTCGCCCGCATTGACCGGCTCTGGGATCGCCAGCGCTC
>Ga0335073_10000528_pt1 | contig 48980 bp, 54 predicted proteins | sample Lox_Sample_22_FD_207093 | JGI IMG/M metagenome (GOLD analysis project Ga0335073, IMG submission 207093) | Soil microbial communities from Loxahatchee National Wildlife Refuge, Florida, United States - Lox_Sample_2.2 | ecosystem: Environmental > Terrestrial > Soil > Wetlands | place: USA... | reverse complement strand
GGTGCCGAGGGCTCTGGCGAGCGTGAATCCGACCAGAGTCCGTACAGACGAAATGTCGCCAGGGCAAGCAGAATGAGCCGTACGCAACGAAGTCCTTGCGGTACTCATAGAACCAGTTTGGCCACCAGCTACCGAAGTGGTAGCGGCTGCCGAGAAGCCGAAACACGAGATCGCGCAGGGCCACCATGCCGGCCACGTGAATGAGGGAGAAGGGCAGCGTGGCCAATAGATGCGCAGGCAAACTCCGGGGCCAGCTGGGGCGGATCAGGGGGAACTGCCTGAGCCACCAGCCGACGGCCGGAATCAGCAGCCACAGGCATAGCACGCTGGAGAATTCCCAAATGATAGGCTCCCAGGCCGGTAAATGGATTCCGACCCGCGCCGAATTGGTAATCGCGGTGAATACATTGGAGGTCGCAACGATCGCCAGCAGCACGGCGAGCAGCGTCATCTGCCGGAGAAAGACCTTGCGGGCGGTAGCGGGCTTGAGCTGCTGGTCGAGGTCCATGGCGGTCGAACGAGTGCTGTCGGTGTGGTAAGGGGAGCGCCCAACAGAGGCCATATACGGCCCGCGGATTGCGATCATGTATGGACGATTCGATCGACGAACGCCTGCACACGTGCCATTCCGGAGTAAGCATCAGCTATTGGAAGGTTCAGCTCCTGAGCCAATCGTGTGACTGGCTGGACCCAGTGTGTCGGCAGGTCCAGCGGCGGTGGCCACGAGTGAGTGCCGCGGGTGCGGAATACTGCCTCGCAGGCTTCACGGAGGCCCTGGTAGTCGGTAACCAATGTTTCCATGAGTAAGAGGTCGATCAGATCGCGAAAGCGTTCGTTGCGCTTGCCGGGTCGGGGTGGCAGCGTCATGCCGTGGAGTTTTTGCGCAATGTGTAGTCGCAAAGGCAAGCACGGGAGCACCGTAGGGCCTGTGACCCCGAATGCCTCCGTGAGGGGAATCGCCTTGAGCCACTCGACCTCGGACTCGCCCGATTCGGCTCGCGCGATATCGATGGTGATGCTCGCCCAGGTGCCGCCGCGATAATTTACGGCAAATTCCATGTTAACGACGCCATTATCCAGGACCAGCGGGTCTCGCTTGCGTCGAAAGGAAAATCCCTGATAGGGGGCGCCCGTCAGGGCACGCTCCAAGGTGCGCGCGAGGTCGGCCTCCGGGTCCTGAGACACGACATCGATGTCCTTCGTTGCTCGAGCCCGATCGCGTAGCCGCAGTTCAAGGGCTACGCCCCCCTTGATGACGAACTGCGGATGGCCGTCGCCAGCGGCTCGTTCGAGGACGCCGGCTGTAATCATGTACGAGATCCAGGTGCGAACGCGTCCTTCGCTGACCCCACTTGCGCGTGCGTACGCTTGGGCGTATTTCGCCAGTACGCCTGCGGACGGCGGCGGACCACTCGGCGGCTTTCGTGTGGGGATCACTCTCGCGCGCTGCGTCGCTCGCCGGGGCGCATTGTTCGCGACTGCGCCGGCGCGCCCAGGAGCTCTTGTTCTAGCCGATCGGCTTCATCGAACGTCAGGTGACCTGTCTTGCGTCCGTCTGTGATTGCTTGATGGATGATCGCAGGTCCGAGGTGTGCGGCGTGCACGTCTCGGATGGTGCGCGCGGCCGTCGTGACGGGTACGCCTTCGACTTGCTTGATGTCTTGCGGTTCGAGATCCGCATAGTGAAGCATCAGGTGTCGGGGTACGGTGCGACGAATGCGAAGCGCATGTGGCAAGGTAATGTGCACCTTCACAGGACTGACATCCGACAGTCCGTAGATCGCCAAGGCGGACTCGTGAGAGACGGTCGCCTGTGCACTGGGGCGGCGGACTTGCGGCCACAGCGCTGCTTCCATGTACTGGCCGAGCGGCGAAATTGGGTATCGGGTCAGGCGGTACACTCCGCGGGATAGACGCTCGATGTCGCCGTGTCGATGAAGTTGTACAAGACGCACTGGGTGTAGTCCGGCCTCGCGCGCTTGCGCGGTGGTGAAATAGCCCAATTGCCCTTCGGCGAGCTCATAAAGCAGGGTATCCCAGCGCCGCAATTTCATCGGAACCTCATTGGCAATAATATAATGTACATGAATATTATTGACAAGATCCAAGGAGCGGATACGGTCTTGGGTCGGGGTCTACTCAGAATTTGCCTCTCTGTATTTTATGTACTATTGTACAAAGAGATCGAAACTGACTGAGGTTCGGCAATTGCACACCATCGAAGTGGACTTTGACGTCTTTAAGGCGCTCACAGCGCGACGAGCGACCGAGCATGTGACCTACAACGATGTCCTTCGCGAGCTACTCAAACTCGAACCGAGGCTGAGTCCGAATCTGACAGAGGGGACGGACCGGTGGCCTGATGATTGGATAGTCAAAGGCGTTCGATTCCATGAAGGCCAACAGTTCCGCGCGCGACATAATGGGCGCCTATATGAGGCTCGCGTCGAAAAGTCTGCCTTGGTTCTCGACGGTAAACGCTACGATTCGCCATCAGCGGCCGCGGTTTCCATTACGGGATACGCGGTCAACGGCTGGAATTTTTGGGAGTTTCTGAGTCGTCGCACCGGAGACTGGAAGCTGATGGCGAGCGTTCGGAAAGGGGGGCTGACATGAACCGAGGGGTTGCAGCCGATCAACTCAAACAGCGCTGCGCTGCGCCTGAATAGCGGATCGCGGCGCGGTGAGCGCACGCCTTCCCGGGAGTTCCATGTCGAGCCACTGGCTATCAAGGAGCTGCGCTCGAAGCACGGCCTTTCGTAGCCGAAGTTCGCGGAACTCCTGCACATCGGCGTCGGGACACTCCGCAATTGGGAGCAGGGTCGCCGGGAGCCTACCGGGCCGGCTAGAGCATTCCCGAGTGCGATCCGAGAGCGGCGAGTCGGGCCTTTCGGCGATCAGGGCTCGGTCGCAGCTGCCGGGGGTGTGGTTCCGCTTGGCGGCTCGTCAATGAATCGCTGACCTACTCGCATACGATCTTGGCGATTTCGCCAACCAGTGGCGCCCATTCTCCAAGATCTACTTGCCATTGATGTTTGGACCGCTGGCGCCAGACGCGGAATGCCTCTGTCTTGTGTGCCGCGAACTCTTTTCGCCCAACACCGTTGACCTTCATAAAATGCTCTATTACGGCTTCCAGGTCGAGATGACCCTGAGCTGCGAGAATCTGTGACACTCCAAAATGCTCTGCGTGGTGGCACATTCCGCAGACCGCGTGAAAGCCCAGCAATCTCTGAATGTGACGGTCGTCATCGTAGCTCCAATTCTCGTGGCAATTGAGTCGTCCCGCCCCTCCGCAGATGCGGCAGACATTTCCTTGATCCGCATATACCTGTTTGCGCAGCCTGTCCCACTTAGACTGCTTTATCTGCTTACGAAGGTTTCTATACCAGCAGGAATCTGGTACCAACTCTATACATAACTTTAGCTGGGCCTCGACCATAACTGCGCTGTCACCTATTCTGTCCCAAGCTGAGCTCCGCCCGTTTGCGCGGCGCGACCCAGCGCTTGGTGCCGCTGCTTGCGTGGCACTGCCCCCTTGCCGAGGTGGAGCCAAAGAGACTTCTTGCTGATTATTCTCGGTGGAGATATCTATACCGCCTGCCGTTTGAAGCTGTCGTCTTCCAACATGCTAGTTTCGGCGCTTCCGCCATGCTGCGAAGCCGCTGTTGCGGGCATCCAATCGATGTGTCCGCTCCAGTACTTCAGATCGAACCAGTGGCCCCTGCCGTGTGAAACAAGGGGCAGGGGCTTACGAATCAAAGATATTCGGCTAAGCAGAAGGCTACTTAATTGCGGCCAAGAACGCCGCGTCGGTGACCACGTCATTCAGCGTCTGATCAAGCGCATGCTCGGCGCAAAGCCGGACCTCCTGACGCTGCTTGGAAGTCGACCAAGCAGCACCGTTAGTAGTGAAGAATCCGGTCTTCTCCTCGGTTTTCCTGCTGAAGGTGTTGGCGTAGATCTGCTTGCCGTCGCGAGTAACAATTATCTGTAATGCTACCTCGGCTTCCCGGTTCTTATATGAAGAGGCATCAAGGGTTGCGATCGTTCCAGAAACTACCGTAGGCGAATTACCCACGTTGATGCCATGCGAAGTGAGTGCCGTTACAACATGGTCACGGACCACGTCCGCCACCGGCTTATCCTCGCCCGCTTCGCCGGTTTTCCAGCCCCACCCGCCGTAAAGGGTCCCTATGTAGTTCGGATTGCCGGCCTTAGAGCCCTTGTCGTCCGAAAGCCTCGCCCGTTTGTCCATAAACTGACCAACGGACACATCCGCCAGGGCGGCGGACGACGCTACTGCAAGAATAAAGCCAACGACCAAGGTCTTCATAGCTCCGCCCGATTTGGCATAACCGCTTTGCGCAATCTTTATCCGTCAGCCGAACGACGGAAATTCAACCTTCGGCGATCCTAACCGCATTCTCCACCCGATTATGCGAGAAATCCAGATTTACGCAGCCGCCGGAATAACGAAGCATTCACGCTGACTGGTGTTTTGGTATCGAGTTCACGGGCGAGGGCGGCGATCTCGTCTATATCTTCGCGGCGGATTGGGAAATCCACCTGGACCTAACGTATGTCGCAATACCTGCTGGGTATCATGGCCGTGGCTGTTCTCGTTGCCGCCGCATTGGCTCCGCCTCGCCGGCGGCAGGCCAGCGGGCGCGACAGGCCATGGCCGCTCGAGGCGACTCCGACTATCCTCAGCGAACCGGCACAGGTGCTCTACCGTCGCTTAGCGGAGGCGCTTCCCGATGAGCACGGCTGCTATAGGCGATCTGGGCAATGGCCTCGTCGAGAAAGTTTTGAGTTCCAATACTCCAAGTATTTCTCGTAGGCGTTCGCAGACGTGAGGAAGCTGACGTGGTCCGGGCATCGCACCCGATAAGCTGTAAATTGTGGCTGCTAGCAGTCGGCGCGCCTTCGCGACACGGTGATGTCCATCGATCAGGCTGAAACGCGCCGGTGCGATCTCTGCTAGGAGGACCGGTCGAGGAGGTCGGCTGCCTGGACAGCCGCATCCTCCAGCCGTGTGCTGCTCCCGTAATCCGGGATCTCAGACAGTTCGACGGCCTCGGTCGGGAAGCGTTCCGGGTGGGCAGAGATGAACGCAATGAGGCGCGAGATGTTGAACTCGAAGATGCCGTTGGGGTAGAGCTCGTCGCCTGGCTCGGTTGCGCAGGCTTGAAACTGCGGATCCCGCCGAAGGCGGAGGGGCTTCTCCGTTGGTCTGGATCCGGGACCCGTTCGCACGCGTCTGCCCATGGCTATCCCCGGCCACCTGCAAAAAGTGGAACCAAAACTGGAACCAATTGTTATTTTGGACCTGGAACCAATGGCGCCCGCAGGAAAAAAAGTCCAATGAAATCAATGGTCGGGGTGAGGCGATTTGCGCTGTCCCTGCAATTCAAGTCCGGGTCCGTCTGCGGTAAACCTTATTGCGCAGCAAATTGCTCAACGATTGCCCGGCCAGACGGATGAAGGGGTACCGGGCTGGCGGCTGATACCGCCGAGCCGGTAGTTGTACGGTGACGCGGACAACATGATGGTAAGCTGGGCCCGTGCACAAAAGCCGGCTCGGTGCACGCCCGCCTCACGCAAGAGGTCCGCCCCGGTGGCAGGTAAGTGAACCCGGACTGACGAAACCCCGCTCCTGGCGGGGTTTCGCGTCTATAGGGTAGCGGCGCCGAGAATTGCGCCATCATTATGGCGCGATTCTAATATTCGCGCCATAATCGCGCCAGTCCATCAGGGTTTCGCGCCATGGTGTCGTCCGCCGACCTCCTCGAGTCCATTCAAAAGTCCAGCGCAGGCATCGGCGTTGCCGAGTTGCTGGTGCGTCACCCCCAGATTCCTCGCCGGACAGCGCAGCGCTGGATTCAGCAGCTGCTCCGTGAAGGAAAGGTCAGGGGAACCGGCAAAGGGCGCGCTCGCCGTTACCTCGCTGTGCAGCCCCCTGCAACAGGGGCCTCACGGGACGACTTTCCCGATCTCATCCCGCTATCCGCCGACAGCCGTGACATCCTTGCATACGTCGATCAGCCGCTGCAGGCGCGCACTCCTGTCGGATATCAGAGGGACTTTCTGGACGACTACGAGCCTGATCGTACGTGGTACCTGCCGGCGCCGCTGCGTTCGCAATTGAGACGCATGGGCGACACCGGCCAGGCGGACCGCCCAGCCGGAACTTATGGCCGCGCGATACTCAACCGGTTGCTGATCGATCTCTCGTGGGCATCGAGCAATCTGGAAGGCAACACCTATACTTTGTTGGATACGCGCCAGCTGATCGAGCACGGCAAGGCGGCGCAGGGGAAGCCGGCGGCGGAAACGCAGATGATCTTGAATCACAAAGCCGCCATCGAACTGCTGATCGACAACGCCGAGACGGTGTCCTTCAATCGATATACGATCCTGAACCTGCACAGCGCCCTGTCGGAAAACCTTCTGCCAAATCCCTCGGACGAAGGCCGATTACGTCAGCACGCGGTGGAAATAGGCAAGAGTGTCTATCGGCCGCTTTCCATTCCGGCGCAAATTGATGAGCTCTTCGGCCTTCTGTTGGAGAAGGGCGCAAAGATTTCGGATCCCTACGAGCAGTCGTTCTTCGTGATGGTGCATCTGCCGTATCTGCAGCCTTTCGCCGACGTGAACAAACGTACTTCGCGCCTTGCCGCGAATCTTCCTCTCATCCGAGCCAATCTATGTCCGCTCACATTCCTCGATGTGCCGGAACAGGCCTACAGCCGGGCCACGCTGGGAGTATACGAGCTCACCCGGGTCGAATTGCTGCGGGATCTGTACGTCTGGGCGTATGAGCGCTCGACCCATGAGTACCTGGCTGTCAGACGGGATCTTGCCTCGCCTGACCCCCTCAGGCTTGCCTACAGGGAGGCGATCAGGAAAGCTATCCGGGAAGTCGTCACGCGCCCGGACGAAGAATCCCTGACAGTAATTGACAACGTGGTCGCCGAGCTCGTCAAGGAGGCGGATCGCCCGACTGTGCGGGCCATCGTCATCGAAGAGTTGCGCAGGGTACATGAGGGGACGCTCGCGCGCTATGGATTGCGTCAGTCGGAATTCCTGCGCTGGCAGAACCGGCTCCAGACGAATGTTTCTAAGTGATTGGCAAGTGGAGACGCGAACATCTCGCCCCTGACGTCGCTGTCCAGGGAGCGCTACGCAGCGCTCAGCAGCCTTCCCTGGACTGGTCGGGGTGAGGCGATCTGTGTTGTTCCTGCAATGACAGTGTGCGTTCGAGTCCGATGATGAGTCTGAGGGGTTCTTATAGGCCCCTCCCCCGACGGGGCTATAGCCATCCTAGCCGGTAGTGCAGCAGAAAATAGGCTGGCGCTGGCGCGACCATTGCGAAGATGGATAGCACACCGATCGGCTGGGCGGCCGGCATAGCGGCGGCGAGCACGGTCCACACGAACGGACTTGAGGCGGCCACCGCGACACAGCCGAGAAAGAAACCGATCACTGTCACCTTGTGGTCTCGTACCTCTTTGTGCAAGGCCAAGACCGTTGCCACAAAGATCAGTGCGGTAATCAACGATACGTATGCTATGGCAATCTCTTGGACAGTCTGATCGGTCAAGTGCAAGAGATCCGACTTCACCAAGCCCATTGGTAACAGCGAGACGTAAAAATATGCGCCCACGCATAACACGTAGCGGAGAATCGTCGGACCTCTAGTGCGCAGCACGCCTATACCTTCCCTAGCCGCCAGAGTGGCAATGCACAGGATGAGCACTCCCATCGACGCTACTACTATTATCAAGAGAAATCCCACCGCCTCGGTCAGAATGCCTGCGACGGGAGGGGAGAGCGTTTCGAATCTGGAGTGAGGTGCGATCGATTGCTGACTCGTGAACGGAGAGTGTCCCTCTAGTCCCTGATAAAGCGCCAGCGCGGCAATTGCGAGACCCACGATCATTGCCGGAAAACGTCCCCGAGGGTCAGCGGAGCGAAGCCGGAACGTGACCCATAACGTCGCGAGTACGCAAAGAAGCACCAGCAGCAGGTAGAAGGGATTCATCATGGCCAGTCACTCCTTATCGGATGTCCTATCGCTGCCATTGGTATTGAGCAGGAGATTCCTCTGTATGCCAGAAAATGGTCCGATGTGGGTTGGCCGCAGTCAATACTTAAAAGCAATCGTTATATACCCATCCGCCAAAGAACCCCATATAAGGGGTTAACTGCTCAGTAGTAAACGGTATAGCTGGAGGGTAGAGCCACCCAATTGTCCAGGCGCCAATGCCAAAAACGCCGGCTGCGCAAAGGCCTCCTTGCCACCATGAGTAGTCAACTACGTTCGACCAATTGCTATTTATAGAATCAAAGAGGTCGTTGTCCGCATCCAACATTGCGTATTTCATGTTGAGTAGTGTGGTTGCATCGCCGGAAACCAGATTGCCGTTATTGTCCCACTCGAATGTCCCACTCTCGCCACCCGGCGCGTAGGAGCTATTCGTGTAGAGATACATCCGCAGCAGCTTCGCTCCCGTACTGGTTGTAACAATGGAAGTCTGAATGACTGTGTGAGGCGTGCTAACGGTGAAGGTTGAGCTATTAAGAGATACGGAGGCTGATGTCGTTGCCCCACTGACGCTAAGTGTGCCATTGACGGTTTGAGTGGCGTGATTATAAACCCCGTTGCCCGAGCCCCATCCGTAGCTCTCGGCGAGTGCCTGTAGGCTGCAGGGGGCCCCCGGATCGTTGCAATAGGCGTATGCAGCGCGTAGCGGTACGAGCGCGGCTACCGCCAGGACCAAAGCAACAAATCCTACTCTCGGATTGCAACGCATATCTATATCCTCCCGTCGGTTTGCAGAAGCCGAAGTCCCCATTGGTTTAGGGCATTTGCCCTTTATAGTAAAGTTACTAAAAGCGCATAAAGCGCTTTGCTGTCACATGGTGATCTCGCTCACAACCGCAAGGAGAGCGTCCTCAATTGAGCGTGCTGTACGCTTTCCTGGCGATCGGTGCGACTTGAGCCTTGCTGGTGCATCGGTTGTCGCTGGGGGCTTCAACCGCGCGTTCGAGCGCGTGAGATGAGCCGCGCCGACTGTAGAAAGGAGACGTTCTTTGAGATCGCGCCCGCCAGCAGTTAGGGGTGCGGCTCAACGAAGACTTATGCCCAATTGACGGCGGTTCGCCGAAAGGAAGATACCCCTTGATCATTGCGATCACCCTGTACGGTTGCTAACCAACCCCTGTCCACGGCAGCGGCCCGACCGGCCTCGCGCTGTTTTCGCCGAAGATACTTCTGAGGTCTGAAGAAGTCAAGTGGAGTTTGATGACTCTATACTTTGTCATGGTCTTGCGGCCAAAGAGGCTGGTTACGACAGTTAGATCGTTGGAAATACACCAGTCCATACTGCACCAGAGAGCGCTGCACCGGCCCACTAAGCTCTGCTGCAACGCATTTTCGCAACAGTAGGGCCGTCACTGCGAGCTGCAGTGACGGCCGGCGATGACTGCAGCAACAATGCGGGTTGGCGCAGCATCCTAAAGATTGGAACTTGCATGATGATGCCCTGTCATACTGGTGTTGCAGTAGGGATGCTGGTGCATCGACATCGGATTCCCTGGCGCAGGGCATCAGCGCCAGTCGTGTGAAGTCTTTGCTGCACCGACGCCGTACCCAATCGGCTGCCCAGAGCGCAGGTTCCTGAAAGCGCTCGTCCCCGCTTGGGGAGGGACCGACCCGGACGCGCTCAGGTTCCCGCGCGCGCGTCGCCCCGCTCTGGGGGTGGAACCCTATTGATTCCTCGGCAGAGTCCTCTCTGCCTCAGCATATCCTCACGCCGGCCAATGCGGGCCGCAGCGTTTCGCTGCGCCCTGCCTCCCGTTTCCTGTTTGCACCCCTCTCCACCTACTCTGAAAGGAGGTATTCATCCCAGCTATCGGCTCTTTTCGTCCCTCGATTCGCTCCGCCGCGCGAGCTCCTCACAGGGAGCACGGCGGAAGCCTCATTTGAGGCAACAGGTGTCCTGAGCGCCTGGCCCTTGTCCCTTCGGGGAATCTCGCTTTGCGAGTTGGCAATAACACTGACCGGGTTCCGCTCAGAGCTGAGAAGACGATAGGAGCTTTCGATGGATGATTTGGCGTACACGTTGCGGATGCTCTGCCAGCGCAACCGCGACGGCAGCCATGCCACACAGGCAGATCGGCTGCGATCGCTCACGCTGGCAAGCCGTCAGTTGCGCGAAGCGGGCTTCAGGCAGATGCGTGCCGGCTCGCTCAAGGGGAAGCACGTCGAGGTACTCCTTCGGCGTTGGCTGGGCGAGGGGTTGTCCGCTGGGACACTCAAGAATCGCGTGGCGCATTTGCGCTGGTGGGCGGAGAAGGTGGGCAAGGGCGGGCTGATCCCGGCCGACAACGCCTGCCTTGCGATCCCTGACCGGCGATTCGTGACGAACGAGGATAAGGCTCGCCAACTCGGGGACAGTCTCGCGCGCATAGGCGACCCATACGTCCGCGTGAGCCTCGCGCTCCAGCAAGCGTTCGGCCTCCGGCGGGAGGAGGCCATCAAGTTCCAGCCGAGCTATGCCGACCAGGGCGACCGCATCGTGCTGAAAGGCTCGTGGACAAAGGGTGGTCGTCCCCGAGAAGTGCCGATTACCACGCCGGAGCAGGGCGCGGTGCTCGACCAGGCGCACCGCATCGCCGGGGCCGGCTCACTGATTCCGGCTCACAAGACCTACATCCAGCAGCGGCATACGTATGACGGCCAGTGCAAGGCGGCTGGCCTCAGCCACATGCACGGGCTGCGACACCACTATGCGCAAGCCCGATACGAAGTGCTGACGGGCTGGAAGGCGCCCTCGGCCGGCGGTCCGGTTGCGCGGACGCTCACGGCCGCGCAACGCTTGCGGGATTCCTTCGCTCGCGAAACCATCAGCCGCGAACTGGGCCACGAGCGCCCGGGGATCACGGCGGTGTATCTCGGGCGATAAGACGGCGGGCAAGTGGGCTATCCGCCGCATCTGCTGGATGAACTCGCCCGCGTGTTTGCGCGTGCCGCTCTCGATCGGCTCTTCAAAGAGTCGGCGGCGCGGGAGCCGCGCGAAGAATCCGCAGAGAGCGAATCGGGAGGGGAGGCGGCACTTCCGGCCGGGAACGGCTTGGCAGGTGGTGGCGGAGAGGCTAATATTAGCCAAGTGGGTTCAGGCGTAAAGGACGGAGATGCCGTCAAAGCCCGTCAACGTGAAGCAGGTGCTGATTTACCTGACTCATGCGCAGCATGCTGCCCTTCTGAAAATCAAAGACAAGACGGGCATTCCGGTGAGTGAGTCGATTCGCCGGGCGATTGACCGCTACCTGAAGCAGGCGGAGGCGCGAAAGTGAAGGTCGCTCTCTACGCGCGATTCAGCTCTGACCTGCAGCGTGCCACGAGCATCGAGGACCAGTTCCGCAATTGCCGCAAGCGCGCGGAGCTGGAAGGGTGGGCCGTCGTCGCCACCTATGCCGACGCTGCGATGAGCGGCACGGATGCGAACCGGCCGCAGTATCGAGCCATGCTGGAAGCGGCTGCACGGCGGGAATTCGATGTCCTCATCGTTGACGACCTGTCGCGTCTGACCCGCGATGCCGTGGAGTGCGAGCGTGCCATGCGCCGTCTGGAGTTCATCGGATTGCGGATCATCGCCACAAGCGACGGTTACGACTCCACGAGCAAGGCCCGGAAAGTTCATCGCGGCTTCAAGGGGCTGATGAACGAAATCTTCCTCGACGATTTGCGAGAGCGTGTGCATCGGGGCCTGACCGGGCAAGCCCAGAAGCACTTTTGGTGCGGGGGCAGACCATATGGTTTCCGATTGAAGCCGGTCCTCGATCCCACGAGGCTCGATGTTTATGGTCAGCCTGCCCGCATCGGTACGGTGCTCGAAATCGACAGCGAGCAGGCTGCCATCGTGCGACAGATATTCGCGCGCTTTGTCGACGGCGCGAGCTGCCTGGCGATCTCGCGGGAGCTGAATGATCTTGGTGTTCCGAGTCCTGGTTCGACGTGGAAGCGGAAGACACGGCGATGCAGGGGCTGGATGGCCTCGGCGATTCGCGTCATTCTGAAGAACCCGCTGTACTGCGGCAGGATGCGCTGGAACGTCTCGCAGTTCGTTCGCGATCCCGACAGCGGCAAATACAAACGACGGCGGCGTCCGAAGGCAGATTGGGTCGAGAATCGGGAAGAGTCTCTGCGGATCATTTCCGACGAGCTGTTTGAGCGGGCTCAGGCCCGCACGCGGGCCTCGGCTGACAGTGACAAGCGACTCAAGAGCGGCGGCAAGGCGAGGTATCTCCTGAGCGGTTTGCTCGTCTGCAAGGTTTGTAAGGCGCACTACGTCATCGCAGACGCACGTAGTTACGCCTGCAGCGGTCACTGGAGCGGTGGGGCATGCTCGAACGACGTTCGGGTACGCCGTGATGCGATTGAGCGGGTCATTCTCGGTGGAATCTATCGCGACCTGCTGGAACCCGAACGGGTTGCGCGAATGGCGAACGAAATGCGAGCCGCATACGCCGAGCGGATGCGAGCCCTCGCGGCTCGTGCGGCGGACCTGCCGCGCGAGATCACGGAGCTTGATGCCCGCATCATACGATTGCGAGAGCGTCTGAAAGCCGGTGACCCGGATCTCACACCCGATGAGCTGCAGGCGGCCATCGACCGGGCAGAAGCCAAGCGCCGACAGGTATTCGACGTGCAGCCCACAGAGCGCGAGAACGCGCGCGTACTGGCCATGTTGCCGCGAACCGCGGAGCTCTATCGCGAGCAGATAGACCAGGGTCTCGGCGGCGATCCCGCGGCATCCGCCAAAGCGCGGACGATCCTGCGCGAGATGCTCGGAGAAATCATGCTCTCGCCCGGGGCAGGTGGATCACTATGGGCGGAGTATGCGATGCAACCTGCGGCCCTGCTAATGGGCGCCGGCGCAGGAACAAGTGGTCGGGGTGACAGGATTTGAACCTGCGACACCTACGTCCCGAAAAGATAAATCCAGATTCCGAGGAGGGCCAGCAACAGCTTCTAAGGCAATTAAAACAGAAGGTTATGGAGATTTGCAAGCCAGAGCGGTATTCTAAGCGCTGGCCGGTTCCGGGCGAAAATGGAACCCTTTCTGGAACCCCAGGAGAACTAAAGTGGAACCCCAGAAGCGACTGACCGATGCACAGCTCAAGGTGCTCGTGAAACGCAGGCGCTCGGCGCAGGAATTCATTCCGGACGGGTCCGTCCCGGGCCTGTCGATACGCCTCTTCCCGGGTGGTGCAGCCAATTGGACATTGCTCGTTCGCGTGGTCGGGGAGGGTGGAACGAACGAGCATGGCAAGCCGCTCCTCGGGAAGAAGCTACGCGTTAGCCTCGGCAACTATCCCGTCGTCACCCTGCAGGCCGCGCGGTCGCGGGCGAATCACGTCCTCGACCAGGCGCGGCGGGGTGTCAACGCGAAGCAGGCGCTGAAGGATGGCGACACGGCCAATAGCCCGACGGTCGCTGCGCTCGCGAAGGATTTCCTCACGCAGTACGTGCACTCAAGAGAACTCGACTCCGCTCACAAGTACGAGATGGCCTTTACGACCCACATCAATCCGGCCGTGGGCAGCATCTTGGCGGAGCTCCTCACCCGGGAACAAGTGCGGAACGTGATGGAGTCGGCTCGCCTCAAGCGGGAGCGGCCAAAAGGGGAACGCGGAGGGGGCATCGGTGGCGTCGAGGCTGCACGCACCGCGACGGCCGTCCTGCGTCACATGTACTCCTGGGCCATCGATGAAGAGAAGCTCAAGCGCAAAGACAATCCGGCAAGCAAGATCGACCGCAATCTGCCTAAGAAACGCCAAGGGGACGTCGTGCTATCGCTGGATGAGGCACGCATCGTCTGGAAGGCAGCAGAGGTCACGGGGTATCCCTTCGGAACGCACGTGCAACTCATGCTGCTCACTGGGTGTCGTCTTGATGAATGGGCCTCCGCGCGCGCGGCGTGGATCGACACGAAAGAGGCATTGATGGTCATCCCGGCCGAAGCATACAAGACCGATCACGTGCATGTTGTACCGCTTGTCCCCCAGGCGATGGGGATTCTTAAGCGGATTCCGAAGCCCGATCACGGCGAGTACCTGCTCTCGAGCACCCGAGGACGAGCACCTATCCAGGGAATCTCCAAGTACTATCGAACACGTCTCAGTGAAGCGATCCTAGCCATTACCGGGGAGGGCTTTCCGAAGAAGTTCACTTCGCATGATCTTAGGCGCTCGGTCGCAACGCGTCTCGCCGAGGCCCGCGGTGACGACGGAGAAAAGCTGGTCAAGCGCGTGCTCGGTCATTCCGATGGCACCGTGACCGCAATCTACAATCGGTACGGGTACGTGAGAGAGATGCGTGGGGCGCTTGAGCACTGGGCGAATGATCTGACAGGCACGTCCGTGTCGCTCCCGGCGGAAATAGCAGCCGCGCAGTCGGTGCAGCCTGCCGCGTAGATTCCCTTTTGCCCGAGCGTCCCGGGCAACGTTTGGTGACGCGCGCGATCGGTGCCAGTCACCAGCTGGATCGCGAGTTGAGCAAAGCCGCAGCGGCCCGGTACTGGGATTGAACCAGTGGCCCCTGCCGTGTATCACCCGATGTCATTTGATATCACTCAATATCACGATCGCGCTGTCCCAGAATTGTCCCAGGCCTCTCGCGTCGCGCAACAAGGCCCAGCAGTTATTTCCCTCTGCGCGGACGCAGCGGCGGCCTGATGATCGCGGCGTCGCGGCACCGCGAGAACCTGTCCCAATGCGATGCAGGACGGCCGCGCCGGCGCACCCGATAGATGAGTAGGAGGTCGGACTCCAGGCGGCACTCCGTGAAGCCACTCCAGTGATTGCCACGCTTTCTGAGGCGATGTTCCTGAAGTGCCGATGGCCGGCTATCGCCGGAAATCAGGGCGTCGAAAACGTACTCGAGCGTTTCGGCGTCGAATTCGACGAGCTTACGAGCGTTCCGGGAATCGCCCTTGAAGCGCAGGAGAATTATTAGCTCTCGAGCCACCGAATGGCCTCACGGCCGCTGTTAAAGCGGCGCCCCCTGCCGGCGGCTTCTTCCTTCAGTGAGCCTTTGAGGCCGGCTCGGAATTCCGAAGCTGAGCGCCTCGCATTTGCGCGCGTAGGCCAAGCCTTGAGTGCCGCTGCGGCGCTCCGCTTGCCTGCGCGCGGCCTGAGAGCTTCGATTTCTCGGTCGCTAAGTTGAACGGTAACATTGGCTATTGGTACCTCCGCCGCGAGCGAGCGCATATCCAAATGACCGAAACCGGTCGCGATCTGCTCAAGAACGAGCGGTAGGGCGGCATCGCTCAGCCGGAATGCCGGATTCCCTGTTTGATCCCCGCGAGCAAATCAGCAGATCCGAAGAGGGCCCCCACCGCCTGGCCGCTACACTCCGGGCTTCGGCTTCCGGAGGTAGAAACCAGCCCGGTCTCTGAAAGATAATGAATCGTGCGTCATCATCTTTAGCCCTAAGGCGCAGATACTTTCGCATTCGCGAGCAACTCGAGCCCGCTGGCATTTGAGCGAACGCGCACGTCCGAGACGTTCAGCGAATAGGGCTGCTCGCTTCCGGCAACTGTCAACACGCCCCTATCGGTCAGTACTCCCGCGATCGCTCCCTGGATCAGCGGAGATGACGGCAAGGAAAATGTCATCGGTATCCCTATGTTCCCTATGCGCTGCAGCCCGGCACTGACGGTAACAGAGAGGGACTGTGGCGAAGTTAGTACGAGGGCATATGCAATCTGGCCGTCGGACTTCGGGGCAATGGTTAGGAATCCGTCGAAAGCACTACCTTTGTTGGCACTGATACCGACAACTGTACCGAACCCACCGCCGATGGGACAATCACAACTCCATCGCCCGACTGGATATTTGAGGCTGGGACCGGAGCACGCCCCAGCTGGGCCTTTGATATGACCGTGGATGGTTCCCCATGCATTCGCGGCGGCGTCGAGGTGAACTGCCATCCGCCCATCAGGTCTCCAGGTCGCGTTAAGGTTGCTTATATTTACGGTAAAATGGAAATCTCTGCCTCCGCTGTTAATTTCGGCGTACCCACCACAGCCTAGAAATCCGCCACCTTGACTCCATACGTAGCCTGAAGCCGACTTGCCATCAAACGTCGCCTGGCGCTCATTGGAAGGGAGGGCTGATATCGCTGTCATGATCTTGGCAAATACCGCTTGCGAGACTTTTATGCGGAGGTCTGCATCGGTAACGAGCAGCGGGCTAGCTAACTTGGAAACTTGGGCCTGCAATTTGGCCAGGGCATCGTCGCCGGAATTTGGCTTCGAACACGCCGAGATCACTCCAATTGTGACTATTAAAGGTCCCAGGGTGGCAATTCTAATTCTCATGGGTGCCAAGTTCCGTAGATAGAAACAGATGTACGCCGTCCCCTAGAAATATTACGTGACGGAGGCGGACTCCTATGTTGGCAGAAACTGACGGAGCAATTAAATCACCGGTCACGCTACTCCCGTTGCCGGTAGGCATCGTGACGGTCGTTGTTCCCCCGCCGGTCAGCGTCAAAGAAGTATTAAGCGGCAGGGAAAACGCCGGAAGACCTATCAGCTCTTTGCGAATTACAGCTGCGGATAGCTCTTTCCAAAAGCCCTTCAGAGAGAAGGCAAGTGGGCCGAGCGTTACTCGGGGTGCGATATCTGTCAGTTCCACTCGGAGAGTACTGTTAGAGAGCGAATTCGGCGAGGCGTCCAGCAGTAGAATTGCGGAGGCGACGGCATCGGCAGAGAGGTGACGTTGTGCGCTCACGACGCGGGCCTTTAGGCTTACAGCGGGATAACCGTCTGTAAATGCGACGCGAGCGTCGGATATCGTGAGAATGGTGTCGCCGAGGTTCCGGAGCGGAATTTCTACGGATCCTATTTTTTGCAGCGCCTCATTTATAGGGCCGCTGCCAATGAAGACCTGGATGTCTGAAGATTGCAGTTCATCGGTTGAGGAAAGTAGCGCTTCCACCTGACGCAGCTCGGTAAACTCTGCTTGATTGCGGGTTGAAATGAGTTGCGCAGTCGGATCACGCGAGCATCCAGATAGGGTCAATAAAGGGGCGAGAAGCGGTGCGGCGGTCCATAGCCATCTTATCGGGCTACGACAATTTGCCATTTTGCCTCCCCTGCACAGTTGGGGTTTTAGTTATGTGGCGTAAGCACAGCCGAGCCAGGGTGTTCCGGCGGTCGGAGGCCAGCCCCGTTGGCCACTGTACTCCGATGATCCCTAAGCGACAATAGTCAAATTGTTATCGCCGGAAGAGAAGACGCTTTCCGGGGCGAATGTGGTTATATCTATGTCTGCGCCTGGTGCCGGTACTTCAGGGCAGAGGGACCAGTCTACGTGGTATTGATGCATAAAAAACAACGACATACAGTTTGCTTTGTATGCCGGTAGAGCGACTGACACAGTTGGAGGTTGTCAATCGGCGCGCGTCCTCTGTGCCAACGGAATGGACCACCAGATTGAGGCGCGCTTCCCGTCCTTATCTGCCCACAGGAGCTTAGTGGTTAAGGGGGAGTCTGCGTTACGCATCCTTGCATCAACATTTAACCTTTACAGCACCGGCGTATTGGTGGGTATAATTCAAACTCAACAAAAGCAGCTTGTGGTCTCGCTGGTCCGTCGTGTTCTGTTCGGGCGGGGTGGGTCTTATGCGGGCAAATCATCGCTGGCTCATGACAGGGTCTGCCATCTTGGTAGTGTGCCTACTTGCGTCGTCAAGCGACGCACAACAGGTAATCGGAAACGGTCCTTGGGGACCCATCTGTACCGGCCCTCTCGGAAACGGACCGTGTCCGCAGGTGATTCAATATCTTCAGCAGCACCCGGGCATGCAGTTCCTCGGCTATGGCCCAGCCGGGCCCATGTGTAACGGCCCACGAGGTGTAGCTCAATGCGCGGTAATAGCCCAGTTCATTGAGCAGCAGATCGCCGCGAATGCGGGCGCGCCAGCCGGATTCACTCCGATTCCTCAGTTGGGGATGAGCCCATTTGGACCTGTATGCGCGGGACCATTGGGACCTGGTTTATGTGCAGACATCATCCAATACTTACAAAGGCAAGCACAAGGTAATCCAGTGCCGGTCGGTGGGCCGCAATTATATGTGCCCGAGAGCTTCTCAGCGGTTGGCTCTCAGGCGCAGCAAATAGGGATTCAGTGTGCCGAGCAATCGCAACTTGACCTCAATAGGTTTATCGCTTGCGCTAACAACCAAGTTGTGTTGCCGCAGAATGAACAGATTCTGGTTGATTGCGCGGCGCGCTCGGGTGGGACATTTGTTGGATTCGCGTCCTGTGCCGGGCAAGGCATCGTCACAGACCAATTACATCTGACGCCGGAGCAGCAAATAGCAGCTCAGTGCGTTGCAACGACGGGTGGCCAACCATATGCTGCTGCAACGTGCACGGCGTCTCAACTGACGGCCAGAGAACTCCAAAAGTGTATTTCGAACGGAATTGGCGGTGATGACGGCTGCTTCGGAAACAATAACGACCTAGTCGGTCGCAACGGCTGGACAGCGCGTACTTTCGGCGATGTAATACATGATATTCAGCATGGACCTGGCCCAACCAATGACCTCGTGGGTTCCAATGGCTTTGTTGTGCGAAGTGCGCAGAATATAAGAAATGACATCATGAATGGGCCCGGGCCAAACAACGATCTTGTGGGCTGCAATGGCTGGGTAAACACAACACTATTCCACGGGAGCTGCCATTAGGTTTTGGGGCGGGCATAAACGCTCATGGCGTGCTTCCGGCGGGAAGATACCTCGAAGCGCTGCTGCCCTGGAACGCTCGTAGCTTGCCGCCGATTAGCCCCTGCCCCGCCCCGATGCGAACCCGTTCGCAATTCCGCCGACGATGCGCTCGATTTCCGCGCGCACCTCGAACCGGTCAATCCGCTCCCAGGAGTCTTGCAAGCACACGAGGGCCAGTTGGTGCTCGTGTGCCGCGAGCCCACATGAACTTCCATGTGGACAGGCTCATGGAGGACTGCGACTTGAGCCGCGGCCTCGATTCCACGCGAAGTTGGCCGCAGTGAGCGGCACTCTGCGCTCGTGGAGCGCCGCGATGATCGCGCGCTCGATCCATGCGATGATTACTGTAGCGCCCTCGTCCGGCATAGGTAGATCTGGATCGGAGCCCGGCACACCGGGCAGGTGCCGGGCTCATACCCCTCCATGGGCGTCGCCTGATCGGCTGGTGTGTCAAACTCGTACGTCTCATCCTCGGCATATCCGCATCCGCACCTGACGCGCATCCTCACAACCACCGGGACGGATTTCTCCGCCTTCGCCGACCGAGGAGCGACATTAGGCTTCGCTTCGGACGTCACAATTCGAGCCGCCTTTCGATCCGGTAGTTGATCATCGCCTCACCGTGCACCGGGGGACATCGCGATTCGACCCTATGCCAACCTGATGCGGTTTTCTCCTACATAACCGCGCTTTAATCCTAATAAAATACATCGTCAATACCTATTACGTCTGTGTGGGCGGACCTGAGTGGCGCCACGCTCGGTGAAGGCAAGACCTGTGGCGTGGGCATCGCGAGACAAGGATACGCATGCACTAATCGGGCGAGGTTCGCCGTCATTTCGCGACGCTCGAAAGGACGGCACGCATTCTTCCAGCGATCCAGGAAGGCGCTGTCTGCTCATGGGATTCCAGGAATTCGGCCGCGCTCTGAATCACCGCTATGGCCTCAGTACCACGACACTTCGCTGTCAGTCGCTCGACGGCACTCGTAGTGTTTGTGCGCACCGAGGCCACAATAAGCATTGACACCAAGGCTTTGAATCGTTCGACGTCTTCACTCAAAGACAGGGTTAACTCGGCAAGAAGATGGCAGAAAGAGACGCCGGCGTCGGTGGTGAATGGGTCGAGAGCGCTCAGGCAAACTGCAATGGCCCGTTGAGTGACGTCCAAATCGGCCCGCGAAAGGGCGGCGCGCCATGTACCGTCCTGCCACAGTTCTAGAAGGTCGTCCAGAGTCAGTTGCCCCCGCTTAATTCCCGTCAGTATCAGCTGAAGCGACGCGTCCTGGGTTACGCTGCGTCGCGTGGGAAGTTCGCGGTACGTGTCCAAAAGCGTGGCGCGCGTTATGGGAATACATAGCTGCGACTGCATTTCCTGTAGCCCGGATGACATGCTCGAATCAGGCACCACCGTGATCCAATGCTGAGTCACTTCGTTGATCTGTGCAAATAGAGGGCCTTGCAGTGAGCTCTCATTGGTGGCTGCAGCTAACAACATGTGGGCAAGAAATGCAGTAATGGCCGGCCAGCGCGTCTGATCTGGCAGTGCGGTGGTTGATACCACTGCTTTCAACTCGAGCACGAGGTCTATCGCTAACAGCGGTATATGACTTTCTGTGAATGCATATGCAGAACTGGTGGTGCGTGGCGGCTTCGAGTATTGCCAGTAAACGAGATACTCCTGCACGGCATCAACGCAAGTCGGGAAGGAGTCTCCGGTTGTAGAGTCGGCTGAAAACAGGAGGTTCACAGTGGCGAGGTAGTTGGCCATCGTCCAGGCGGCGTTAGTAGCAAGGGTCTGCGAGATGCCAGGGAAAGTGCATTCAAGCACGCGGACGTAGTGGGCGGCGAGTCGCTGAAGAAGCGCGAGGAGGCCGGCGGAGCCGTCAGGCTCGTCCTTGAGGAGAGACAGCAGCGACGTCACCGCACTGGAACGCCATGAATCCTGCTCGTCGTCGGGAAGGAGCTGGCTTCGGACGAGTTCCATCGCAGATCGACCGGCGTTCCTCTGTCCGCCCAAAGCATAGGCCCCCGAGTCGGCAAGGAGATCGGTGAACGCCCAATCCGGCAATACCGGGCGAGAGACGTCTTCCTTCCCGGCGGGCGCAGCTGATAGGCGCTGCTGAGCGCGAATCAGGAATCCCCTCACCGCCGGGGAGTCAGCGAAGGTCGCACTCACGCGATCGGCCACGAAACCCTCCACGCCGATGTGCTCATAGTGCACATATGCAAATGCGACTACCAAAAATTCATCGTCAAAGAATCGGCGCAGCCGTATCGCCGCGGCGCGCCATACCGCGTCGCTCTCATTCGTCACGGCTACCAGTGACGCTTCAAGTTCGGCAGAAATCGGTAAATTGAGGAATTGCCATAGCCGTCGACTCTCCTGCGCAGCGCCGGCCCGCACGGCCGAGTTGGTCGCTAAAAATAAGCCCGTCAAATCCGCGACACTGAAGCTATTCTCGCCATCGCGGTAGACAAAAACAGGGGATGGAAAAGGCACCGCGCGTGCCTGGTGTGTCGCTGTGGAAAGAATCTCCGCCAGATTGGCGTCGTCACATACCGGCTGCGCACTGATGAGCCGACTTAGGACGAGCGCGTTCGATAACTGGCTTGGCCATTGGGTCTTATGCGAGAAGGCGCGATGAGCCAGCTGTTTCAGCAGAGCGACTCGCGCGGCCGAGATCTGCGCGTCAGTTGCTCCTGCCGTGGCTGGATCAGGCGTTGACATTGGAAATCACCTCGATTAGGCAGTCAACGTATTCAGTGTCGGTGAACTGCAGTGCTTCGCGAACTACCGAGAATGCGCGGGACATTCGCTCATTATCTCGAAAGGCGAGCGATGCCGTCGAAAAGTACTTAAGGAAGTGCTGACGAGAGCCCCACGTCAATTGAGTGTTCGGCACCGAACCCATCGTCTGTGCAGGGGAAGGCAATGCCTCCCGGACAATCCATTTCGTCATGCTCTCAGCGTATTGCTCAGAGTACTTAGAGGTGCCCCACACCGCTGCCGCGAGGTAAGCGAGCTCCATGGTCCAGCGTGAATACAGGCGCAGGCCGACGCTCACGGGCGGCACAACAGGCTCGGCGGCCGCGTACAATCCCGGGTCCCTCATCGAGGCGTGAAGATAGCGCGCCAGCACTCGGAGGCCGTGATTCGGCACTACGTCGGGATACTGATCTACGATCGCAAGTAGAATCTCGGATGGGGGCACGAAGAACTTGTACCGTCGCTCCATGAGGTCTAGGAAGGCATTGGCGGCGACGCTCCCGCTGATGCGTTTGTCGATCACAAGCGCGATGAGCCATTGATCCGACCCGAATGCTGCGCACGGGGAGGTTCCTCGGGCATTGAGTACAATCTGTTGAGAGAAGCGATCATCCACCAGGAGGGGAACTTGGCTTTCGACGGCTAAAGTGACCCCTAGAAATGGAGTGCGCGGCGCTGACTCGGTCGCATCGCCGGACAACGTGCCGCGTGTCGGGACGAGCGTAATGTTTGGCCGGGACCGTACTTCTCGCCAGAGCTGATCGTGTGAATCAAATATCTTGTCCTGCGCCTCGAAGGCGCGGACGCTGCTACTTACCTCGTCGCGAGCCTCGGGGGTAACGAGGACGCGCCAGTTGTCAGCCAACAGAGCTAACAGCCCCTCTGATGTGAGCGTGCGGAGGGTATGGAGCTCCACCAAGAGCTCTGTGTGCCGCTGAAGGACTGCCGGCACCGGCGGTCTATGTGATATACGCGAGAGTCGTTCGGAAGCGTCTTGGTTTAAGAGACCGGCATTGCGAAGGGCGTCCTTAACGTTGTTCAGTCTCCAGAGAGCGGTATCAGAGTACTCCGATAACTGCTGATCATCGGTAGCATGTGTATCAGTGGATGTGAAAATCCGCTTCGCTTGGAGAGCAGACTGGATCTCCTGTACCGTCGTGCGCTGCGAGAGCTGGTGCGGGAGCAACCTCGGCCGATCAGCCATGGCTCTCTCCAGGTAGAGCGACGGCACAAGAATGCGCTCATAGGATGCGCACAGTTGCTCCAATAGCTTGCACTCCCATATAGTTACCAGCGCGGATATATCGAGTGCGATTGTGGATCCAAACGGCGCAGCCTCGATATCTACAAGTCGATTGCCGGTTTCATCGCGCAGCACCGTGAAGGAGTTTGTGCTGTAGATTGAATACTGAGCGATGCCTTGAGCGTGCTCAGCAAGCCAAGACATTTTTTGTGTGCGGAGAAACCAAGCCCAAAGGACGGGATTGTGTTCCAATTCTGCGAGCGCGAGCCAGGGGAGTTTACCTTGCAGGTACTCAAGGTGAGCATTCTTGAGCTTTTCGTGAACCGACTTGGCATATTCCACGACCTCACTGATAGGAGCTCGCCACAGCGCCTTTTCTGATACTTTGCCGACTTCCTGCAGCCGGATAAGCGCTTGCATGGCGTTATGGGCGTCCAAATCATGGCCGGCCCGGGAGGCTGCCTCAAATAGGGCGAACTGAAAGTGAGGTTCGTCCTTATAGTCGGACTCGGACTGTTGCAGGCTCTTGAAGGCCTCTTCCTGGCGTCCAGCAGCCTGCAGCGCGGATGCCAGCAGGATTCGGGCGGGCAGGCTCGCCGGCCGGAGGATGAGGAAACGCGAGAGTTCCGAGATGGCGGTCTCCGTCTGGTCGACGTCTCGTAGAGACTGGGCGTAAAGGAGCAGATCCGATTCATTTTCGGGGTTACGCTCGACAAGAGACTTCAGAATCGGCAATGCGCCGATAGTGTCGTTTAATCGGAGGAGTACCAATCCCAGATTCCGGCGAGAATTTATGTCGGCAGGACGCATCGCCAGAACCTTTTCGAGTGTTGTGCGCGCTACATCATATCGCTCCGCTCTAAACGCGGCTTGCGCTAGCAGGTGAAGCGTCGCGGGCGAAGCGTGCTCGCTTGAGAATTGCTCTAGCAACTCTATAGCCTGACTGAGCTCTCGCTTCTGCATGAGCAGCTGAGCGGTGAGTTGGACCCAGACCGGACTGCTGGGATCCTTCCAGTCATCCAGAAGCTTGTCGGCGATGCTCGTTTGCCCGGCCGACAGGGCCGTTTCGGCGTTGGCAAAAGCAAGGAGCTCACGCGAATCAGCGAGCAGCCGTGACGCCAGGTCGTCAACAGTGCGTCTTTCTGCGCCACCGAGGTATTGAGAGATTTCCCGAAGACCGAAGTACAGGTTCTGAGAATCAACGGAGTTGCGGGTCGAGTCGACTTGTCCGAGCAGACGCTCAAAGGCGCCGCGAGCTCGACCGAAATAGCGCGTCTCCAGCACCGCGCTCACTATGTATGCCTCGACGGACTTGTGATCTTGACGAATGCGCTTGCTCCAATCGTCTTTCGGCTCGATCAGACCAGCGTTCGCAAAATGTGCAAGTTCCAGTGGAAATGGCTGAACTCGCTCCGCTCGTAAGGCGAAGTCTTGTAGTGTACTCATATCGCCAAGCACGGCTGCCACCCTCAGAGCCGTGACTATCAGCAGGCGCTCGAGGGTGTTCTGGGCGGTTCGAGTATCGGAGATCTCTCGTGCCAGTGGCGTAACGAGATCGCGAGCGAACTCGAACGTCTCTCGATCGGGTGCGGCGAGGTCGACGACCGGCAATTCGTTAAAGTTCGCCAGACGTCGTGGGCTGATTTCCATTGCTTCGACTGAAGCAATGAGGGCGGCTCTGGCAGCCTGTATTGCGCTGCCATTGTCTCGCGTCCATTCAATAGTTCGGAGTGCGGCCTCGAGCTGCTTGGAGCGCACCTGCGCACGAAGCAGTTGTTCGGACCATTCCAGGTCTAAGGGTCGCTCCTCCAGCAGTGCTCGAGCGTCGGCGTTACGTCCAAGATCTAGAAGCGCGCCTGCGCGGCGGCGGAGAGATTCTGGATCAGTGTGGCCGGCGAGTACCGCAAGGACACTCTCACGTCCCTGAGACAGGGCCCGCACGTAGGTCTCGTATCGTTCGATTACAGCAGGCTCGATCATTGGCGTCCGCCCACCCTGGTGGCTCGCCCGAGTAGATCCAGCGCGCGAGAATAGTCTGGGGTGATTGTCGGATCTTGAGCCCGTGCAAGGTCAGTTCGGGAGACATCTATCTTCGCCAAGCGGAAATAGATTTCCCGGCAATCTTCGGTCGGAAGTTCCTTTTCCAGTTGTGTTACTTGGCTTTCTACTTCATCTGCCAGGGCGAATGCCTTGTCGAAGTCGTAGACACGCTGCCAGTCCTCAGCCTGCCGGATGTTCTCGAGCATATCGCGCGCGAGCCTCTCCGAGGCCTTGGGAGGGGCATCGGTGGTTCGCGCAGACCCTCCTTGAGGTTGACTCGTTTGAGCGGATAGGGACGGCACTACATTCGTGGTAACGGACTGTAGGATGGCCGCTTCATCAGGGGCTAATGGCGTGCCGTAGCGCTGCAGCGTTCGGGCGTAGCTTGCGAATTCTGACACCTGGCGGGCGGGAGACGTCGGTATCTCACGTATGATCGCCAGAGTGTAGGCGGCGGCGGTATTAGCGGCATACCGTTGCCATTGATCTTCTGAAGTTCGGTTTTTCCTTGCGTTCGCGTAGTCACATACTCCACGAACCACTATAAAGTTCAGCTGGCGGTTCATGGCGCCGAACGAGAATCCGTACCCCTCCATCTCGAACGCCAAAACTCTTTGCTCGTCGCGAATACGGTCGCGCATCGTTGGACTTGCCTGTACTACATCGGCGGATGCAATCCGCCCCAAAAATATCTTCGGGTAAAGCGGCTTCAGGGTGCGTGCTGGGTCAAGAGGGTGGGCGACGGTGCGATCGAACATGCGGTAGCGGCTGACAATCGGCAGGGAACTTGCCTCGATGAGCTGATCGGTCTCGGGGGGCGGGCGTCGAAAGTCCGAGTTCCTTTTGGTGAGGTCGTCTATGTATCCGTCCCACGGCCTTTGGCCGCTGACAGCAGCGTTCTCCAAGCGGCGAACCGCCGAAGTCAGCGGGCCGTCTATGATTTGTACCTGTTGGGGGCGCACCTCCTGGCGATCTTCGTGTTCCTTGCGATTCCCGTAGTTGACTATGCAGTCGGTCGCAACAACGATGTCGCCGAGCCGGACGTGTCGCTCAACGCGGGCAGGGTTGGGAGCCCCACCGGCGATACCTGAAAAAATCACGTGCTGAAGCCGCGGGCAGTCGTCTCGCACCTGGGCAATGGCTTCCGCGGCCGGTACGTTTCCCATCGCACTCGTCCGCACGACAACCACGACGTGTTCCTGTCCATCAACATTGTTCACGATGGCAGCGAAAAGGACGCGCCCGCTGACGGCCTGGCAGCGATTGGTCGCCGACAGCATCAGCTGCACGGCCGCAAATTCGATCGGCAGGGCCGTGATTACGGCAATCGTCGCATCGGCTGTAGTCGGACCAGCCAATCAGCACGAGGCCCTTTGTCGCTGATAAATCACCAAGATGCGCCGTAAAAGTGAAACGGCATAGTATACATTGGGTTGTCTACTGCAAGGCTTGGATCGAAACCGCGCGGTTCCGAGCTTCTGGGGGCGCGTCAAGGGAGTGAAAATGACGAGGACTGAGGCGACGCCGCTCATGTCGCCCCGCATACGCGGCGCTCCGCTCGCTCTTACTGTCCCTCAGGGACTCAATGCCCGAAGGCCATTCGGTCGTGATCGCCGTGCTTCCATAACTCATCGTGGCGCGCTGCCCGAAACCGGCGGCGGCAGCGCTCAGATCACGAGCTCGGCGAACTCGCGATCGGAGAGATCGAGGGACCCCCGGGCCGGGCGCCAGCCCAGTGCCGTCCGCCGGACCTGGTCCCGCAGGCCATGGGGGAGGCGCGCGCTCGATCCAGCGAGGCTGCATGGCGGAGGCGCAGGCCTCCGTCCACGCGCTCCTGCCCGTACCGGGGTGCTACAGTTCCTCGTCGATCACGTCCAGCGCACCGTCGATTGCGCCGGAGTAGTTAGTCCTGAGGACGGCAGGTCGGTGCACGACTTGCCACCGGCCATTGATGCGGCGCTCGTCGAGCGCGTCTGTAGAAAACGTAGTGGCACCAGGTAGATCAAGGCACGTCCGACAGTTTTCGGGGATAGTCGTGACCACCAACGATAGAGTGGCGACGTGAAGGTTTTTCACTTCATAGGCCGGAAGTACGGTCTTGAGGACATTCGACATCGCCGTCTAAAAATCGCTACATTCGATGCCCTGAATGACCCGTTCGAACTATTCAGTGTAGACCTTTCGGACAAGACGCTTCGCCAGCAGTTCCGATGGCTTGCAAGCAATCTGAATCTGAGCCAAGGCCTGCTGTGCTTCAGTAGGAGATGGGATAATCCCGTTCAATGGAGTCATTACGCTGAGAGCCACCGAGGCCTCTGCTTGGCATTTGAGGTGCCCGACTCCCTGCTCACTGCTGTCTCATACAAGAGGAAACGGCTCGTCACGGAGGCGCGACGGATACTCGCCACGGGGCGGCTCGATTCCGAATTGATTCACCAATTCTTAGTGACAAAGTATTCGCACTGGCGATACGAGCACGAGTCACGAATGTTTCTGACACTACCGGAACCTGATCCAGAGAGCGGACACTACTTCGAGCCATTCTCAGATCGGCTAAAGCTCACGCAGGTGATAGTTGGAGCGGTCTCTTCTGTGACCCGACAGGACGTGGAGCAAGCGCTTGGCGATCTGGCGCAGTCTGTGCAGGCCTTCAAGGCCCGATTGGCGTTCAGATCATTTCGAGTGGTCAGGCAGCGGGACGGGTCACTCTGGCGCTGATCTGTGGCACTCCGCCAAGCGCTCCACCATCGCGTCAGGCGCTCGGGTTGAGGTGTTTCCTCCTGGAAATCCGTGGCTATTTTGCGTCGCTCTACGTGCCAGAGACTTAGCCAATAAGTCGCAGAAACGGATTGTCCGGGACGACATCATTGAGCAGCGTGCGTGCCTCGGCGACCAGCTAACCGCAGCAGGAGCCGTCTCCGTCGCGGGCCACTCCAGGGGCGCGAGAAAGGGCTCATATTGACAAAGTAAGGAATATTCCTTACTATTGAGCCCCATATCTCCCATGGAGCCCCCAATGGCCAGCATCGAGGAAACCGCTACGCTTACCTCGAAAGGGCAGATCACGTTACCGAAGTCCGTCCGGCAAGTGCTTGGAGTCGATACAGGCAGCAAGCTAGCGTTCGAGGTGCGCGATGACGAGGTCATCGTGAGGCGCGCTCGAGCCGAGCACCAGGACGAGGCCATCGGTGCGTTCCTGAAGTTGATCGAGGCCGACATTCGGTCAGGCCGGCATGTAGGGTCCCTACCCGATGCACTCGCAAAAGCGCTGCTGGCGAATCTCCAGCGCGCAAACGACTTGGATGAAGAGATCGAGGGAGACGTGGCACTCTAATGCAGCGTCACGGCTGGACGCTGCTGTTTCACGACGCCATCGTCGAGCAGTTGCGCAGACTGCACACGGCAGCGCTACGGGCAGAGCGAAAGGACCCGAAGGGATTTGCGGGCAATGCGAACGTCAGGTTGTTCCGTGCTCTCAGCCAACTGATGCTAGAGGCAGTACCGAGCGATCCGGGTCGCGAGGAGTACCGTCAGGGCAACACCCTGGGATCTGCCTACCGACACTGGCGGCGAGCGAAGATCGGACGGCGGTTTCGCTTGTTCTTCCGCTATGATTCCAAAGCGAAAGTGATCGTCTACGCTTGGGTGAACGACGAAGAGACGTTGCGCTCGGCTGGCAGCAAATCCGATCCATACGTCGTTTTCGCCAAGATGCTGGAGCGTGGCAATCCACCAGATGACTGGTCTGCACTGTTGGCCATGAGCAAAGCGGACTGGACCGAGGAGCCCAAACATCGCGGCCGGTGACGCCGATCACGTGTTGGCGTCAGTCAACGTCAACTAGCACAACAGTGCATTAGCGTGGCGGAGCTTTTTCGCGCCGCCCGGCAGCTACAGCTGCGACGAGATCTCAAAATATCCGTTGGATCGATGCCACGCGAGCCGAGATGATCGCGGACGGCCTTGAGAGCCTTGGTGATGCGTTCATCAACGCGAGCCTCGGAAATGCCGAGGACGCCCGCGATTTCGCAGCGCGGCCTGCCTTGCACGTGCGCCATCACAAAGACCTTCCGATGCGACTGGTGCAGCGCCTTTATTGCGATCACGAGACTGGCGCCATATGCGTCCGCGCTGAGGTGCCGACTCTGGCGGAATCGATCGGAGCGCGCCATTCGCGCCTCCTCCTCGCAGTCCATGGCCGGCTCTAATGCCGTCCGGACCGCGCGTCGTTTGCGCAGGTGCAGCAACGCCACATTGGTTGCCACCCTGAAAAGCGCGGCTCGCGGAAATGCCGTCTGCTCCGGCCGCGACATCCGCACTCGCGCGAAACTGTCTTTCACCAGTTCCCGCGCGACGTCCGCGCTTCCGACTATTTGCGCGAGGTAGGCTTCTAGCTGGCCCTCATTCGCTCGGCACAAATGCTCGAGGAAATCACTCTGCATTGTGGTTTGCGGGTCCATACGTCACCCTGCTACCGGTGTAAGCGGATCGAGCGCTGTGTTGGCGCCCAATTCTTCTACCTGGCAGTGCTCCGCGAAAGTAACTATAAATTCTGGGTGCGACGCGATCGAAACTCGTGATTACTCTTCAAGAAAATTACGGGCTTCGGTGCCGCATGGGTGATGGGGGAAGGCCCCCCGAGGTCGGCATGCAGATGCGGGCCTCAAACCGCCCGGATGCTGCTGTGGTTCAAAAGACCGTGGTGGTGAGCGATCTGGGAAAAGGTGTCCTCAAGGGCATCAGGTGAGTGTCGAGAAGGTGAACGAAAGTGAACCGTCCGAAGACGCATCGTGAGATACAGAGTGCTGTCGAAACTGCTGGGGTCAGAAACCGGCAGGATAAGTCTGGGGGAGAGCTGCTTACTGCCCAGATGACAGACGGTGTAAAGGCGGCACGAGCTCGACACGGGCGCTCATGTGGAACGCGGGAAATCTGATCTGTGATGTGTAGGAAAACGACAAGTGGTTTGAAGCCATGAGGAGGAATACCGATGCACAGATCAGTGGAGGAGTCGCCGGTGGTAGTGATGAAGGTCCTGTAATGGGGCTGGAGCGAAGCGGCGACGTCGTCCCGGCCGGACGTGCAGGTCAACCCGGAAACGGGGAGGAGCCTACGAGTACGGTCAAGCCGTTTGGCATTGCCAAGCGGGTGGTATGGGAAGCGTACCGGCAGGTCAAAGCCAACCAGGGCGCGGCGGGCATTGATGGGCAGAGCCTGGAGATGTTCGAGGCGAACCTGAAGAACAATCTCTACCGGGTGTGGAACCGGATGAGTTCCGGGTGCTACTTTCCACCGTCGATACGGTTGGTAGAGATACCGAAGAAGAATGGCGGGACGCGGACGCTTGGGATTTCGACCGTTGAAGATCGGATCGCTCAGACGGTAGCCAAGATCTATGTTGAACCGGCTCTTGAGCGGTTGTTTCATCCGGACTCTTACGGGTATCGTCCCGGGAAGTCTGCTTTGCAGGCGATCGGGGTGACTCGCGAGAGGTGCTGGAAGTACGACTGGGTCATAGAGTTTGATATTCACAAAGCGTTCGACGAACTAGATTGGACGCTACTTGGCTGGCGTCAACTATTTCCTTCTGACGCGACATCTATTTCTTTCGGATAGTGTCCCCTTCTCGGCGGTCCACCTTCAGTGAGCCTGGCGTAGCGCCCGGCTCTCTGCTCTTCTTCCGATCTTCATCTCCCGATCTCATTTCAACCGTCTTCTTTCCCCGCGCGACGCCGAAGGCGCAGCGCGGCCTGACCGGCCGAAGGCCCGGGCAGGGAGGTGTGGAGGTCTGCTTGCTGGCTCATGAGCTCACCGCACCGGCGCGCTGCTCCTTGGCGCTCACCGCCGCGCGTCGCTCGGCTTGCTCGGCCCTGTAGCTGGGACCTGGGAACTCGAGTACCACGGCGTGGTGGACGACTCGGTCGATGGCGGCCGCGGTCGTCATCGGGTCCTTGAAGATCTGGTCCCATTGCGAGAACACCAAGTTGGAGGTGATCATGACGCTCTTCCTCTCGTACCGCTCGGCAAGCAGCGTGAAGAGCACCTCCATCTCCGCGCGGTCCTGCTGGACGTACCCGATGTCATCGAGGGCAAGGCATTCGAAGCGATCGAGGCGCTTCAGCTCGCGTGCGAGGCGCAGATCGCGTTTGGCCGCGAGGAGCTTCTCGACGAGTGCGGCGACGGTCGTGTAGAACACCGCCGAGCCACGCTCGACCAGCGAACGGGCGACTGCGGCCATGACGTGCGACTTGCCTGTGCCGGGTCTGCCGACCAGGCAAACGTTCGTGGCTTCGCTCAAGAACTGCCCGCGACAGAGCTCCTGGATCTGCGTGCGCATCGGCGCCGGATAGCGCGGCAGCTCGAGGCTCTTCAGCGTTTTGCCGGGAGGAAGCTCTGCTTCATCCAACAGGCGCTTGAGGCGCCGGTCGCTGCGCTCGGCCGCCTCCACATCCACCAGCTCCGAGAGATACTCGATCGGTCCCCAGCCCTCGGTGATCGCCCGCTCGGCCAGCGGCGCATAGTGGGCGAGGAAGCCCGGCAGTCGCAGCCCCTTCAGGCGCATCTGCAGCACCTCCTCGCGGATCTCTACGGCACTCATGGCGCCACCTCGCTCTGCTGCGCGTACGAGCCCAACAGCCGGTCATAACAGCTCAGGTCCGGCGGCGGGATGCGCACGTCCGGCACGCCGGCGGCGGTACGTGGCCCACGCACGCGCTCGCGAACAAGCTCGTACTGCGGGAGCGCTCCCTCGGCGCGCAGCGCCCCGAGAACCGCCTCGACGGCCCGCTCCCCATCGGTGGCCGCCAGGTGCAGGATGCGCACGTACTCCAAGTCGGCTCGCGCATCATCGTCGGCGAGCAACGCGTCGTACGCGCGGCGGAACTCGAGCGTCGGGAAGAGCGCCTCGCGGAAGGCATACCGGCGGAACGCTCCGGGCTTGCGCACGAGGGAGTGGATGATGTGCCGGTAGTCGATACGCCCGCGGTCCGCACCGATCAGCCGCTCAAGCACTGCCACCTGCGCTCCCCGATACTCCAGCTCCACGATGTCGGCGTGCAGCCGCACGCTCAACACCCGGCCGATGAGGCGCGAGGGCACCATGTAGCGGTACTTGCCGATGCGGATGATGCTGTTGCGTGTCACGCGCGCGCGAAGCTCCCGGTACGAGGGGAGCGCGCGCTCAGGCAGCGGACAAAGAGCAGTGCGCTCCTCGGCGAGCCGCTCGCCTCGGGTGGTATTGCGTGCGGCGACGCACTGCTCGACAAAGGCCGCATAGGCTTCCCGCGAGGGGAAGTCCCGCAAGCCACGCAGCCGCAGCCGCTGATCGAGCGCGTTCTTTAAATGCCCGTTGGCCGACTCGACGTCCCCGTTCTCATGGGCGTTGCCGGGAAAATTGCGCGAGCCGCGCATCCGGTAATGATCGAGCAGCCGCTGGTAGCGCTTCGTGAAGTCACGTCCGCGGGTCTCGACGAGCTCGTGTGTCGCCGCCGAGAGGTTGTCCGTCCGATGCACCTCCGGCACCGCACCGAGCTTCCAGAGCGCTCCCTGCAGGCCCGCGCTCAGGGACTCGAAGCTCTCGCTCGGGCAGATCATCGCTGCCTCCCAGTTCGAGTACGTCAGCACGAAGTGATACAGCAGGTGCGGGAACGGCTCCCCGGCGATCGTGACCGCAAGCTCCCCCATGTCGGTGAAGTCCGATTGCCCCATCTCCCCGGGCCGATGCACCTGCGGGAAGAACACCTCCTTCGGCGGCCCGCACTGCGCCCGCCACTCGTGCACTCGGCGCTGCAGGGTACGCAGCTGCCCCGGGGTGAACCGCCCCGGGTGCCGCTCCGCGAGCGCCCCCCAGATGGTCTTCGCCTCGAGCCCGCCATCGAGCTTCAGCCACCCCTCGATCTCCGGCCAGACTTCCGCATACGGGTCCGGCCGTGTCCGCCATGTGCGCGGCGCCCCCTTCACCTCCGATGGCATCTGCCCGGAGCGGGCGTATTTGCGCGCCGTCGGCTCGCTCATCCCGGCGCGCACCGCGGCTCGGATCAGGGGGTTGCCTTCTTGCAATAGTTTCATCAGTCGCCTCACTTGCTGGTCTGTAATCACGCTCGCCCCCGGTATCCTGGGGCGCAGCCTAAACAAGACCGCCGTGAGAGGGTCGGACCCGAAAAATATAGTTGTCGCCGCCGCCGCAGCCGGCTCCGCCGGCGTCAATTACCCGACGTCAATTACGACAGCCGTCGGAGGCAAGCACCCGAAAGTTCTAATTGTCGCCGGCCAGCTACTGATGAGAGCGGTGCGCAAGCACGTCAGGGAACGATGGGCGGTGCTCTACATCGAGCGGTGGCTGAAGGTGCCTTTCATGCAGGCGGACGGGACACTCGTTGCGCGCAGCAAAGGTGTGCCGCAAGGCTCGGTGGTCGGCCCTGTGCTGATGAATCTGTTCATGCATTATTGCTTTGACCGATGGATGCAGGAGAAGCACCCATACTGTCCTTTTGCTCGCTACGCTGACGATGCTGTCGTGCATTGTAGCTCCGAGAAGCAGGCGCAGTGGAAGCTGCTGGCGATCGGTAAGCGACTGGAGGAGTGTGGCCTGCGGCTGAACCTGGAGAAATCGGCCATCGTGTATTGCAAAGACAGTAACCGCCGTGAGGCGCACGCGTGCACGCAATTCACTTTTCTCGGCTACACCTTCAGGCCGAGAGCGGCGAAGGACCGCTACGGGAAGCTGTTCCAGAGCTTCCTGCCTGCCGTGAGCCAGGAGGCTCTGAAGAAGATGCGACGCACGATCAGGAGCTGGAAGCTCCCGCGACAAACCCCCGCCAGCATTGGAGAGCTGGCGACCCAATACAACCCGACCCTGCGCGGATGGTTAAACTACTATGGTCACTTCTATAAATCGGCGCTCCACAGAGTCTTCGTTCACTTCGAAGAGGCTCTTGTGCGCTGGGCTCGCCGTAAATACCGAAAGCTCCAGCGGCATGAAGGCCGTAGCTATCGCTGGATATGGCGGGTCGCCAGAAGGCAGCCAGGGTTGTTTGTCCATTGGCGTGCTTATGGCCGCGCCGGCGGTCGGACGATGGGAGCCGTATGACGGGAGACTGTCACGTACGGTTCTGCAAGGGGCTGGGGGCGCGACTCCTCCGGCCTACTAACCTACTTGCCAGGCCAGACGTTTGCGCAGTGACCGACCGTGGGCAGTCTTATGACTTTTACGACAGCAAGCGTTAAGAGCATGACCGATCGCCGCGCGGTTGCTCAGCTCGCTAAGCATGGATCACTTCGGGTTCAGTCGTCGGAGTGGTCATCCCGGGCATCTCTCGGACTGCCCTGAAGAACTCGGCCGGGCTGTGCCCTCCGCGCAGCAACTCCCAGCCACCCAGCCCGTAAGACATTAGCCGGTCCTGGGCTTCTCGCGCCGCTTCCACGGCCTCTGCGTCAGATGTGCCGGGCCGCATGGCCCATATTGCCCAGTGGCGCTCGGCCCTGGCGTTATCATACCAACGGAAGCGGTAAGCCAGTTCGATGTGACGGAGCAGGGAAGCGCCGCTCTTTGCCTGAGAGTTGCCAAAGGTGGTCCAAAGGGGGTGCTCTGCCTTCGGCGTGGTACCGCCGTTATGAAAGAGGTGGGCCAACCAGTTTCCCCCTGGCAGCTCAACGCGCCATATACCAATGGTCTTCTCACTGATAGTGATTGCGTCAGCCGTCATGGCTTGGCGCTCTCATCTAGCTGGCGAAGCATCCTGCGCAGGTCGCCCACGAGCACTCTGAGCGTTCCCGTCTGTCTTTCGCCGAGCATGCGCGCGACCGCCTGTATCTCTCGTGGCGGATGGCGGCGCAGGATAGCCCGTAACGCCATTGCGGAGCGGGAAAATCGCATCCACACGGGATCTCTGTTCCACAAGTGCTGCGATAACGTCGTCGGCGAAAGCGGCCGCTTTAGGAGAAGCTCAAACTCTTGCTGCGGAAGCCGCGCGATCCAGGTTGCTGCACCGGCCTCTGTCTTTGTCAGCCCGTGCTCCTCAAGTAAGCTGACCGCCCCGGGGAAAGATCCTTTACACCCGCGGAATCCATTGCCCGTCTGTTTGATTCGTCCCGACGGACGTATCTCGCCGGCCAATTGCCCCATGCGCCTGTATGCGTATAAGCGCAAACGCTTCGCTTTCAGCTCTGCCTCCTCCGACTTGTAGAGCTTCGCCCAGACTGCGAGCGCTTCGGCCGCCGTTCTCCAGGTTCTGGTCTCATCCAAAGTCGCGCAAGCTTCGAGGGCTTTGATTGCCATTTCATACTCGACTGGCATCGGCGCGCGATTTGGCTCCGCCACCGCGGGTCGGGATGACTCGGGAACTGTGGGCGCTGCGGACATGGTCTTATTCACGCCCCTCAGGGCGTCCCTTCGTTGTGTGGAGAGAGTGCGCTAGGTCCCGTAGGTCCTCCACAGAACGAGCGAGCGGCGCGGCAACGCAGTGGCGAAGGCAGTCTCCAATCTCCGTGTCCTCGTCCGAGTTCTGGCTCTGGAGGGCACGCTGCACGGTCACACATGTCGAGTAGGTGAGACTCAGGCCGTTTGCAATTCCACGCAGCATGGCCGCGAGCGCCTTGCGGCTCGGCCGCGAATCGCCTTGGGCCCCATGTCTGGGGTTCCTCGCTAGTCGCCTGCGACGTTCTCGCCGCGCCGCCATACAAATCATCCGTTTTGCATTCCAGGCCGCCACCACACCCGACACCAGGCGGCCGACAATCCCACTGTAGCAGCGCGTGCGACAAAATACCACTTATAGTTCATGGAACTATACGGGGTAGGCTTTTAGCATCCCGCCGATGTCGGGGGATCCGAAAGTGCTTTTTGGTAGACGGCTTGCGGCCTTACGGCATGCCCGAGGCTGGTCACAGGAGGACCTGGCCGGCGAAAGCGGGATCTCTTGGCGCTACATCAGCGACGTCGAAAGGGGCCATCGAAACATCGGCCTTGTGAACATTTGCCGGCTGGCGCGTGCGCTGGGAGTCTCACCGTCTAAGCTGATGACCTTTGAGTAGCCGGATCGGCAGAACCGAGGTGGGAGCCGGCCCGTTTTACCGCTCCGAGCTCCTCGGTCTCATGCCGAAGACCTGACGGAGCGGCCGCAGGATTTCGAGGTACGAATCGGGTGCTCGAAGATCTGAAGCACGGCCCTTGCTGAAGGGATTCCCAGACGCCACCCGCGCCGTTGCCGAGCTCGCTGGCTCGAGTCGGTTAGATAGCTCCATCCGCACTTCGTGCCCTGTGATGGTGGCGATTCAGCGTAGGCTCGAACCAATCGCCGGGTCCTTGTGCGCCATCAACCGATCAGCGTGATTGCTTCACCGCTGCGTTGCGACCACTGTCTTACCACGTGCTAGTACGCGCCGGAGCGCGCCAGAGGCATCGGATGCGATCGGTGCATTACCGGCGACCACCGAAGTCGAGACCTTGTCGCGCGAGCTGTTGCTCGGTGGGGGATTAGGTATGGGTGCCGTCCCATACAGCCGGACTATTGGCGGGTTCTCTGATGACGCAGGACTCATTTGTTGATGCAGGAGCGTGCTCTGTCAGCGGAGGACAAGCGCGGGCGGAAGATTTCTTCGACTTCCATTCATCTGGAACCGTCGCGGACGTTCAGCATCCGTCTGCCTCTCTGACAATTGAAGCCACCGGGGCAGACCAGTTTGTCGCACTTGAGGCCGAAAACCGCGAAGCGGTAGCCGAGTGCCGACACTTCTTCTATGAAGCGCCTTCGGGAGACTCAAGTCCTCCCTCCGCAGCGCTGACCGAGGCCTGCCCCGCAGAGTGAGGTCCCGATCTTCGCGTCCCATCGAAGCAGAGGGAAATTCCATGACCGACGAACGCGATGCGAAATCGAGCGCGAGCCATCCTCAGAACGCCGCAGGCAACGTTGAGCCAGGGGAGCGGAGCGGGTCCCCGGTGACGTCCGTTCATCTGGCTCCCGACACGAGCCCGAGAGACACGAAGCCGCCGCGCGACCTCCGGCAGGAGCTCACCGATCGGATGGTCGCGGCCCTCGATCAGGGGACGATTCCCTGGGAGCGGCCCTGGCACGAAGTCCGGGCCGGTCGGCCGCGAAACCTCTTAAGCGCCCGCGAATATCGAGGCGGCAACCGCTTGATGCTCATGATGGTCCAGCTGGAGAAGGGATACGGCGATCCGCGCTTCGCCACAATCCGGCAGATCAACCAGCTGGGCGGTAGTGTCAAGAAGGGCGAGAAGGGCTACCCCATCGAATACTGGAACGAGCAGCCTTTCTACGAGCGACGGGACGTTGAGGTCTCGCATTTCGGCGATCGCGTGAATGTTCTGACCGAAGCCAGGCAAGGCGTGGTGATTCGAGGGACAGATGCCGCGGCTCCCCCTCGGAGGGTGAGTGCTGAGGATCTCGCGGTGCGGCATCAGGACCAGAAACTCACCTGGCAACAGGCACACGAGCACCTCGATCGCATGGTTGGCCGGGTCAGTACCGTTTTCAACGTTTCGCAAACGACGGGCCTTACACTCGATCCCATCGATTCAGCGCCCCAGGCGCCCATCCCCTCGATCGAGCGCGCGGAGCGCCTGCTTAAGAGCATGCGCAGCGACGGTGTGCAGTTCGAGACCGACAACCGCGGCGCTTATTACGTTCCGCCGCGCGACACGGTGTATCTGCCCGACCGCGAGCGCTTCACATCGAGCGAAGGCTATTACGGCACGGCTCTCCATGAGATCGGGCATGCGACTGGGGCGGTGAAGCGCCTCAACCGAGAGGGGATTACAGGCAATCATCGCTACGGCACCGAGGCCTACGCGCGCGAGGAGCTACGAGCGGAGCTCTTCAGCGTCTTCATGGCCGCCGAGACCGGCATCCCTCACGATGAGAGTCAGCATCGGGCCTACATCCAGTCCTGGGCCCAGATTTTGAAGAGCGACAAGCACGAGATTTTTCGAGCGGCATCGGAGGCCGGCAAGGCCGTCGATTACGTGCTGGGAAAGGAAGAGCAGCTGGCACAAACCGTGGAACAGACGGCCGGGCGTCAGCCGGAGGCGCAGCACAACGATCGAGCGGCGGACCCGAGCGTCTCTCTCCCAGGTCCCGCCCACGGCGAGTCGAATCCTCCGCACACTGGGCGGAGGACTTCCACACGAGGCCGAGCGCTGGAGCGCTGATCCTGAGCGACCGAGGCGACGGTCGCCGGCGGTCTTGTCGTCCGACAGGTACCCGACAACGCCAAAACGGGAGGTGTCAAGAAGGACACCGCGATGGATACAGAGTCCCTTTATCACATTCCGCGGGCCGCGAAGGATATCACCCGGGTCGTCTGGGTCGCGCTCGGCGCTTTCGTGCTCATTCTGCTCCTCTCCGCCTGGCTCGCGACCGAATACCTCGCGTGGCGCTTGGGCTCACCGCCTGCGTTCGGCTCCCCGATGCTCGGCGCGCATGTGTATCTCCCGTTCGACGTCCTGATCTGGACCTGGAAGTACGATTCCCCGGCTGTCGGTTGGTCGACGATGCAGGTCTTCCAGCAGGCTCACCTCATCATGGGCGCCGGGGGCTTTCTCGCTCTTGTGGTCCCGATCGCGATCGCGTGGCGTCGCACCCGCCGGATCGAGGCGGAGCGCAATGACTTGCACGGCTCGGCGCATTGGGCGAGTCCCGAAGAAATCGCCGCCACCGGGGTGCTGCCGACTGAGGCCAACCGGGGAGGACTGCTGCTCGGGGCTTGGGTGCATCGTGGCCGCGTTCGGTATCTGCGGCACAAGGGATCTGAGCACGTCATGATCTTCGCGCCGACGCGCTCGGGAAAGGGCGTTGGCATCGTCATTCCGACACTGCTCTCCTGGGATCAGTCGGTGCTGGTGCACGACTTGAAGGGCGAGAACTGGGCGCTGACGAGCGGGTTTCGGGAGCGAGGACTGAAGCAGCGAACCCTCCGGTTCGATCCCACGAGCCCCGACTCCGCGCGCTTCAATCCGCTCCTCGAGATCCGCATGGATGGCAATCTCGTCAAGGACGTCCAGAACATCGCCACCATGATCGTCGATCCCGATGGCAAGGGCCTCAACGACCACTGGGCCAAGACCGGCTTTGATCTCATGACCGGGGTCGTACTCTTCGTTTTGCTCTTTGACTGGCAGAGCATCGGCAAGGACCGCGGCGAGCGGTGTCTCGCGACCGTGCAGGGCGTGCTCTCGGATGGCGGACCGATCCGGGAGATCGCGATGGAAGACGCTCGGCGTAAGCCTCGGGCCGAGGGGGACCCGGAGATCGAGGGCTCCCAGGCCGTGATGCTCTTTATCCGCGATCGGGCGCTCGCCGAGGTCGCAAAACTCGAGAACCTCTCATCGCCCGAGGCATCGCACCGCCGTACCGGCTGGATGGTAGTAGCCCAGGCCAGTCAGAGCTACCTCAACAAGGCGCCAAACGAGGCCTCCGGGGTGCTCTCCACCGCGCTCTCGTTCTTATCGCTCTACCGCGATCCGATCGTCGCCGAGAATACCCGGGTGTCGGATTTCACGCTGGAGAGCCTGATGGGCGGGGAAGACACGGACGGCAAGCCCGTCGAGTCCCCCACCTCCTTGTATCTCGTGGTCCCGCCCTCCGACAAGGATCGCTTGAAGCCGCTCCTGCGGCTCATCATCAACCAGGTGGTCCGGCGGCTCACCGAGCGGATGGAGTTCACACCCGGTGAGCAGGGTCGCAGCCGCTGGCCGCATCGACTGCTGCTGTTGCTCGATGAGTTTCCGAGCTTAGGCCGGCTCGACATCTTCCAGGAAGCCCTCGCCTTCGTGGCAGGGTATGGCTTGACGGCACTCCTCATCGCGCAGGACTTGAGCCAGCTCACCGCCGCCTACGGGCGGGACGAGTCGATCCTCTCCAACTGCCACATTCGGATCGCCTTCGCCCCGAATCGCATCGAGACCGCAGAGCTCCTCACCCGGATGGCGGGTCAGGGCACCGTCACCCACACGCAGCGGCAGTACAGCGGCAACCGGCTCGCGGTCGCCTTGATGCACGTCAACACGAACGAGCAGATCGTGCGGCGGCCGTTGCTCACCGCCGATGAGTGCATGAGGTTGCCGGCGGAGGATCAACTCGTATTCGTCGCCGGCCACCCGCCGATCTATGGTCGCAAGATCCGCTATTACGAGGACCCCATCCTTGCCGAACGAGCGAAGCTCGGCGAGGCGAGCTCCGCCGGACGTAGGACAGATCGATGATGGCTGGACGAAGGCTTGCACTCACGGCCACTGCGGCCTTGATGCTAAGCGGGATCGGCACCGAATACGCTCACCGTACTGGCTGGCGCCTCAATCTCACCGCAAGTGAGCCGCGGGGCTTTTACCGGCTCCGACCGATCGGCTCATCGCCACTTCCTCGCGGAACGCTCGTTACCCTGTGCCCGCCAGCCTGGGTCACCCCCGCCGCCTTTCCGTTCTATATGACGGGGGACTGCCCGGGCGCGGGCCGCACCCTGCTCAAGACGGTAGTCGGCATTCCCGGAGATCGGATCGAGGCCTCTCCGGAGGGCATCCGGATCAACGGCGTGCTGTTGCCCGATAGCGTCCCGATGCGTCGGTCAGACCGCTACCCTGAGATTCGACTACCGCAGTGGCACGGGGCGATCGTGCTCGGTCCTCGGCAATACTGGGTCTACGGCCGCGGCGCGCGTCAGGCACTGGCGGCCCGAAGCTTCGACAGTCGCTATTTCGGGCCGGTGTCGGCTTCAGAGCTTCGCGGGCGCACAAGCTACCGCTCGTGGCTTTCGGCCAGCGCTCACGCCGCTACGCAGACACATTCGCCGGCGGATCTGCTGGCCGGTCTCTTCGGAAACCTGACATTTCTCTTGAGCTTCTTATGGCCCTGGGGAATCTGAGCGGCGATCCCGCAATGGCGGGTGTCGCGCTGCTCCTTTGCATCCTCGGAGCAGCCATCGATTTCCTAGCCAAAATCCGCCGTTGGTGGGTCAATGGATAGGGCTTGTCTAGGCGCGGTTATGCTTCGTTCAATTGTAGCCCCGCGCGCGCATGCAATCACGATAGAGGCGGTTCGACACGAGTAGCGGATTGCCGTGGGCAGCGTCGTAGGCTTGCTGCTCACACGCGTATCGGTCTTTTGCCTTGCTCTGTGCTGTCATGCCGGGCTTGGTCATCGTCGCGCACGCGCCAAGAAGTCCAAAGACTGTGGAAAGTAGTAGCACCCTTTTCATGGCACCACGTACACCGCTTGCTTAAAGCCTGCAGTTCTGAACACAATGCGCTGGCCCGGGGCAAGTACCAACCGCTGCGCGGGTCCGAGCATAGCCAAGCGGTTCGGTTGAATTAGCAACTCTCGCCGTTGAACAAGTTCTGTCGCGTTGCTTGCGACGATCAATGCAAGGTCGAGAGCGTTCGCAGAGTTGTTCCGTACCGTCATGACATCTCCAGCCCCGAACACTGCACGTCGGAACCAGACTGTAAGCGGCAAATCAGGCTTCGCTTCCGCCTGTAGCATGGTTGCCTGCCGGCTCATGTCGGCAGTCTGCGCTTGAATCACAGAAGCCTGCTGTGCGACCTTCTGGCGCTCTAGGTATAGAGTGCCAATCCCAACCGTGGCAACTATCAGCGCCGCGAGCGTAGCGTATTGCCAAAACCTAGACGCGCCTCTCGGGCGCGGGTCCGTGACCATTTGGGTATTCATCTTCCCAGTGCCTCTTGGCTGTGCGGGGCCCCGAGTATCGAACACAACCTGCGTGATGATCCGCGAACGCGTCCACAAGCGCGCTTGATGCGGCGTGAATCAGGTCACGGTACACTGTGAGTGTGTGACCAGCGGGAGGTCCAAAATGAGTTGGGACTACGAGCACGCGCAGAAGTATGCCGGCGAGCACATGAGCCACTTCTCTGGCCTCACGCTTACGCCGGAAGTGCGGGCGCTGATACGGGCCGAGATTGCCGGGGCCTACGTGGCCGGGGCCGGGGCGGCGTTTGAGGAAGCGAAGCGCGCGGTTGACCTGATGTCTGCTTCGCGAGGTTTTTCCGGCAACGCTTGAGCGCCGCTGTTAGGCGCTGACCGAGGGTATCCTTTCAGACAGCACGCATGAGCCCACGAGTCCTTGGTTAGGCGGCCAGGAACCCGAGACTGTATGTGGGGAGGAGTCACCCTCGATTCGAGGTCGTGGAGGTGCTTCCTGCAACACTTAAGCGCCTTGCTGATGGTCTTGTCGAGCCGCTTCTGAGAGATGCCGAGGAGGGTCGCGATCTCCTGGCGAGGCTTCTCTTCCACGTAAGCCATGATGAAAGCCGCTTGCTGCCTCGGATTCAATGCATCAACGGCCCTGTTCACATGCCGAATAACCTCATCCGATAGCGCCACTTGCTCGGGCTGCGGAACATCATCCGCGACTTGCTCCATGGCACCGTCAACGGCTTCTAGAATGTATCTACGCTCCAGTCGTAGCCGGCGTAGCCTCATCCGGGCGAAGTTGGTAGCGGTCTTGTAGAGAAATGATCTCGCGAACCGTATGGGGTTAGCCCGCGAGGCCCTGTGCACCGCCGCGAAGGACTCCTGTGCAACCTCTTGGGCCAGCTCCGGGCTCTGCAGCATCCGCGTGAGATAGCCGACCAGCATTCCCTGCTGGCAGCGCCATAGTTCCTCGATCAGCCCCCCCGTCGCCATACGTCCCCCGACCTTCTTGGTGTCGTAGACACAGTCTACCCCTGAACCTTTTCGGCTCCCGCCCTTATAGACGGTAGAGCCGCAGAAAAAGAACCCTCGGGGGTCAAAAAATCTGAACGGTACCCATCCAGGAGCAGCTGATGGGGCTTGCTGGTGCCAGGGGCCGGTGGGATACGCTCAATGGATGCCGCCTCATACACCGACCTTCACACCCCTGGAATGGCGCCAACTCGCGCATGCCTGCCAGATGGTTGCCGAAAAGTCGCGAGCCAGGGCGACGGAGCTAGGTGGCGACCCCGCTGCCCGAGGCTTCGTGATCGATGCCGAACGATTTGAACGGCTGGCGGCGCGGTGCATGGAGATGACGCGACCCGCTGATTGAAGACTCGGGCACGGGCCCTGGATACGGACCCCCCGGCGCGACCCCGGCCGAGCCCTCGCCCGATCGTAAGGCTCTCGTGCGGAGCGCTCTCGACGCTAAAGGCCAGTTTGCGGCCCCCAGGCATGCCCATATGTGCGGTGCGACGGATCAGTGTGGCTGCCCGCTCTTTCTGGATGCGCTGGCGGGCGTGCGCGATTGGAGTGGAGTGTTATCTACTGCCGCAACCGCAGGGTTACAAACGATCGTCAAGAGCCAGTCGAGTATCGATTGCGGCGGCGCGTACATCCAGCCCATGGGTCCGTTCTCAATCTTCGGCGAGCCTCCCTTTGTATACGTAACCGCCTGAAGTGCTCGCCCGCGCTTATTCATGCAATCAAGCTCATAAAGAATTTGCCCGCCAACAGGTACCAAATTCTCGTTTGCGGCTTCCTCTGTCATCGCTATGTTCATCGCGTAGCTCGCGACGCAATTCTTCTCTTGGCTTGATTTACACGGATCACCAATGCCAGCCAGCATAAATGGCGGAATGTAGTAGCGCGCAATCCTCCCGGCGACGGCACCTATGAACCGTTTGTTGCCTGTGCCTGCTCTGTTCGCGGCCTGCTGAATTGCTTTGAAGTTCAAAGTTTCGGACCAGACCCGTACCAGACCGTCCGGCTCGCGCACGATATCCGGCGCGGAATATAGGATGACGTCCTTGCCGGTGAAACCGGATACTCTCCAATCGGGCTCGTGAGACTGCCCGAAAGCCTGTGAAGCACCGATCGCTGCTGCCATCGCGACTGCGGCCACCTTCACGATGTCCATTGCATAACCCCCTTTAGGCGTCAGAATGATTCTGGATGATGCTCCGCCGAAATAACAGTCTGTGAAATTCGTTGCGGCGCTCAGTTCATGCCGGCCATGGCGGCGCGAAACACCGCCGCGGCATGCTGAACGCCCTCCGCATACGCTGCCTCGGCCGCCGCGGAGCCGCCCGCTTGCTTGTAGCCGCCGCTCGCCTCAGTGGCCGCCATGACGCGCTCCACTATCTGCCGGTGCTCCGGGTGCAGGGCGACCAGTGCGGCGGCTAGATTGGTTGTGATGGCGAGCTGGCCGGCGAGGTGGGCATAGGCCATATGCAGCTCGTCTATCGTTGGCGTTGCCATGGGTTCCTCCGCGTGGTCATGCTACCGCGATTGTCGCTGATTTGGGCAATCCGGTGGGGTGACCGGCATCTAGACGCGGTGCCTGGAGATGACGAGCGACCGGCATACAGTGGCGGCCCATGGAGAGACGGGAGCCGGGCATCCCCTCTCGTGGGAAACGGTCTGCGGCTGGCCCAGAGGGCAGATCAGTGGGGGCTCACGCAGCTGAAATACAGCTGGTTGCTATTGTCGTATCCGAATGGATTCGTGTACCCGCTCGTGTTGCGAATGACCGCGGTTTTGCCTTGCTTCGCGCAGAAGGCATTTGCCGTTTTCAATCCCTGCACTGCCGCCGAGCAACTGATGCAGGCCCCGACGTGCGAGGACACGAGATAGATATCCTTGCCGGCTGGAACCACAGGAGAGGAGACCTCGCAGCCGGCCAAGAGAACGACCAGAGCGAACACGGAAGAGCGCGATACGGCCCCGATGACGACGCGCCATGCAGTCGCGGGCCGCATCATGATTCGATAGAGCAGCGGCATCGGTGTACCCTTAGAAGTTGTATGTCAACGGGCATGTTTCCATCGCGCCGATCCGGATTGACTCGAGGCTACCCGAGACCTTGTAGACGCAGACTTTCGTCATCCCGTCCTGATACTCGCCAGCCTTGAATCCGACCATATTGCCGTTTGAATATTGTGCCGGACCGTCGTCGGTGACTTGCAGGGGACACAATTGCGTCGCATTGAACGAGTAGATCTTGCCGTTGGAGTACTTGCATAGGTGATAGAGCCCGTGGACGCCGAGATCACTGGACAGGCAGTAATTGAGGCTCCACGCAGGCGTTGCCCCGCCAAGCAGGGCACTGCCGACAGCAATCAATGCAGTTGGGGTCCTTCGTCGCATAAAACCCTCCCGAATCGACCTTCTTAGTGTCGTGGGCTAGAGTTTACGCCCTGGGCGGCCCCGGGATCGGCGTATAATATTTTGCGAACCCGTAGACGGCGCAGCCCGAGATCACAAACAATGTAACGAGGCTGACGGCGAGGTGTCTCATGGTTCCCCCCTGTAGACATTCGGCTTCCGATGGACGTTGGTCTTATCCCGTAGGGTCCTACGGATTGCAAATTTACTCCGAATTCTGGCTGACGCCAAATTGCGGATCGAGTACGAAATGCGCCATACGTCTCCCGCATGCGCGACCGACTTACCCATGCCGCAACAGTGATCCGAGCGGAGGGGTATCGGTGCGGCCGCCCGCGACTTCGAGATAAATGCGGCGACCGTGACCTGCCGATCGTCGCCCCAGGGCGGAAACTCGTTAGGCCCTCCCGCTAATTGGGAGTTCATCCCCATCATCGCCCCTGACAAATCCGTAATTGTGGCGAGGACGTGATCGTCGCGCCGCGACGGAAACACGTTATCTCCCCTGTTCGTCAACCGGGACCGGGAGTTGATCGTCATCATCGTTGCCCCGCGGAATCCTTCGCTGGATCCCTTGCGATCCGAGCGTTGCACATTGCAGGCACGCCTCTCGGCGACTACGCCGTCGTCTCCACGACGGGCGTTCGCAGCTAGCGGGTTGCGAACCAACGCGGACCCACAGTTATCTCCCCGGAAACATCCGCTTCACCGCGTCTGCTACACCCGGTTCCCAATGGTCCAGCTCGCTGCTGGTAACTTCGCGACAAACGAACTCACCACTTGTGGGCGTGTACCCTTGTCGTCTAAGCTCCGCGTTCAGCCCATTCCGCGTCTTCTTGCACAGAGCACGGCCCGCGTCGTCTGCCCCGTAGTGCATAATTGCCGACACGGGCTCAGGTGGCACGGTCGGATCTGTCGATGTGAACATGTAGAACATCAACGCCACGTACAAGTGCATGTCAGTACTTCCGTGTCCAGGGAAACTCTGTACCGGGGGAGGTCCTACGCGATGCTCAATGCCTTTCAGGTCGCGCCAAGTATCGCCCCAGCGAAGCCCATCTGGGCGACATTCGATTGTGAGCGGCCGAGGCTGCGCCTTGTCATATGTTTGCATATAGCCTAGGCACTCCTCATAGAGCAAGCCGTGCATTTGGACCTGCTGACCGTTGCTGAGAATCACAAATAACAGAAACGCTGGCACTTATGGGTACTCCGGATGATAGCGAATCCAAATTGAGACAAATGACAGCAGCGCTTTGGTCGGTGTGGGGTTGGTTTCAGTAAAGCGCGGCGATGTGCTCCAGCGCGGGTGAACGCTGACGGACGCAGCTCGAACCACCTACCTGCCACGCGAAACCTGAGGCCAACGCGTCAGTGCTCAGCGGAACCTTGTTCACCGACCCACTCTCGAACGCGCGCGGCCCGGACGCGATTCCAGTACAACAGATTCACTAAGAGTCCCGGGACGCACATCGCGTTTGGAATAAATGATACAAAGGTCGGCGCGCGTGGACCCAGACACCACGCACCAAAGTGAGGTGCTCCCCGTTTTAGTACCGTTCCGGGCTTGAGTCCGCCGTTACGTTTTCGCCCTCTCTTCGATCTCTGTCAAGGTCTTCACCCGCCGTGCAGTCTCCCCGCCCGCAGGGCGGGGAGAAGCTCCGGAGTTCCCGGCCGCTGCAAACTCCTCTGGGGTCAGATTGCCCAAGGAGCTATGCGGCCTCTCGGTGTTGTACTCGATCCGCCAGCCCTCGATCACGCGTCTGGCATGCGCCATTGTCAGGAACCAGTGTTCATTCAGGCACTCGTCCCGGAACCGCCCGTTAAAGCTCTCGATGTACGCGTTCTCGACTGGCTTTCCCGGGCGGATGAAGTTCAGCTGCACACCACGCCGATACGCCCACTCATCGAGCACCTGGCCTTCGAACTCCGGCCCGTGATCCACCGTGATCGACAGCGGCAGACCGCGCACATCGGCCAAGCGGTCGAGCACGGCCGCGACGCGACGCCCGGTAATCGAGGTGTCAACCTCGATCGCGGGGCATTCACGGCTGCAGTCGTCCACGATCGTCAGGCAGCGCAGCTTTCTGCCACCGCACAGTCCATCGGAGACGAAATCCATCGACCAGCTGAGATTGACAGCGGTGGGTCGGGGCAGAGGCTTGCGCTCGAAAGGGCCGATTCTCTTGCGCTTTCGCCGGCGCACAGCCAGCCCCGCCTGGCGGTAAAGCCGGTAAATCCGCTTGCGATTGACCTGCCACCCTTCGCGCCGCAGCCTCAGATAGATGCGTCGGTAGCCGTAGCGCCGTTTGATGGCCGCGAGCTCGGCGATCCGCTCCTGCAACCCGGCGATCACGGGCCGACAGCTGCGATATCCGTACAGTGATCGTGAGATGCCGACCAGCCCGCAAGCGCGCGTGATTCCAAACCGACGCTCCTGCCTGAGCACATCAACCGCTTGGCGCTTCACTTGCGGGCCTACCATTTTCGGCCCAGGAGATCCTTCAGAGCTGCTTTGTCCAACTCCGATTCGGCCAGAAGCTTCTTCAGCTTTCCGTTCTCCGCCTCGAGTTCCTTCAGCCGCCTCGCATCGGAGACCGTCATGCCGCCGTACTTTGCTTTCCACGTATAGAAGGTCTGCTCCGACATCCCATACTTGCGGCACAGCTCCTTCGTCTTCGCGCCGGCTTCCGACTCTTTCAGAATTCCGATGATCTGTTCTTCGGTGTATCGATTCGCCTTCATTGTCCGCTCCCATGTTGGGGCGGACTCTACTCCGATTCCGTACTATTCGCGGGGGTCACCTCAAAAGAATGGCGGTAGATCCGGCGTACTGAGTTCCCACTGATTGAGTTCGTTGACGAGAGCTTCAGCGGACGGGCCGTGAACGGGAAGGGGCAGCTCCAGACGCGACAGGACGCCGTTGCCATACAATGCATGCGGTTCGTTGGCGGTTAGCCAGAGCAAGCACGTACGCCCCCCCCATTCGCTCCAAATTTTCTTCGGACCAACCATCCTCGGCTGTCAACTCTGGGCCTGCTTCCATCACTCTAAACATGTTCGAGACCGCTCCTGGTTCCCACGGTATCTCAGCGGTGAGAGCATGCTCATCAGCGTTGGCGAATAGCCTCATGTTGTGCGCATGCTGCAGACAAGTGTGGAAGTCGGTTTCTCCGTAAGCGGTAACCTCCGCAGTTCGGTAAAGTGGACTACTGTCTGGGTCCACCTGGAACTGAGCGCGCGCCAGACGCGCCGCATGCCATCCCACGATAGCCGCTTCGGCACACAATAGAGGGGCGTATACGTCCTCGGCGGCAGCGCGATCTGGCGCAAAGATGCCGACTTGACACATGAGGCCAGCAGAACAGCCACCGGTTGCGCTCGTAAGGCTGCTAAGCGTCGCCCAACGGTTCATTTGACCAGCGATTGCCATGAGCGGCTCTAGCACAGGGGACGAGTGGTTGAGCCGAACGACCTCTTTGACGAGCAGCCCGTCCCGAGTCTTCACGTCGACGTGCTCTACGCGCAGCGTTGTCTTTCCATCCCGGTCCGGCCACTCCAATGCATACCCGTCGCGCACGAGGCCCGCGAAGATCCCCCGAAGGTACTTCTCTGCTTCATCCAGTGGAAACAACGAATTCATTTCTGCGCACACCAATGCGTCCGAAACCTTACTCCAAATAACCTAAAGCGCTCGCTTCGGCGCGCTTGAGTCGCCTCTTGAGGTCATCGATGTCGTTCCGTACGGTATCCGAAGATTTATCCAACCGATGGGCCAGTGCAGATATGCGGACGAGTTCAGCGTCAGCGATATCAAATAGCAGACGATTCACGCGCATGCGATGGTAAATCTCTGCGATATCTGCCATGACAAAACCTAGGAATAACGCGAGCCACCACGAGCCTCCAGCCACCCAGCGGACAAATCCGACGGACAAAACCAATAGACTGATCCAAATACCAACATCGGCGCGTCCGGCATCGGTCCAGTAGGACGGTGATTTCTCATTCATGGGACGTTCACCA
>Ga0335073_10000527_pt1 | contig 48986 bp, 45 predicted proteins | sample Lox_Sample_22_FD_207093 | JGI IMG/M metagenome (GOLD analysis project Ga0335073, IMG submission 207093) | Soil microbial communities from Loxahatchee National Wildlife Refuge, Florida, United States - Lox_Sample_2.2 | ecosystem: Environmental > Terrestrial > Soil > Wetlands | place: USA... | reverse complement strand
ACGATCTGCTTGTCCAACTCGTCCACGGCCCAGACACGATACCGCCCGGGCTGGTCAGGACCCGTGGCGGCCGGGACCGGCGTGGCTGACCACCGGGCCGGCTTATCGCCAGCCCAACGCGGGCGCCACGTGGGTAAGAACGCTGTCGATGACGTGAGCGTTGTAGTCGGCGCCGAGCTGGTTGGGCACGGTGAGCAGCAGCGTGTCGGCGGCCGCGATCGCTTCGTCCTGCCTGAGCTGCTCGATCAGCACGTCCGGCTCGGCCGCGTAGGTGCGGCCGAAGATGGCCTGCGTCGTCGGATCGATAAACCCGATCTCGTCGGCGCCGGTGTTCTGGCCGCCGAAGTACGCCCGGTCCCGGTCGTCGACGACGGCGAAGATGCTCCGGCTCACCGAGACCCGCGGCTCGCGCTCGTGGCCCGCCTTCTGCCATGCGTCCCGGAACGCCTGGATCTGCTCGGCCTGCTGCAGGTGAAAGGGCTTGTCCGACTCGTTCGTGATCAATGTGGAACTCTGCAGGTTCATGCCCAGCCCGGCCGCCCACTCCGCGGTCCGCTGCGACCCGGCGCCCCACCAGATGCGGTCCCGCAGCCCTTCTGAAAACGGCTCAACGCGCAGCAGGCCGGGCGGGTTCGGGAACATCGGCCGCGGGTTTGGCTGCGCGAAGCCCCGGCCGCGCAGCACCTCGAGCAGCACCTCGGCGTGTGCGCGGGCCATGTCGGCGTCCGTCTGGCCTTCTTGGGGCTGGTAGCCGAAGTATCGCCAGCCGTCTATCACCTGCTCCGGCGAGCCGCGGCTGATCCCGAGCTGGAGGCGGCCTCCGGAGATCAGGTCGGCCGCGCCCGCGTCCTCGGCCATGTAGAGCGGGTTCTCGTAGCGCATGTCGATGACCGCCGTGCCAATCTCGATCCGGCTAGTCCGCGCGCCGACGGCGGCCAGCAGCGGGAAGGGAGAACCCAGCTGCCTGGCGAAGTGGTGCACGCGGAAGTAGGCGCCGTCGGCGCCCAGCTCTTCGGCGGCGACCGCTAGGTCGATCGACTGCAGCAAGGCGTCCGATGCCGACCGTGTCTGCGAACCGGGTGACGACGACCAGTGCCCGAACGACAGGAAGCCAATCTTCTTCACCAGCGCATCAACGCGGCCCGCGCGGGCGGCATTCCTCGCCGGCCTGGCTGGTAGCGTGGCCGTCGGCATGCCCGCTTCAGCGTCACCATCTCCGCCCCCTCCCGCACCGCCCCTGTCCGCCGTCGTCACCAGGCTGCGCGCCGCCGGGTGCGTGTTCGCCGAGGACGAGGCGCGGCTGCTCGTCGCCGCGGCACGGACGCCGGCCGAGCTCGCGGTCATGGTGGACCGGCGGGTGGCCGGGCTGCCGCTCGAGCAGGTCGTCGGGTGGGCGGAGTTCTGCGGGCTGCGGATCGCCGTGGCCCCGGGGGTGTTCGTGCCCCGCCGCCGGACCGAGTTCCTGGTCCGCCAGGCCGTCGCCCTGGCCCGCCCGGGACCGGTCGTCGACCTGTGCTGCGGTTCGGGGGCGGTGGGCGCCGCGCTGGCCGCGGCCCTGGACCCGGTCGAGCTGTACGCCGTGGACATCGATCCGGTGGCCGTGGCCTGCGCCCGCCGCAACCTCGCCGCCCGCGGCCAGGTGTACCAGGGTGACCTCTACGAGCCGCTGCCCGCCGCGCTGCGCGGCCGGGTCGCCGTGCTGGCCGCGAACGTGCCCTACATACCGACCGAAGAGATGGGGCTGCTGCCCGCCGAGGCTCGGGTCTACGAGCCGCGGGCCGCGCTCGACGGCGGTGCCGACGGGCTGGACGTATTGCGGCGGGTGGCCGCGGAGGCCCCGCGCTGGCTGGCGCCCGGCGGGCACCTGCTGAGCGAGACCAGCGAGCGCCAGGCGCCACGGGCGGTCGCGGCCTTCGCCGGGGCCGGGCTGGTCCCGCAGCTGGCGAGGTCCGAGGAACTGAACGCCACCGTGGTCATCGGGACCCGGCCGGCCTGATCGTCGCGCGGTTACTCGCAGGACCGGTCGCGGGCCCCGCGCACGGTGATGACCGCGACCCCGGCCGCGAAGACGAGGGCGGCGCAGATCGCCGCGCCGCGGTCGGGCGGCGGCCGGGCCGGCCAGATCCACGGTGTGGTCCAATTCCCGGTCAGCGCGGGCAACGTGACCGCCAGGTAGGCCATCGGGCCGGTCCAGGCCAGGGCGCCGCCCAGCACCGCCGCGGTCAGCAGGGCGATGCCGGTGAAGCCGGCCAGGTCGCGCGCCAGGCCGGCGGCGCCGCCGGCCAGGTGCGTCGCCGCGGCCGCCGCGGCCAGCGCCCCCACGGCGATCCCGGTCAGCGTCACGCAGCCGGCCAGCCGCAGCCACGGCAGCCAGCGGCCGGTGGCGCGTTCCGGCTCGCCGAACGGGCTGCGGGTGGTAACGCCGATCACCGCGGCGGCCCCGGCCTCGATGGTCAGCGGGATCTGCCGGGCGTACACCCCGGTGCGGGGCAGCCAGTGCAGCGCGGTGCGCAGCGCGACCGCGCAGGCCGCCAGCACCAGCACGCAGGTCAGCACGCGGCGGCTCGCCGCGTGCAGCCGCGCTAGGCGCAGGCCGGCCAGGCCGGCCCCGGCCGTGCGGCTCCGGGCTGACGCCTGGCCAGTGGGCTGGCCGACCTCGGCCGCGGTCACGGGATCTCGCTGAGGGTGACCCGGCCGGCCCGCAGCGCGGTCAGGTGAGTGAGCAACCAGGCGTGTCGCACGGCGGCCGGCAGCGCCGAGAACCGGTGACTCGCGGCCGCGACCTGGAGCGCCCGAGGAGGCACGCCGCTGTCGGCCGACCCGCCTGCGCCGCTCCTGGCCGGCGACCCGCCGCCGACCTGGGTCAGGTCCATGATCTGGTCCAGCGCCCTGGCCACGGCGACCTGCGCCGCGCCCCTCGCGCCCGGCGCGGCGTTGACGCTGGTCACGCCTATGCCGACGGCCGCGCCGGACGGCAGGCCGACGAGGTCGTTCACGATCAGCGGTCCGTACTGCTGGCGCAGGCTCGAGGTGAACTGGGCGGCGGACATGTTCCCCTCGCCGGGCAGGGTCAGCCCGGACAGCGGCAGGTGCAGCACGGGCGGGCGGCCGCTGATGACCGGCCCGCCGAAGCCGATGCCGTTGTCTCGCGCCGACTGCACGCTGGTGACGGCGACCTGGGTGACCCGTACCGGCGCCCCGGGCAGGCCGGCCAGCTGGCCGAGCACCGGGCCGAGTGCGGCGGTCACCGCTGGCAGGTACGCCCGGTAGGCCGGGTGCAGGCAGACCCGGATCGGGCCCCGGCCGCACACTGGCGTATACGGCGTGGGCCGGTCGCTGGCCGCGTCGTGCAGCGCGGGGATGACGATACCGTGCGCGGTGACCCGGGCGGTGCCGGCCAGCCCGACCGCGGTCCCGGCCGCCGCGAGCCCGGCCACCGTGACCGCCGCGGCGGTGCCGCGCAGCCAGCGGCCGCCCGCGGCGGCCGGCAGGCCGATCGCGCCCAGTGCCGCGGCGGCGAGGCCCGCCAGGAACATCACCTGGGCGATGGCCAGGTCGGGCAGGTACGGGTAGAAGATCCCGTAGGAGTCGGTCGGGAACGGGCCCTGCACGCTGAGCGGCCAGATCTGGGCGTACCGCACGTTGTCCTGGAGCGCGAACGCCCCGCCGGCCAGGGCCAGGAACGCCACCAGCGCCGCCAGCGGCGCGGTGAACCGGCTGGCCAGCAGCAGCCCGGCGGCGAACCCGAGGGCGCAGGACGCCGCGATCATCGCGACGCCGACCGCCACCGGCCACCACAGCGGCCCGCCCCACGCGCCCTGGTGTGCGGTGACCTCGTACAGGACCGCCACCCCGGCCAGGTAGAGCGCCTCCGCCCAGATCGTGGCGGCGGCCCAGGTGGCGAGCTGGGCCGCCCACCGCGGCGCCGCGGTCACGCTCACCAGGTCGACCAGGCCGCGGCGCCCGTCCCGCGACCCGGCCCAGGCGCACACGCCCGCGAGCAGCGGAGCGAACGCGAGCATGGCGTTCGCCTGCAGCGTCGCGGCGCGGATGGTCCAGAACGGCGGGTTGTTCATGGCCGTGCGGTAGGCGCTGAGCCAGAACAGCGCGGCGAGCAGCGGCAGCATCCACAGCATGGGGCTGCGGCGCAGTTCGATGCGCAGCAGCCGGGCCGGCCCGGCCGGCCGCGGGACCCGCCAGGCTCTTGGGGTCGCGGCCGGGGCGGTGGCGGCGGTCATGACCGGGCTCCGGCGCCGTTCCGGGCGGCGGCCAGGACCGCGCTGTAACCGCGTTCGAGCGGGGCGTCGCCCGCGGCGTCGGTGCCGTCGGCGCGGGCGGTCAGCTCGGCCGGGGTGCCGTGAAACACGATCCGCCCGGCGTCCATGAGCGCGACCTGGCCGCAGGCCGCGCCGACGTCCTCGACCAGGTGGGTGGACACGATCACCGTGGCCCGCTGCCCCAGGTCGCGCAGCAGGGCGCGGAACGCGACCCGCTGCTCGGGGTCCAGCCCCGCGGTCGGTTCGTCCAGCAGCAGCAGGTTCGGGTCGTTGACGACGGCCTGGGCGATCCCGGCCCGGCGCAGCATCCCGCCGGACAGCGTGCGCAGCTTGGCCCGCGCCTGCCCGCCCAGCCCGGTGCGCTCGATGGCGGCCGCGACCGCGCCCGGGACCTGGCCGGGGGGCATCTCCTTGAGCAGCGCGAAGTACTCCACGAACTCGGCCACGGTGAACCCCGGGTAGTAGCCCAGGTGCTGCGGCAGGTAGCCCAGCCGGCGGCGGATCTCCCGCCGCGGCCCGTAACCGCGCGGGTCGCGGCCCAGCAGCCGCAGGCGGCCCGAGGATGGCGGGATCACCGTGGCCAGCATCCGCAGCAGCGAGGTCTTGCCCGCCCCGTTCGGCCCCAGCAGCCCCAGCACTCCGGGTCCGGCCTCGAGGTCCACCCCGGCCACCGCCTGGGTCCGTCCGAACCGCCGGGTCACCCCGGCGATCTCCACGTTCATGACACCTCCCGCGGAATCCGCGTCGCGTACAGGGCGACCGCGACGCACACGACCGCGATCGCTAGGTAGGGCAGGATCAGGGCAGAGTCGCTGACCGCAGCGGTGAACCGCCCGGTCGCGGCCTGCTCGGACAGCAGGACGAGGGCCCAGCCGACCACGCACGCGGCCACGCCCGAGTTCGCCGACCTGGTCACGGTCGCGACCGCCAGCGCCAGCGTGCACAGCGCGGTCATCGGGACCAGCCAGCCGAACGTGATCCCGACCGCGGCGCCGGACGCCACCGAGGCGGCCAGCCCGAGCGCGGCGTCCAGCGCGAACACCGCCAGCGCCCGGACCAGCAGCACCATCCGGTCGCTGACCGCCATGCTGCGCGACAGCTCCCAGGCCGGGTCGACGCCCGGCCCGTAGGCGTAGGCGATGCCCGCCGCCGCCACGACCGGGGCGAGCAGCCCGACCCAGGGCTGCCGGGTACCCAGCGTGGCGGCGGCCCCCGCGGCCAGCACCGCCACGCTCGCGATCAGCCACGGCAGCAGCAGCGACGGCGTGGTCACCAGCGCCCGGGCCAGCCCGGGCGAGCGCAGCAGTCGCGCCGCTACCCGCTCGAGGAGGCCGGGCTGGCGCCACCACACGACGGTGGCCGCCTCGGGCCGGGCCGCGGCGCGCCCGGTGACCACCCTGACCAGTTCCGCCTCGAGCCGGGTCTCGAACCCGCCGGGCCGCGGCCTATCCTCGCCGACGTTCATGAAACGACCTCTGTCTCGACGATCAGCCGAAAGGATTCCGGCCGCAGGGCCCGGCGGGCCCGGTGCAGCCGCACCCGGGCGGCCACCGGGCGGATGCCCAGCGCCGCGGCCGCCTCGGCCACGGTGAGCCCGTCCACCGACACCAGCTCCAGGACAGCCCGTTCGCCCTCGGGCAGGGCCTGCAGTTCGGCGTGCAGCTCCCGGACCCGCCGGGACGCGTCGATCTTCTCCACCAGGCGGTCGACGTCGTCGGCGTCCAGCAGCCGGCGGCCCGCGATCAGGCCCTCGGCCCGGCGTTCCCGCGCGGAGCGGCGGAACTCGGCGGCGATCACGTGCCGTGCGATCCCGTACAGCCAGGTCCGGGGGCCGCCGACGGAGCCCCGGTACCGCGCCGCGGCCTCGATCGCCGCGAGGAAGACCTCCGCGGTCAGGTCGGCGGCCAGCTGCGGGTCCGCGACCCGGCGGGTCACGAACCGGGTCACCTCGTCCACGTGCGCCCGGTAGAACTCGGTGAACGCGGCGGGATCGGTCCCGATCGACCGCAGGCGCGGCTCGGCCGCCGCGCCCGTGAGCGGGGCCTGGAGTGCCCTTCGATCGCTGTCCACACCCGTGAGTGTCCGGCCGCCGCCGCGGCGTTACCCGGCCAGGTCAGCCGCGGGCCGCAGCGCCACGTACCCGGTCACGCCGGCGACCCCCGCCCGGGCCGGCCACCTTGTCATGCGATCATCATCGCGCACGCGCCTGCATGCTGGCACCCAGCGGCTAGCGTGGTGCACACGGGGGGGAAGGAGACCCCGATGCGGATCGATCGGCTTGATCACCTGGTGCTGACGGTGGCGGACATCGACCGGACCGTGATGTTCTACCGGAAGGTACTGGGCATGCAGCCAGTGACGTTCGCCGGCGGCCGACAGGCTCTGGCCTTCGGTAACGCCAAGATCAACCTGCACCAGGCGGGCCGCGAGTTCGAGCCGAAGGCAGCCCGGCCGACTCCGGGCAGCGCGGATATCTGCCTGATCGCCGCCGATCCGCTCGCCGGGGTCTGCGCCGACCTCACCGCCCAGGCCGTGGTCATCGAGGAGGGGCCGGTCCGGCGGACCGGCGCGACCGGGCCGATCCAGAGCGTCTACATCCGCGACCCGGACGGCAACCTCATCGAGATCAGCAACTACGTGACCGGGGTTCCCGGTGTCCCGCACGCATAGCTATGACGTCTCGGTGACCTGGACCGGCAACCGCGGCACCGGCACCAGCGGCTACCGGGACTACGGCCGGGACCACGACGTCACCGCGGCCGGGCCGGCCCCGATCGCCGCGAGCTCGGACCCGGCGTTCCGCGGCGATCCGGACCGCTGGAACCCCGAACTCGAGTTCACCGCGGCGCTGGCCCAGTGCCACATGCTGTGGTACCTGCACCTGTGCGCCACCGCCGGGGTCGTCGTCACCGCCTATGCCGACGACGCCCACGGCGCCATGGCCGAGACCGCGGACGGCGGCGGCCACTTCACCGAGGTCGTGCTGCGGCCGCGGGTCACGGTCGCGTCCGCGGACATGATCGATACGGCCGCGAGCCTGCACCGGGAAGCCCACGCGAAGTGCTTCATCGCCAAGTCGGTGAACTTCCCGGTGCGGCACGAGCCCGTCACCACGGCCGGGGACGGCTAGAACCGTCACCGACTATGGCCAGGCCACGAGGGCGCCGCGCAGCCGGTCGAGCTCGGGCCGGGCCAGCCCGTGGCGCATGAGGTAGCCGGACGCGCTGCCGGCCTGCCCCCGGACCCGGGCAAGCGCCGTGGTGATCACCTGGGGCGAGGCGCCGAGGGCCCCGAGGTCGAGCCAGCGGCCGACGCCGCTGGCCGCTCGGACGCGGCGGATGGCCTGGGCCGTCGCGGGATCGAGGTAGGCGGCGCTCATCGCGTAATCGGCGGCAATGAACTCGTCGGGCACGCCGATGACGTCCAGCACGAGCGCCACGACCAGCCCGGTGCGGTCCTTGCCCGCAGTGCAGTGGATCAGTCCCGGTAGCGCGTCGCTGGCGCACAGCCGCCCGACCGCCTCGGCGATGGCCGCCCCGCAGTGGTCGATCATGTAGCGGTAGATCGCGGCCCGTTCCGGCGGCAGGCGGCTGATGGCCTCGTCGCTGAACAGCGGGACGTGGAAGGTCCGCGCGCCGGTGCCGTCCAGCGCGCTGGGGGCGGCCTCGACCTCCCGGTCGGTGCGCAGGTCGATCACGGTCCGCAGGCCGAGCCCGGCCAGCGCAGCCCGGCCGGCGCCGTCCAGCCGGTGCAGCGCATCCGAGCGCAGCAGGGTCCGCGCTCGCACGGTCCCGCCGCCGGCGGCGGGATACCCGCCCAGGTCGCGCAGGTTCTGGGTTCCGGGCAGGGCGATCCGGCGGTCGTCGTCGCCGGCCTGGCCGCTGGTCTCCATGCTGAGGCACTCCGGGCGTCAGGGGTTGTCCACGCAGGATGCCACGCTGGTCAGGCTGGTGCTGGCTCCGGCGGTGACGGAACGGCCGGGCTCGGCGAACTGGTGGCGGCCGCGGCTGCCGGACCGGGTGCTGAGGGTCCGGGCTCCATGGTGACCGGGATCCGGGCGGTGACGGTGGTGCCACCGCCGAGATCGCTGTCGACCTGGAGCGACCCGCCGAGAGCGGCCAGCCGGTCCGCCATGCGCTGGAGCCCGCCACTGTCGGCACCGGGTCGCACGCGGGAGCGGTCGAAGCCGGGACCGTCGTCCGCCACCTCGAACGAGACACCGCCGGGCGCCCCGTGCAGCCAGATGCGCACCGTGGATCCTGGCGCGTGCCGGGCCGCGTTAGCCGTGGCTTCCACACAGCAGAAATACACGGCGGTCTCGATATCTGCGGGATAGCGGCCTACCCCGTCGGCGTCGACGATGACCGGCAGCGGGGCCTTCCCGGCGTGGGCGCGGACGGCGGGCGCCAGCCCCTGGTCGGCCAGCAACGGCGGGTAGACGCCGCGGGCCAGCTCGCGCAGGGTCTCCAGGGCCTCGCGGGTGCCGGCCCGCAGCTGCCCGACGAGGGCTCGTTCCCGCTCCTCGTCCTGCCCGGCCAGGGACTGGGCCAGGGCCAGCCCGGAGGCGATGGCCAGCAGCTGCCGCTGGGCGCCGTCCCGAAGATCGCGCTCGATCCGCCGTCGTTGATCGTCCTGCGCGGTCACGATCCGCCGCCGCGAGGCCCCCAGGTCGGCCAGCCGCTCGGTGAGCTGATCGGTCAGGCCCACGTTGCGCAGGACCTGGCCGACCTGCGCGGCCAGGTCGGAGATGAGCTTGTCCTCGGCGGGGGTCAGCGGCTCTCCCGGGCGCTTGGCCACCGACAGCGCGCCGAGCACCTCGCCCTGGTGCCGGACCAGGGCGAGGTGGCCGGCCCCGGAGGGCTGCGGCGCGTCGCCGCCGCTCAGCGCGACCGGGCCGGGCGGCGGGGCGTCCGGGGGCCAGGACGCGCCCGCCCACAGATGCGGACCGCGGCGCAGCCACACGTCGGCCCGGTCGCCCCCCGTCGCCTCGGCCAGGATCCGGGCCATGCGGGGCAGCACCTCGTCGGTCGCGTAGGTCCCGCCGACCTGCCCGGCGAACCCGCTCAGCGCCTCGTACGGCGTGGCCCGCTTCCCGTACACGACCCGGTTGGCCACGCGCTGCATCCGCTCCCTGAGCGGCTGGAACGCGACCGCTACCACCGCGGTGGCCAGGATGGACAGGCCCAGGCTGGGCCGCGGCCCGGCGTGCGGGGAACCGAGCCCGGCGACGATGATGACGTATGCCACGGCAATGAACGCGGCCAGCGAGCCGTAGACGATCGCCCCGCTGATCACCGCGGCCAGCAGGCTTCCGGCCAGCGGCCGGGTCCGGGGACGGGTCATCACGCCGCCGAGAGCACCCGGACCCGGAGCCGCCCGGTTACCACCGTGCCCGCCCCCGGCGACGACCGGACCTCCAGGGTGCCGTCGTGCGCGCTCAGCCGGTCCGCCATGCCCTGCAGGCCGGTGCCGAACGCCTTCGCGCCCGGGTCGAAGCCCGCCCCGTCGTCCGCGACCTCGAACCGCAGCTCGTCCCCGGATGCCTCCAGCCGGACGCGGGCGCTGGTGGCACCCGCGTACTTGGCCACGTTCTGCAGCGCCTCGAGGACGCAGAAGTAGACCGCGGCCTCCACGTCCTGCGGGTACCTCGCGATCCTGCCGGCGTCCACCGACGTGGGGACCGGTGACTTGGCCGCCTGGGCCGCCAGCGCGGCCGCCAGGCCCTCGCCGGCCAGCAGCGGCGGGTAGATGCCGCGGCCCAGGTCCCGCAGGTCCGCTACGGCGCCGGCGGCTTCCTCGCGCAGCTCGGCCAGCAGTTCCCGCTCGCCGTCCGGGTCGGTGCCGATCAGACTCTCGGCCAGGTTCAGCTTGATGGCCAGCGCCACGAGCTGCTGCTGCGCGCCGTCGTGGATGTTGCGCTCGATCCGGCGCCGTTCCTCGTCCTGGGCCGCGACCAGGCGCTGCCGGGAGGCCCTGATCTCCTCCAGCCGGGCCGCCAGCTGCTCCCAGAGGCCGACGTTCCTGAGCACCAGGCCGGCCTGGGTCGCGAGGTCGGCCAGGAGCTTGCCCTCGGCGGGGGTGAGGTGCTCGCCCGGGCGCTTGCCCACCGACAGCGCGCCGAGCACCTCGCCGGCGTACCGAACCGGCAGGACCCGGTCGGCACCCGGCACCGCGAGCTGGCCATCCGCGTCCGCGCTGGTCTCCGGGAACAACGGCGCACCGGGCGGCCAGGCCGCGTCGTCCCGGAACACCTCGCCGGCCCGCAGCCACACGTCCGCCCGCCGGGCCCCGGTGCCCTCGGCCAGGATCCGCGCCATGCGCGGCAGCAGGTCCTCGGTGGCGTAGGTTCCCGCCGTGCGCTCGGCGAACTCGGCGAGCACCTCGTACGGGGTGGCCCGCCGGCCGTAGACCAGCCGGTTAGCCAGATGCTGGACCCGCGCCCGCGCCGGCTGGAACGCCACCGCGACCACGGCCGTGGCCACGATCGACAGCCAGAAGCCGGCCCGCGCGCCGTGCTGGGCGATCAGGGCGCCCAGGCCCGCCACGATCGCCACGTACACCGCGGTGATGAACACGGCCAGCGACCCGTAGACCAGGGTCTTGTTGATCACGACATCGATGTCGTACAGGCGGTAGCGGAAGATGGCGACCCCGATGGCGACGGGGATCAGCGCGACCGACCCGGTGCTCAGGGCGTTCTGCAGGTTGTTGGACGCGTTGCCCGGACCCATGATCTTTTCCAGCACCAGCTCGGCCAGCAGGGCCACGACGATCAGCGCACCCGCGTAGATCAGCCACTTCAGCTGCTCGCGCTCGACCGTTCCGGCCCGCCGGTACCGGAAAGCGACAGAGACGATGGCGGCCAGGCCGGTGCCCACGATCAGCAGCGCGCCGCCGATGGCCAGGACGAGGAAGACATCCCCGGCCGGGGCGGGCACGCCGGTCGGGTTCGGCTCTGACGGACTGTTGGTGAAAATCCTGGGCGCGAACGCGTTACCCAGGACCCAGGCCGCCAGGCCAGCTCCGGCCGCCCAGGCCACCGGGCGCCAGCGGCGGGAGGGCAGGTGCCCGGTGGGGAAAAGCAGCAGGACGAACACCGCGAGGCCGAGGCCGAAGAGCCAGAGCCAGCCGAACCAGTTCAGCCAGGCTCGTGCGCCGGGAATATGCCAGAGCAACAACCCGAAGACCGCGGCGGTATCCACCAGGGCGCTGGCGGAAAGCAGCCAGCCAATCGGATTGCCGGTTCGCTTCCACACCAGCAGTGCTCCGACGGTGGCGCACCCCCCGATGAACAGGACCGCGGCCACACCGTCCGCGCCGTTCCCTCCCTGGTTACCGGGCAGCGGGTGCCCGGAGTTGTACGCCAGGGCGGTGGCCATCACGCCCAGCGGCAGAACCCAGATGCCGCACGCGCACCAGAACGCGGCCCGCGGGCTCACGGACTGCCCGCCCCCGCGGCGGGATCCTCGCTTCATGTTCCACCCCTTGGTCATGATTATTCGCGGGCACGCGCGACGGCAGAAGGGTGTGAGCCGGGGCCGCTCCTGAAGGTCAGTACGAGACCGGCGGGGAAGCCAGCACCACCCCGCGGCCCGGCCGGAAGTACCGCACCGCCCGGGGCCCGGCCGAGAAAGTGCCGCACCGCCCGCCGGCCGGCCGGGCTAGCTGCTGCAGTGCGGCGGCGGGGCCATCGACGGCATCCGCCAGGCGGCCGCGGTAGCAGCGATGACCTCGGCGGCGTCCCGCATCTGCTGCTGGCCGGCCACGCGCTCGTTGCTGAGGAAGCGGTGCGCCAGCCGGTCGACCGCGGGGTCGCCGAGCAGGCTGCCGTGCAGGGCGGGTACCACGATCACGTTGCCCGGCAGGTCGCACACGGGCAGGGTGACCGCGTCGGCGAGCGGGATCACCGCCAGCCAGCGGATCCGCTGCCCGTTGCGGGCGGCGGCCGCGGCGAAGGTGGCACCGTCGCTGCGGACCGAGTCGATCAGCCGCTGGGCTCCCGACTCGCCGAACGGTGTCAGCGCGCCGGCCATGCTGGCCAGCGCGTTCAGCGCCTCGCCGGACACCGGGTCGGCGTCGGCGGCCACGGCCCGGCTCGCCTGGTCGTCCTGGCCGGGGTCGACGATCGGGCTGAGCAGCACGACCGACCTGACCGGCAGGCCCGGGTGCCGGGCCAGCATCGCGTAGACGCCGAGCGTGCCCTCGCTCTCGGCGACGATGTCGACGGGCCGCCCGGTTTCCTGGTGCAACCGCGCGACCTGCTGGGCGATCATGTCACCGAGCACCGCGAGCGGCAGGTCCGTGGCGTCGAGCCCGTACGGGAGCGGCCTGCCCCGGGCGTCGAGCCCGGCGTAGGAGAACGGCCGCACCAGCGCCGACGGCCCGATCAGCGCCCGGCTAGCCGACGGATAGCAGCAGGATGACCCGAACCCGGGGATGACCAGCACCGCGCTGGTGAGCCCGGCGGGCGCGTGGCGGCCCGGGTTCCCCGCGACCGCGGCCAGGGCCGCCCCGGTCGGGATGGCCGCCGGGCCGCCGGGCAGCGGGGTGCTGCCGGCCAGGGCGAAAAGCAGCCGGGTCGTGCCGATGATGAGCGCGAGCGCGGTGGCGGCGGCCAGCGGCGACACGGGCGCGGGCCAGCGCGGGAGGTGCTGCCACACGAGCGCCCAGGCGCGGGCCCAGGGCAGGTGGCTCGCGGACCCTTCCCGGGTCACCGCGCCGGCCAGCCCGTACCACGCGCGCGCGTTGGCCAGGCCGGCCAGGCCGGCCACCGCCACCCCGGCGGCCGCGGGCAGGCTGCCGATCGCGGCGGCCGCGGCCGACAGCACGATGAAGCTGGCCAGCAGCCAGCCCACGGCCCGGGGCGACGGCAGCGTCCGCCACCAGGAGCCCAGCAGGCCGCCGTGCGACAGCGGGATCGCGATCAGCAGCATGGCCGCGAGCCCGGCCAGGTACGGCCAGGAGAACGGGAGCAGCGACACGCCGAACAGCAGCGTGACCACCGGCGACAACAGCACGCTGGCCGTCACGGTGAAGATGAGGCAAGAGCCGAATGCGGCCGCCCAGGCTGGCGCGGGCAGCCGGCGCGGCCAGGCGAGCCGGATCAGCGCCGTGCTCACCAGGCCCCGCGCCAGCACCAGCCCGGCGTAGGTCAGCGCGAAGCCGGCCCACGACCGGTTGTAGCCGAACAGCCAGCGCAGATCGTGGAAGACGGCCAGCGGCGGGATCGCGGTGACCTGCGGAGCCAGCGGCCGGGCCGCGGGCGCCAGGACGGTGAGCAGGCAAGCCTGCCCGACGGCGCCGCCGACGGCCAGTGCGATGAGCCCGCGATGCCGCAGGAATCCCTCCGCTGGCATGCCGCGCCCGGCGGGTACGGTCCGCTCCCGCTGCGCTTCCACTCCGTCCCGTGCAACCGATCTTCGGGACCCGGCATTCCGGGGGCCGCCGTCAGGCTCCGCCGGCCTCGGGGCCGGCCCCGGCGGCGGGCTCGGCGTGCGGGCGCCGGGTGTGCGCGATCACGTAGGCGATGTCCCCCGGGTAGTACCGGGCCGCGCCCAGCATGATCAGGCCGCCGAGCGCGTAGAACGGGCAGGCGACGACGATCGCCCAGCGCAGGCCGAGCGCCGTGTTCGGCGCGATCTGGTCGGAGATCACGCCGATCAGGTACGGCCCGGCCCAGGACGCGGTCCGCACCACCTGCCGCACCATGGCTCCCCGGCCCCGCAGTTCCGGGATCACCACGTCGGTGCACAGCGCCTCGGCCGGGGCGATGGGAACGGTCAGCAGGACGCCGCCGACAAACAACAGCGGCGCGCTGACCAGCAGGTTGGTGCTCGCGAAGGCGGGCACGAGCACGAGAGTGGCGCCGATCGCGCCGAACGCGGCCACGTACACGCGGGCGTTGACGTGACCGTGGCGCAGCAGCCGGTCGGCCAGCAGGCCCCCCGCCAGGATGCCCACCGCCGAGCCCGCCCCGAGCACGGTGGCGAACCCGCCCGCCGCCGCGGGACCGAGGTGGTGCACTCGCTTGAAGTACTCCACGCCCCAGAAGGACAGCCCGTTCAGCAGCAGTTGCGACACCGTGAAGAACAGGGTGCCCAGCCACATCGTCGGTATCCGCAGCAGCGCGCGCAGCGCCCCGAGCTGGCCCGCGGACGCGCCCGGAGGCACCTCCCGGTGGCGCGGCTCCGGCAGCGAGATGAGCCCCTCGGCCGCCAGGTCAGCGGCCTCCGGCCCCTCGATCCCGACCGTGCCCCCGGCGTCCGGGCCGGCCGCGGTGTGGGTGACGGGGCCGACCGTCGCCTCGAACGCCGCGTCCTGGTGGCCGCGGCCCGGCTCGTACAGGAACAGGTACCAGGCCGCGACGCCGATGCCGACCGGCACCCAGATCCAGAACGCCCACGGCCAGCCGCCCAGCTGCACGGCGATACCCCCGCCCACCAGGCCGATGAACGCCCCGGCGATCGCGCCGGCCTGGTAGACGCCCATCGCCTCGGAGCGCCGGCGGACCGGGAAGTAGTCGGACAGCAGGGAGATCGCCGCGGGCGGCGTGCCCTCGGCGGCGCCGGCCAGCATCCGCGTGGCGAACAGCACGCCGAACCCGATCGCCAGTCCCCCGGCGCCCATGGCCGCGGCCCAGATCGCGCACACCGCGGCGAGCAGCCAGGTCCGCCGGTGCCGGTCGGCGATCACGCCGATGGGGATCGCCCCGATCGCGCCGCAGATCGCCATGCAGAACGGGATCAGCCCCAGGAGCTGGTCCGAGGTACCGAACTGGCGCTGGATGCCGCTGACCGCCTGGGCCAGCGAGGACTGGTCCCCCTGGGCGAGCATGGTGGTCGCGGCGAGCGCGGCCAGCGGTACCAGCAACCTACCGGCGCCAAGCCCCCGCCCGGGAGGCCTGGGCGATCGCGTTTCGGGCGGCATGCCCCCCCTGCGTCGCATGAGCAGGACGCTACCCTCGAACTCTCGATCCCTGGATAACCCCCGGAGGGTGGTATGGCACGGCTAGGCGGGATGTACGGACCGGACGCCACATTCCTGGGAGTGCCCCGAGCCGATCTGGCGGACCCGGCCGGGTGGGCCGGCACCGACATCATGATCATCGGTGCCCCGTTCGACGGGGGGACGTCCCACCGGCCCGGCGCCCGGTTCGGGCCCCAGGCGATCCGGTTCACCGACTACCTGCCGCACGACGGCTCCCGCCCGCACCTGGCCCTGCGCGTCGACCCGCTGACCGAGCTGCGGGTGGCCGACGCGGGTGACATCGAGATGCCGTCGGGCGACACCGAGCTGTCCCTGCGCCGGCTGGAGGAGGCGGTCTACCAGGCCTGCCAGGGCGGCGCCCTCCCGGTGATCCTCGGCGGTGATCACACGGTCGCGCTGCCCGACGCGACCGGCGTGGCGCGCCACGTCGGCTGGGGCCGCGTCTCGATGATTCACTTCGACGCGCACGCCGATACCGGCGACACGCAGTTCGGCTCGCTGTACGGCCACGGCACGCCGATGCGCCGGCTGATCGAGTCGGGCGCCGTGCGCGGGGACCGGTTCCTGCAGGTCGGGCTGCGCGGCTACTGGCCCGAGCCGGAGACCCTGGACTGGATGGCCGGGCAGCGGATGCGCAGCTTCGAGATGACCGAGGTGGTGTCGCGCGGGCTGGATGACTGCCTGTCCGAGGCGATGCGCATCGCCACCGACGACTGCGACGGCGTGTTCCTGTCCGTGGACGTCGACGTGGTCGACCCGGGCCTGGCGCCGGGCACCGGCACCCCCGAGCCCGGCGGCCTTTCCAGCCGCCAGCTGCTCGACGCGGTGCGCCGGATCGCCATGGAGGTGCCGCTGGCCGGCATCGACGTGGTGGAGGTCGCGCCGCCCTATGACCACGCGGAGGTCACCGCGTTCCTGGCCAACCGGGTGGTGCTCGAGGCCCTGTCCGGCATCGCGTGGCGCCGCCAGCAGTCCGGTCATCCCCCGCAGTCCCCGCTGCTCGAGGGCCGCGGCGACTCATAACAACCTCGCTAGCTGGTCAGATAAATCTGGCTCAGGATCACTGGTCGAATAATCGAGGCGATCTATACTCGGCGCATGCTGGACGTGACCCGGCTCCGCGTGCTGGTCGCGGTGCACCGGCACGGCTCGGTGACCGCCGCGGCCCGCGCCCTGAACTACGCCCAGCCCTCGGTCAGCCACCACATCGCCCGCCTGGAGGCCGAGACCGGCGCCCGGCTTCTGCAACGGGCAGGCCGCGGGGTCCGGCTGACCGACGCGGGCCGGCTGCTGGCCGAGCGGGCGGAGGAGATCATCGGCAGGCTGGACGCGGCCGAGAACGAGCTGGCGGCTCACGTCGGGCTGCGCCAGGGGCGGGTGCGGCTGGCGTCCTTCCCCTCCGCGCTCGGCACGATCGTGCCGGCCGCCGCGGCCCGGCTGGAGGCGGACAGCCCGGGCATGGACCTGATGCTGGCCGAGGCCGAACCGCCGGAGGCGTTGCGGATGCTCCGCGCGGGTTACGTGGACGTGGCGCTGGTGTTCCGGCACTACCAGGCGGACGCTGACCCGCAGCCGCCGGGCGCCGACGAGGAGGGCGCGCGCGGCCGGCTGCTGCTCGACGAGCCGGTGCACCTGGTCACCCCGGCGCCGCCCGGGTCTGCGGCGGCCGGCGCCGAGGAGGCCGGGGGGCCGCCGGACCTCAGCGCCCACTCCAAGCAGCGCTGGATCGCCGGCTGCGAGCGCTGCCGCGGCTACCTGCTGCGGCAGTGCGCGCTGGCCGGGTTCACCCCGAAGATCGCGTTCACCACCGACGATTACGTGGCGGTGCAGGCCCTGGTGGCGGCGGGTCTCGGCGTCACCACCCTGCCCGGCCTGTGTCTGCGCGCGGCCCGCCACCCCGGCGTCCGCGCGGTGCCGCTGCCCGGCGCCCGCCGGCATGTGTTCGCGATGACCTACGGCGAGCCGCCCGACCCGCCCGCCACCGCGCGGCTGATCGACGTGCTCACCCAGGCGGCCGAGGCGCAGGCCCCCGCGGCCTGACCACGCCCGCGGCCGGACCGTTAGGGAGGTCAGATCGCGCTGTCGCGGCCTTCCCAGTAGGGGGCGCGCAGCCGCCGCTTCAGCAGCTTGCCATTCGGGTCGCGGGGCAGTTCGTCGGTGAAGTCGATGCTCCGGGGCCACTTCATCCGGGCCAGCCGGCCGTCCAGCGAGGCCAGGATCTCGGCGGCGAGCTGCTCATCGCCGGTCACCCCGGCCGCGGGCTGGACCACGGCCTTGACCTGCTCGCCCCAGTCATCGTCCGGGATGCCGAACACCGCCACGTCGGCGACCTTGGGATGCATGATGATCTCGGCCTCGACCTCGGCCGGGTAGATGTTCGCGCCGCCGGAGATGATCATGTCGGACTTCCGGTCGCACAGGAACAGGTAGCCACCGTCGTCGAGGTAGCCGATGTCGCCGACCGTGAAGAAATCCCGCAGCCGGCTGGCCGCGGTCTTCTCCGGGTCGTCCTTGTAAGCGAAGTCGGAGATCCCCATCTTCATGTAGATGGTGCCGGGCGTCCCGGCCGGGCAGGGGTCGCCGTTCTCGTCGGCGATCATAATCTCGCTGATCGGCCAGGCCGTGCCGACCGTGCCGGGCCGGGCCTTCCAGTCATCGGGGGTGGCGATCGTGCCGCCGCCCTCGGTGGCCGCGTAGTACTCGTACACGCACGGCCCCCACCAGTCCAGCATCGCCTGCTTGATCCCGATCGGGCACGGCGCCGCCGCGTGGATCAGCCACCGCATCGAGGACAGGTCGTAGCGGCGGGACGGCTCGGGCAGCGACAGCATCCGCTTGAAGTGCGTGGGCACCATGTGCGTGTTGGTCACCCGGTACCGCTCCACGAGCGCCAGCGCCTGCTCGGCGTCCCAGGCATCCATGCAGACCAGGGTGTGCCCCATGTGCAGCGCGCTGCCGCCGAACACGGTGACCGCCGTGTGGTAGTTCGGCGATGAGACCAGGTGCGCGTTGGGCGCCCCGGCGGTGATCCCGAAGAACGTCAGCAGCGCCGTGCCCAGTTCCGCGGCCACGTCCGGGTCCAGGCCGGACAGCCCGCGGCGCACCCCCTTCGGCCGGCCTGTGGTCCCGGAGGTGTAGTGCATGGTGGTGCCGGCCGTGCGGTCCGGCGGCGTCGCCTGGGGCTGCCCGTCGCGCAGCGCGGACGCCGGGGTGAAGCCGGGTACGTCGCCGTAGCTGAACCGGGCGCCGGCGCCGATGCCCGCCTCGTCGGCGGCGGCCGCGCCGACGGCGGCGAACCGCTCGTGCACGAACACCGCCTTCGCCTCGCAGTCCCGCATGATGTAGGCGATCTCCGGCGCGGTGAAGTGCCAGTTGATGGGCGTGAGGTACCAGCCGGCCTGCAGCGCGGCCAGGTATACCTCCAGCGCGGCGGCCCCGTTGGGCAGCACCGAGGCGATGCCGTCGCCCGGCTGCAGGCCGAGCGCCCGCAGCCCATGGGTGATCTGGTTCACCCGGGCCAGCAGGTCACCGGCCCGGTGCTCGGTGCCGTCCGGCTCGATCACGGCGACCCAGTCCGGGTCCTGCCGGGCGCGCTCCCAGAATCCTCCCGCCCCCACTGCTCAACAACCTCCCTGGGCCGGACCGGTGCTCCACAAAACTGTAACGTGTTCTCGTCGCGCCCACGGACGGTCACCCGGCGATCTCGGCGGCCAGCAGCGCGCCCAGCTCCCAGCACGCCTCCAGGTCGGCCTTGCCTGGCGGCCCGGTGACGGTCACCGCGGGCCTGACCGGCCGCCAGCCGAGCCCGGTCGTGATCGACTCCACCGCGCGGACGGCCCCGCCCGTGTCGCTCCCGCCGTGCACGTACAGCCCGTAAGGGCGCCGCTTGGTCGCCTCCAGGCACGGGTAGTAGATGCCGTCGAAGAAGTGCTTGAGCGCGCCCGAAATGTAACCCAGGTTGGCGGGCGTGCCGAGGAGGTAACCGTCGGCCGCGAGGACATCAACCTCGCTAGCCGTCAGCGCGGGCCTGACCAGTACGTCCACACCCTCGATCTCATCGGTCCGCGCACCGTCGGCCGCGGCCTCGAACATCGCCTGGAGGTTCGGCGACGGCGTGTGATGAACGATCAGCAGCGTCGGCATCACCGCCGAGCTTAGACCGCGCCACCGGGGCGGCCGCCGATCACCATTCCCGGCCGGGCGGCCCTAAGTTCATGATGTCGGCCCCGGTCTGGTCCATCGCCTCAGCGGCCAGCGCCAGCCGCAGTTCAGTGAACGCGGCCGGGCAGCGTTCCTGCAGCTCGACCAGCCACTCCACGACGTCCGCCGTGGTGAAGGTCTCGGTGCCCGGTCCGTCGATCGACAGCCGGCAATCAGTCTGGCCCGGAATCTCGTCGCCGAGGGGCAGCCACTCCGCCAATGTCGGCCCTCCCCATCCCGTGCGGGGCTGAACGAGCCTACAGGCAGGCACTCCCCCAAGACTGCCGGTCGCCCGGACCATCTGATACCGGTGCTCCCGGCACTATCCGGCTGACTCACGCGCCTCAGGGATACCGGCGGCTAGGCGCGGCCGGCGCCCCTCGTGGCGGGGATCAGCCAGGTAAACGAGATTCCCCGGTCGGGCGTCCCCATCTGCATCACGCAAACAGTCGGGAGCGCCGATGACCAGCCAGCCGCCCTGGGAACCGCTCGCTGAGCCGCCGCGAGAGCCGCTCCCGGCAGGCCAGCAACCGCCGCCCTGGGGGCCGCAGTGGCAACCACAACCGCAGAATCACCAGCCGCCGGACGGTGCTCAGCGGCCGGGCCAGCACGCGCCATGGGAACCGCCCTACCAGCCGCAACAGCCGGTCCAGCAGGCGCCCTGGAGCCTTGATCAGCGGCCAGGCTCGCAGGCGCCCTACGCGGGGCCGCCGTGGGCGTCACTTCCGGCAGGGCGCCCGGAAAACGTAACTCAGGCCTTCCCGGCGGGGCCTAATGGTCACCGCGCGGGGCCGCCGAGCAGGCGGCATCGCCGGCGCAACGTGATCCTCTTCGCTATCGGCATCGTCCTCCTTCTCGGGGCGATCGGCGCGGCCCTCAGCGTAGGCCAGGCGCCGTCACCCAAGCCCGCGGCCGCCACGACCCCGGCGGCTCGCGCCACCACGGCGCCTGCTGCCGCGGCCACCACGGCTCCCGCGCCGAACTCCACGGCCGAGGCCCTCATCAACTGGTGGAATAACGGCGGCAAGAACGGCATGAACCAGATCATGGCCGCCGAGCAGGACGTCGCGCAGCAGGCCCAAGCCCAGAACTTCTCTGGTGCAGCGCAGGCCTGTGCCGGGCTCGCCACAGCCGTGAGCAATGAGAAAGCCAACGGGCCGATCCCTGACCACCGGGCCGAGAAGTGGTTCGCGCGTGCGCTGTCGAAATATGACACGGCTGCGGCCGAGTGCCAGGCCGGAGCCAGCACTCTGAACGGCTCAGCCCTCACCCAGGCCGCGAACGACATGAACCTGGGCACCAGGGATCTGGGCAAGGCGACCGTTGTTATCAAGGCGCTGTCGGGCGAGTAGCCGTCCGGCCCGGCCCGGCCTCACCTGGCCGAGCCTGCCCGCCGTGCCATGGCGCCCGGCCCGCCGGCCCATGGCGTCCGGCCCGCCGTGCCATGGCGCCCGGCCCGCCGGTCCCGGCGGCCGGGCTACGCTGACCGCATGCGCCGCCCCGGCCTGACCGCTTCTCGCCCGGCGGCCTCTCCCGCCCGGCCGGCCCCCCGCGTGCCCCTGGCGGCCGCGGTCGTGCTCGACGTCTGCTGCGTGCTCGCGTTCGTCGCGATCGGCCGGGCGAGTCATCACGACGGCGACTCCCCGGCCGGGCTGGCCAACACCGCGTGGCCGTTCCTGGCCGGGCTCGCGGCCGGCCTGGCGGCCACGCGCGCCTGGCGGCGGCCGGCCGCGATCGTCCCGGCCGGCCTGGGCGCGTGGCTCGGCAGCGTCGCGGTCGGCATGCTGCTGCGGGTCGTGGCGGGCCAGGGCACCGCGCTGGCGTTCATCGGCGTGGCGCTGGCCTTCCTCGGGCTGTTCCTGCTCGGGTGGCGGGCCGTGGCGGCCGTGCTGCTCCGCTCCTGACCGCCCGTCCGGGACCCGGGCCCTGGCCGCGGCCCTCCCGGCCGTGCCCCGGCGCACCCTTGCTCGCCAGAGCGGGCCCATCGTAGACTGAACATTCAGTCAATCGCGTGAGGAGCGCGCAATGGCCGAGCAGGCCGTATCGACACAGTCCCCCAGTAACCCCGAAGCCGCAGTACCCACGTCCGCCGCCGGCTCGGCGCCCACGTCCGCCGCCGGCTCGGCGCCCACGTCCGCCGCCGGAGCCCGGGCCAGCCTCGACGAGATCATCGCCGCGCAGGAGAAGATCTTCTGCGAGCGCCAGCGCGAGTCGCGGCGGCTGGCCGGCCGGGCCGACCGCGCGCTCGCCGGAGGCGTCACCTCCAGCTGGCAGATCACCCGGCCGCAGCCGGTCTGGCTCAGCCACGGCAAGGGATCCAAGATCTACGACGTGGACGGCAACGAGTACGTGGACCTGCACGGCGGGTACGGCGCGGCCCTGGCCGGGCACGGCCACCCCGCGATCGTGGAGGCGGTGCGCGGCCAGGTCACGCTCGGCACGCACTTCGCCCAGCCCACCCCGTCCGCGATCCTGGTCGCCGAGGAACTGGCCCGCAGGTTCGGCCTGCCGTTGTGGCGGTTCGCGAACTCCGGCACCGAGGCCACGATGGACGCCGTGCACCTGATGCGCGCCATCACCGGCCGGGACCTGATCATCAAGGTCGAGGGCTGCTACCACGGGCACCACGACTCGGTCCAGGTATCGGTGTGCCCCGAGGCGGACGAGGTCGGGCCCGCGGACAAGCCGGCCCAGGCCCCGTCGAGCACCGGGATCCCGCGGGCGATCACGGATCTCACCCTGGTGGTCGGCTTCAACGATCTGGACGGCGTGGCCCGGCGGCTGGACGAGAACCCGGGCCGGGTCGCCGGGATGATCATCGAGCCGATCATGATGAACGCCGGGATCATCCAGCCCGAGCCCGGGTACCTGGCGGGCCTGAAGGACCTGCTGCACTCCCGCGGCGCGCTGCTGACCTTCGATGAGGTCAAGACCGGGCTCACCGCCGGTCCGAGCGGGGCGACGGGCGTCACCGGGGTTACCCCGGACATCATCTGCCTGGCCAAGGCCATCGGGGGCGGTGTGTCCGTGGCCGCCATCGGCGGCACCGAGGAGGCGATGGGGCACGTCGCCGACGGGGGCTACGAGATGGTCGGGACGTTCAACGGCAACCCGCTGGCCATGGCGGCCTGCCGGGCCATGCTCTGCGAGGTCGCCACGCCCGCGGCCTACGAGCGGATCGACGCCCTCCGGCAGCGGGCCGTGGCCGGCCTGCAGCGGGAGATCGACCGCAACGGCCTGGCCGCGCAGGTGGTGGCGGTCGGCGCCAAGGGCTGCGTGGTGTTCACCGCCGAGCCGGTCCGCGATTTCCGCGGCTTCCTCGGCATCGACGACTCCTACAGCCACGCGCACTGGCTGTACCAGCACAACGGAGGGGTCTTCCTGCCGCCCTGGGGGAAGATCGAGCAGTGGCTGATCTCGGTGCAGCACGACGAGGCGGACATCGACCGCCTGGTGGCGAACTTCGCCGGGTTCGCGGCGGCCCTGGGGTCGCTGCGCTAGCCGCTGGGCCCCGGTCGAGGTCAGCGGCCCAGCGGCACCGCACAGCCGCCGCTCAGCAAAGGCTCAGCGAAGGTTCAGGTCAGGCTCATGACGGATCTGTAACCTTCAAAACCTTGCATACTCCGCCGGGGCGGACAATTATTTGACGGAACGTTCAGTCAGGATTCCGTCTGGCAGAAGAGAGGTGCGTCAGAGTGCACCCACGAGAAGGCTGGAAGAGCGGCAGACGGCCGTCCATCTTCGGCGGGCCCGGCGGCAGCCCCGGGCCATCGCGGCGGGACATCTTGCGCGGCGGCGCCGCCTCCGCCGTGCTGCTCGGCGGCGCGGGCTCGCTGCTCGCCGCGTGCGGCTCGAGCTCGGGCTCGGGCTCATCCTCCTCCGGGCTCACCAGCGGCGGGATACCGCTGCCCCGGCCGAACCACCCGGTCACCTGGCCGATCTTCAGCGACAACAAGGCGATCAAGAGCGGGCTGGCCCCGGAAAAGGGCGCCACGCTGAAGATCTACAACTGGGTGGCGTACGTCAACCAGCAGTGCCTGAACGACTTCGCCAAGAAGTACAACTGCAGCGTCCAGGTGACCACGTTCAACACGATGAGCGAGGCGCTGGCCAAGCTGAGCAGCGGGCAGGTCAACTTCGACGTCTTCATGGGCGTCACGGTCGACGTGCTCGGGCAGGTGATCGAGCAGAAGATCATCCAGCCGCTCAACCACAGCTACATCCCGAACATCAGCCAGGCCTGGACCGACTTCAGCAACCCGTTCTACGACCAGCACTGGCGGTACACGGTCCCGTACACCATCTACACGACCGGCATCGCCTGGCGTAAGGACCACGTGCCCGAGGATCCCTACACGATGAAAAACCCCTGGGCCATGCCGTGGCAGTCGAAGTACAAGGGCAAGGTGGCGATCCTGGACGACTACCGGGAGTCCATCAGCCTCGGGCTGATGAAGAACGGCATCTTCGACCTGAACACCACGGACCCCACCCAGATCCAGGCCTCGCAGCAGCAGCTGCAGAATCTCATCCAGCTCACGAACGCGCACATCGACAACAACGACTACACCGAGGTTCCCGGCGGGCAGATCTGGATTCACCACGCCTGGTCCGGTGACATGGCCGCGGCCGCGTCCTACATGCAGAAGGGCGTCCCGGTCGACGTGGTCGGCTACTGGTTCCCGACCGACGGCAAGGGCCCGGTGGCCAACGACACCAACACCGTGCTGCGCACCGCGCAGAACCCGGTGCTGGCCCACCTGTTCCTGAACTACCTGGAGGACCTGCCGAACGCGCTGACCAACATCAGCTTCAACGGCTACATGCAGCCGGTCGAAGGGGTGACCCCGCAGCGGCTGGTCAGCGACGGCATCCTGCCCAAGAGCCTGATGTCCACCGTGGTCCTGCCGTCCTACTTCCGGCGCGGGGTCAGCGAGCTGCAGCTGCCCATCCCGGCTAACCAGCTGTGGGAGCAGGCCTGGCAAACCGTCAGCCACGGAATTTAGGCGGGTGCGGTGACAGCGCGCAGCGGACGACTATCACGGCGGCGGGGCAAGGCCCGCGAGCCCAACCGGCTGTTCTGGGCGGCATTGGCCGCACCCGGGATCATCTGGCTGGCCGTGCTGTTCATCGTGCCGTTCTACGTCGTGCTCGCGATCGCGGCCGGGCGGCTGAACGAGCTGTTCGGCACGCCGATCGCGGTGTGGAACCCGCTGCAGTGGAGCGCGGCGAACCTGGCCGCGGTGTGGCACACGATCGTGGGCAAGGGCGCGTACGTCGGGCCGGACATCGTCCGGACCATCATCTACACCGCGATCGCGTCGCTGCTGTGCCTGCTGATCGGGTACCCCGCCGCGTACTTCGTGGCCAGGTTCGCGGGCCGGCGCAAGGCATTTTTCCTCGTGCTGCTGATCGCCCCGTTCTGGATCAGCTACATGATGCGCATGCTGGCCTGGATCGACCTGCTGCAGACCGACGGCTACGTGAACCAGGTGCTGACCAAGCTGCACCTGATCTCGTCGCCGGTCGACTGGCTCGGCGGCATGCACGTCACGGTCATCCTCGGCCTGGTCTACGGCTACATCCCGTACATGATCCTGGTGCTGTACGCCGGCCTGGACCGGATAGACGGATCGCTGCTCGAGGCCGGGCGCGACCTGGGCCTGGGCCGGGTCCGCACGTTCCTGCGGGTGACGCTGCCGCTGTCCCGGCAGACGATCCTGACCGGGATGCTGATCACGGTGCTGCCGATGCTCGGCGACTACTTCACCAACCAGCTGCTGTCCGGCACGACCGGAACCGCGATGCTCGGCAACGACATCGACGGGGACTTGTCCACGCCCGCGTTCCTGGGCCAGGGCGCGGTCCTGTCCCTGCTGCTGCTGGCGGTCCTGATCATTCCGATGGTCTACTACGTGATCGCGACGAACCGGTCGTCGAGGGAGGCAGCATGACGGCCACGGCGGCGACGTCCGCGCAGACCGGCTCCCCCGCCGTCGGCCAGCCGGGCCGGCGGCCGCGGCTCTGGCGCAACCCCTGGCGCCATCCGGTGTTCCTCGAGGGGTTCACCTGGCTCTACCTGATCTGGTCGATCGTGCCGATCGGGCTGGCCGTGCTGTTCTCCTTCAACAACGGCAAGTCGCAGAGCACGTGGCAGGGGTTCTCCTGGCGGTGGTATTTCTCCGATCCGGTCAACTCCGTCCTGCACGACCCGCAGCTGCACGCGGCCGTGGTCACGACCCTCCGGCTGTCGATCTACACCACCGCGATCGCGGTGCCGATCGGCGTGGCCTTCGCGCTGGGCATCAACCGGTGGCGCGGCATCACGGGCGCGTCGTTCAACTTCGTGATGATCCTGTCCTTCGTCATCCCGGAGCTGATCTTCGGCGTGGCCATGTTCCTGTCGTTCACCGTGCTGTTCAAGACGGTGGGCCTGGGCACCCTGGCGGAGACGCTCGGCCTGGTCACCTGGAACGTGAGCTGGCCGGCCATCATCGTCCAAGCCCGGCTGGTCACGCTCGGCCGGCAGTACGAGGAGGCTGCCGCGGACCTCGGCGCGACCCAGATGCGGACCATGCGCAAGGTGATGCTGCCGCTGCTGGCCCCGGCCATCTTCGCGAGCGCCGTGCTGGTCTTTTCCAGCGTGATCGACGACTTCGTGATCGTGGACCTGCTGAATTCCAACGCCAGCAACACCCCGATGTCGGTGTACATCTACTCGCAGCAGCACGGCGGGAACGGCGGGCCGGCCCTGAACGCGCTCGGCACGATCATGCTGGTGATGTCGTTCGTGATCGCGATCATCGGTTATATCGGTTACCGGTGGATGACCCGCGGCGAGCGGGGCGACCGCAACGCCGCGCTCACCACGATCGCCGGAGCCTGAACCGCCCAGCCCCGGCAGGCCGGGCCGCAAGAGCTCAGCTGGCCTGCACCGCGTGATCGTCGAGCGTGGAGACGTCCGCGAGAGGCGGCTCGTCCTCGTCGGCCAGCTGGCCGCCGCCGGGCAGCACCCGCAGCGCGTCGGGGGCCAGGTACACGTGCACCGGGGTGCCCTGGACGAGCTTTGTGTGGCTGCCGTCGTTCTGCATCAGCGCCTGGAGTTCCATCCCGGGCGCGAGCCGCAGGAAGATCTGGGTGGACGACCCCAGGTAGACCAGCCGGTCGACCATGGCCGGGACCCGGTTGCGGCCGATGGAGCCGAACTCCTCGACCTGGACCCGCTCCGGCCTGATCACGGCGTGGCAGCGGTCCGGCGCGTCCGCGCCGCCGTGGTCGGCGTCCAGCACGGAGTCGCCCAGCTTGATGTGGCAGCTCGCCCCCGGGCCGCGGGAGACGATCTCCACCGGCATCAGGTTGGAGACGCCGAGGAAATCGGCCACGTACGTGTCCGCGGGCTCCTCGTAGACCTGGTGCGGGTCGCCGATCTGCACGATCTTGCCGTCGCGCATCACCGCCAGCCGGTCGGACATGGTCAGCGCCTCTTCCTGGTCGTGCGTGACGTACAGGAAGGTGATGCCGACCTGCTCCTGCAGCGCCTTCAGCTCGACCTTGAGCGAGCGGCGCAGCTTGGCGTCGAGCGCGCCGAGCGGCTCGTCGAGCAGCAGCACCGACGGCTGCAGGACCAGGGCCCGGGCCAGCGCGACCCGCTGCTGCTGCCCGCCGGACAGCTGGCCGGGACGGCGCTTGGCGAAGGACCGCAGCTTGACCAGGTCCAGGGCGTCGTTGACCCGGGTCTCGATCTCCTTCTTGGGCTCCCGGCGGCTGCGCAGCCCGAACGCGACGTTGTCGGACACCGTGAGGAACGGGAACAGCGCGTAGCTCTGGAAGACCGTGTTGACGTTGCGCTTGTGCGGCGGGACGCCGGACACGTCGACGTCGTCGAGCAGGATCCGGCCGGCGGTCGGCTGCTCGAAGCCGGCGATCAGCCGCAGCGTGGTGGTCTTCCCGCAGCCCGACGGGCCGAGCAGCGAGAAGAACTCGCCGCTGGCGATCGCCAGGTCGATCGAGTCGACGGCGATCTCCGTGAACCGCTTGGTCAGCGAAATCAGCTCAACCCGGCCACCAGCCATCTCGGCTACCTGCTTTCCTGATGAACCCCACTACCCTCGGCAGCCCGCTGCTCCGGGTGAGCCTGGCGGTTCCTGGCCCGCCTGCCCTGGCCGCCATTCCACGTGAACCCCAGCTGTTCGGCAATAAACAGCATGCATAGCTCGAAAGCCCGCGCGGGGTCAACCACCGGGTCGGCGAGGGCGATCTGGATGGCCAGCCCGTCGAGCAGCGTGCACAGCAGGATCGCGAAGGTATCTGCGTCGAGGTCGCGGAACTCCCCGGCCTCCTGGCCGGTGCGCACCAGCGAGCCGATCATCTCCCGCCAGCGCTCGTCGTCGCGCTGCCGCAGCACGGCCACCTCGGGATTGCGCGCGGCCAGCGCCCAGAAGTCCAGCCAGAGCTTCCACGAGCTGTGCGGCTCGGTGTCGGCCTCGGGGAGGCAGCTCATGGCGACGATCTCCTCGATCCGCGCGATCGCGGTGGGCAGGGAGGCCATCCGGCGCTGGCCGTCGGCGTACCAGAGGTTGTCCAGGTACCTGATCGCGTCGGTGAGCAGCTGGTCCTTGGTCTTGAAGTAGTAGATGACCAGGGCCGGGCTGATTCCGATCCGCTCGGCCACGTCGGAGATCCTGGTATCCGCGTAGCCGCGGTCGGCAATGACCTCCAGCGCCGCACGCAGCATCTGCTCGCGGCGCTGATCGGCGGTGCCCAGCGCGCCCCCCGCGTCGGCGACATTCGTCATCGCGACACCCCTCGACATCCCGCCTCGTTCATCCTGACCTCTTGTGAACACGGTAGCAGGTTTCTAGACTGAACATTCAGTCAAAGTTTTGGCAGACGAGCCGCCAGCGTCCCGCACAGTATCGGATCACCGGGGCGCTGCGGCTCACGGGACTCGCGGAAGGCGGATTCATGACCGCAAAATACGACGCGATCGTCGTGGGCGGAGGGCACAACGGTCTTGTCGCCGCCGCGTACCTGGCCCGATCCGGGGCCAGGACGGTCGTGCTCGAGGGCAGGCACAAGACGGGCGGCGCGGCGACCACCGAGGCTCCGTGGCCGGACGCGCCGGAGTTCAGCGTCACCCGGCTCTCCTACGTGATGAGCCTGATGCCGCCGACCATCATCAACGACCTCGACCTGGTCCGGCACGGTTACAAGATCTACCCGATGGGGCCCTACTACCAGGCCTTCCCGGAGGGCGGGTCGATCAAGCTGTACGCGGACGACGCCCAGCGCAACCACGACGAGGTGTCCAAGTGGTCGAAGAAGGACGCCGACGCTATGCCCCAGTGGGACGCCTGGCTGGAGGGCCTGGCCGAGGTGCTCGGCCCGCTGCTGCTCACCGTGCCGCCCACGCTGGGCTCCCGCAAGCCGCGTGACCTGGCCGACACGCTGCGGCTGGCCTGGCGGCAGCGGGGCCTGGACGTGCGCACGATCGCCGACGTCACCCGGCTGATGACGATGAGCATCGCCGACCTGCTCGACGACTGGTTCTCCTCGCCCCAGGTGAAGGGCGCGCTCGCGGTCAACGGCGTGATCGGGACCTGGGCCGGCCCCTACGAGCCGGGGACCGCCTACGTGATGGCGCACCACTCGATCGGCGACGTCGGCGACGGGCACCTGGGCAACTGGGGGTTCCAGGAGGGCGGCATGGGCGCCGTCTCGACCGCGATCGAGCGCGCGGCGCGCAGCCACGGCGCCGAGATCCGCACCGGCGCGCCGGTGGCCCGGGTGATCGTCGAGAACGGCCGGGCCCGCGGCGTGGTGCTGGAGAACGGCGACGAGATCCGCGCCCAGGTCGTGGTCAGCACGGTGCACCCGCGCACGGCCTTCCTCGAGCACGTGGGCGAGGACAACCTGCCGGACGATTTCGTCCGCGACATCCAGCACTGGAAGTCCCGCAGCGGCGTGGTGAAGATCAACCTGGCCCTGGCCGAGCTGCCCGACTTCACCGCCGACCCCGGCTCGAACCTGCAGGAGCACCACACCGGCTCGGTCGAGATGGCGCCCACGATGGAGTACATCGAGCGCGCGTTCCAGGACGCCCGCGAGGGGCGGCCGGCCGCGCGCCCGTTCAGCGACGGGGTGATCCCCACGGCGTTCGACAAGACGCTGACCCCCGAGGGCACCCACATCATGTCGCTGTTCACCCAGTGGGTGCCGGACGACTGGAACGAGCAGCCGCACACCGAGGAGCTCGAGGCCTACGCGGACCGGATGATCGACTGCTACAACGAGCTCGCGCCCAACCTCAAGTCCTCGATCCTGCACCGCGACATCGTCGGCCCCTACCAGATGGAGCACGAGTACGGCCTGATCGGCGGCAATATCTTCCACGGCGAGCTGTCGCTGGAGCAGCTGTTCCACATGCGGCCGGCGCCCGGCTACGCGGACTACCGCACCCCGGTCGCCGCGCTGTACTACGGCAGCTCGGCCACGCACGCGGGCGGCGGCGTCTGCGGCATCCCCGGGTGGCAGGCGGCCAGCGCCGCGATCACGGACAAGAAGGCGGCGCGCCGGGCGGGCCAGCTCCGCAAGCTCACCCGGCGGTCATGACCACCCATCAAGATTCGCAACGGTCTGTCTCGCCCGCCCCGGCCGCCCGGTCCACCCTGGATCCGGCGCGGCCCGGGCTGGCGGGCATGCTGGAGGCGCGCAGCATCGCGCTGGTCGGCGCGTCGCCGCGGCCGGGCACGTTCGGTCAGCGGATGGTGGAGGAGGTGGCCAAGAGCCCGTCCCGGCCCGAGGTGCACCTGGTCAACCCCAGGTACGCCGAGATCGCGGGGCGGCGTTGCGTGGCCTCGCTCGACGATCTGGACGGCCCGGTCGACCTGGTCCTGCTGGCCGTGCCGGACGCCGCGCTGGAGCAGCAGCTGACGCTGGCCGCCCGGCGCGGCGACCGGTCCGCGGTGATCTTCGGCAACGCTCACGAGGACACGGCGGCCGGGCCGGGACTGCGGGACCGGCTGGCGGCCATCGCCAGGTCGGGCGGTATGCAGCTGTGCGGCGCCGGCTGCATGGGCTTCGTGAACGTGACCCGCGGGCTGCGCGCGATCGGCTACACCGAGCCGGCCCCGCTGCCCGCGGGGCCGGTCGCCCTGGTCACCCACTCCGGCTCGGTGTTCTCCGCGATGCTGCGGGTACGCCGCGCGGTCGGGTACACACTCGCGGTCTCGTCCGGCCAGGAGCTGGTCACGACCGCGGCGTCCTACCTGGACTACGCGCTCGGACTGCCGGAAACCCGGGTGCTCGCGCTGGTCCTCGAGGCCATCCGGGAGCCGGCCCGGCTGCGCCAGGTCCTCGCCCGCGCGGCCGAGCGCGGGCTGCCCGTGGTCCTGCTCGCCGCGGGACGCTCGGCCAGCGGCCGGATGATGGTGGCGGCCCACTCCGGCGCGCTGGCCGCGGACGACGGCGGCTGGGAGGCGCTCGCGCGCGCCTACGGCGTGCACCGGGTCGGCGACCTCGCGGAGCTCACCGACACCCTGGAGCTGTTCGCGATCGGCCGCCGGGCCCCCCGGACCCGGCCGGGGGTGGCGGCCGGCGTGGCGACGGTGCACGACTCGGGGCTGGAACGGGCGCACGTGGCCGACCTGGCCGAGGACGTCGGCGTGCCGTTCGCCGCGATCAGCGAGGCGACCAAGGCCCGGCTGGCACAGATTCTCGACCCGGGCCTGATCCCCGCCAACCCGCTCGACGTGTGGGGCACCGGAGCCGACACCCAGGCGCTGTTCGCCCGCTCGCTGACCGCCCTGGCCGACGACCCGTCGGTGGCCGCGGTCGCGCTGGCCGTCGACCTGATCCGCGAGCTCGACGGGGACGAGTCCTACCCGCTGGCCGTGCTGGACGCGGCGGCGCAGACCACCAAGCCCCTGATCGTGCTGGGCAACCTGGCCAGCGCCGTGGACCCGGACCTGGCCGCCCGGCTGCGCCAGCACGGGATACCGGTGCTGGAGGGCTTGCGCACCGGCCTGCTCGCGCTGCGTCACCTGATCGATCACGCCCGCCCCGCGGTGCCCGCCCCGCCCGGCCCGGCCGCGCCCGTCCCGGGCGGCACCCGCGCCCGCCGGGACCGCGGTGCCGCGCTGCTGGCCGCCGGCGTCACGGGCGGCCCGGCGCTGCTGGAGCTGCTGGGCGAGTACGGGATCGCCTCGGCCGCCGCGCGGGAGGCGTGCGACGCGGCAGCCGCGCTGGCCGCGGCCGAGGCGATCGGCTACCCGGTGGCGCTCAAGACCGCTGATCCCGCGGTCACGCACAAGTCCGATGTCCGCGGCGTGCTCCTCGGCCTGACCGGCCCGCAGGAGCTCGCCCGCGGCTACGCGGACCTGTCGGCGAGGCTGGGCCCGCGGGTGCTGGTCGCCCGCAGCGTGCCCGCCGGCCCCGAGCTGGCCGTGGGCATCGCCCGCGACCCGGACCTCGGCCCGCTGATCGTCGTCGGGGCCGGCGGGGTGCTGGTGGAACTGCTCGCGGACCGCGCGGTCGCGCTGCCCCCGGTGGACGAGCGCACGGCCCGGCAGATGATCGCCGGGCTGCGCGCCGCCCGCCTGCTGGCCGGGGTCAGGGGCGCGCCGCCGGCCGACCTGGACGCGGTGGTCCGCGCGGTCACCGGCCTGTCCGAGCTCGCCTGCGAGCTCGGCGACGAGCTCGAGGCGCTCGACGTGAACCCGCTCATCTGCGGGCCGGACGGCGCGATCGCGGTGGACGCGCTGGCGGTCAGGTCCCGCGGCCATATCCCGCGAGCCTTACCAGACGCGAACGTGGGTAGAAGGCCAGAATTGGGATTCGGACATTTCAGAAGTAAAACAGGACATTCGCGAGGCTGCCGACGCAGAGCAGTTTGACCGGCTGCCAGAGCTACAGGCGAAGCTGGCCGAGCTTCGCTCTCGTGAGACAACCAAGGGTCATTGGGAGTTGACCTATACCGGGATCACCGTTGGTGATCACTTCTACTCGCTCGACACGGACGGGCAGCGCGAGTACCTGAAGACGCGCGATATCCGCGTGGAGAAGTTACCGCTACAGGAGGGTGGCGCAGGCGTGCGTCTGGTCATCGACGGTACAGACTACAGCGAAGAGTTCGGTCTCATGCCGGTCTAGAGATGCCCTTTCCGCGGGCAATTCTCGTAAAGGGGCTAATGCGTACAGAGTGAAGCGAGGTGACAGAGTTAAGAACTGGCGTCAGAAGATAACGTAGAGCTTGCGGATCGTCTCGTGGATCTGCCAGGTGCCCGCCCAGCCGCGCGGGAAGACCGCGGTGTTGCCCGGGCCGATCTCCCGCGCCGGACCGCCGTCCGGGGTCACCGTCATCCGGCCGGACACGATGGTCACGAACTCGTTGGTCTCCAGCTTCCAGTAGGACGGCCCCGGGGCGCACTCCCAGATCCCGATCTCCTGCTCGCCGTCCTGCCACAGGGTGAGCCCGGAGGTCTGCATCGGCTCGCCGGTCGCCTCCTCCAGCGGGCCCCAGTCCTCAAGCTCGGCGGTCGCGGCGTCGGCCAGGAAGGGGGTGTCGGTCATCTGCGCGGTCCTTTCAGGAAAGGGTGAGGTTGCCGGGGGAGCGCGGCGCGTGGGACGGGAACGGCAGCGCGATCGGGTCGGTGGCCAGGCGGCTGTTGCCGTCCTCGTCGAACCGGTCCAGGCCGAGCGCGGCGGTGTCCACCACGTCGGAGCGGCCGGTCAGGGCCACGTCCGCCGCCGCCCGGGCCACGGCCGGTCCCCACATCATCCCGGCGCCTCCGGCGCCGGCGACGATCCCCCCGTCCAGGACCCCGTCGGGAGTCAGCGCGGGGCCGATGATCGGCAGGTGGTCGGGGGTGTAGTCGATGGTGGCCGCCCAGATCCGGCGCAAGCCGAGCCCGCGGGTGACCGGGACCAGCTCGGCGAGGCGCTCGCGCATCTTGGCCAGGTACTCATCGTCGATCCGGGTGGCCGCGCCGGGACGCTCCTGCGGGTTGCTCATGCCGAACAGCAGGCCCTTCTCCTCGGGCCGCCAGTACAGCCCCGCGGCCAGGTCGAAGACCATCGGCACCGCGACCGGATCCAGGTCGGGATGCGGCTCGGTGACCGCCACCTGGTGCCGCACCCCGCCCGCCGGGACGCTGGCCCCGGCCAGGCTGGCGACCTCGGCGAGCTCGGGCCCGCCGGTGAGCACCACGAGCGGGGCGTCGATCCGGCCCTGGCCGGTGTCGATCCCGGTGACCCGGTCGCCGCTGGTGACCAGGCCGGTGAAGGCCGTGTGCTCGCGGACCTCGACCCCGCTGACGGCCAGCGCCACCGCGTAGGCGGTCACGTTGCGGGGCGGGGTGAGGTAGCCGTCGTCCGCGCAGAACGTGCCGCCGCGGGTCAGGCCGGGCGCCAGGGTGGGGTTGAGCCGGTCCACCTCGTCGGGCTCGAGCCAGCGGACCGGCAGGCCCAGCGCGTTCTGCATGGCCATCCGCTCGCGCGCGGCCACCACGTCGTCCTCGGTGAAGCACGGCAGCAGGTAGCCCTGCGGGGTGAACCCGGAGTCGATCCCGATCTCCTCGCGCTGGCCCAGGTAGAACCGGCGCGACCACTCGCCGAGCTGCACCGCCCAGCTGGTGCCGCCCTGGGTGCGGACGATCCCGGCCGCGCGGCTGCTCGCGCCCTGGCCGAGGGTCCGCTTCTCCACCAGGATCACCCGGTCCAGCCCGCTGCGGCGCAGGAAGTACGCGCACCAGGCGCCCACGGTCCCGCCGCCGATCACGACGGCGTCGGCAGTGTCGGGAAGCATTGGCACGCCGTCGATTCTGGCCTAAACTGAACGTTCAGTCAAGCTCTCGCCCGCCAGTGACCGAGGAGCGCGATGTACGGCCTGTCAGAGGACGACCTGCGGATCCAGGCGAACGCCCGGGCCTTTGCCGACGAGCTGATCCCGTTCGAGGTGGAGGCGGAACACAGCGACGGCGAGCTGCCGAAGGAGGTCACCGCCGCCCACGCGGAACGGGCCAGGGAACTCGGGATCGCCGCCGCGAACATGCCGCGCGAGCTGGGCGGCGGCGGGTGCAGCTCGCTGCAGCAGGTGCTCATCCAGGAGCAGGTGGGCCGGGTCACCAACGCGCTCGCCTGGGCGGCCTCCACTCCCCCGTCCTGGCTGACCGCCGTGGCCACGCCGGACCAGATCGAGCGGTTCGTGCGCCCGGCGATCCGGGGCGAGCGGGAGGAGTGCTACGCGATCACCGAGGAGGGCGCCGGCTCGGACGTGGAGGCGATCGAGGCGACCGCGCGCCGGGACGGCGACGGCTACCTGCTGAACGGCGAGAAGTGGCACGTGACGTCCTACAACACGGCCGACTTCGCGTTCTTCCAGGGCAAGCTAGTCGGCGGCGCCCACGACGGCGAGCACGCCATGTTCCTGGTCGACCTGCCCAGCCCGGGGGTCCGGGTGGTGCGCACGCCCGCGTACTCACACACGATCAGCCATCACCACCCGATCGTCGCGTTCACCGACGTCCGGGTGCCCGCCTCGCACCTGGTCGGGGCCGAGGGCGACGGGATGACGTTCGCGCACGAGTGGTTCCGGTTCGAGCGGCTGATGGTCGCGGCGCGCTGCCTGGGCGCGGCCGAGCGGCTGACCGCCGAGATGACCGCCTTCGCGACGTCGCGGCTGGTGCAGGGCAGGCCGATCAGCGAGCTCGGGCAGATCCAGGCCATGCTGGCCGACAGCCTGACCGAGCTGTTCGCGGCCCGGTCGCTGACCTACGAGACCGCGCGGGCGATCGACGCCGGCGCCGACCGCAAGGTCCAGCACGCCCAGTGCTCGATGGCCAAGCTCTACGCCTCGGAGATGGCGGGCCGGGTGGCCGACCGGGCCGTCCAGGTGTTCGGCGGCCGCGGCTACATGCGCGAGAATGTGGCCGAGCGGTTCTTCCGTGAGCTGCGGGTAGAACGGATCTGGGAAGGCACCAGCGAGATCCAGCGCGCGATCATCGCCGGCCAGATGGTCAAGCGCGGCCCGGGCGCGCTCGCCTGACGGCCGGCCGGGGCCGCCGGCTAGCCGGGGAGGCTGGACTCGATCGCGGCGACCAACTCCGGGTCCTCGGGATCCGTGCGCGGCCGGAACCGGCCCAGCACCGCGCCGTCCGGGCCGACCAGGAACTTCTCGAAGTTCCACTGGATGTCGCCGGCCTCGCCGTCCGCGTCCGGCACCGCGGTCAGCTCGGTGTAGATGGGATGCCGGCCCGGCCCGTTGACCTCGATCTTCTCGAACAGCGGGAACGTCACGCCGTAGTTGACCGAGCAGAACTCGCCGATCTCCTCGGCCGTGCCCGGCTCCTGGCCGCCGAACTGGTTGCAGGGAAAGCCGACCACCGAGAACCCGCGGTCGCGGAACCGCTCGTGCAGCCGCTCCAGTCCCTCGTACTGCGGCGTCAGGCCGCACCGGGAGGCGACGTTGACCACGAGCAGCGTATTGCCGGACAGGTCGGCGAGCGATCCGGGCTGGCCGGCCAGGGTGTTCACGGGGAAGTCATGCAGGGTCACGTGAGGAGTTCCTTCGCTGTCGACGGGCGCGTGTGCCTGCCTCAACAGCGCTGCCCGCCGGTCTCTTCCGGCAGGGGCAGCGTGCTTCCGTACCGCGACACCCGCGGTCAGCTGGCGATAGCGGTCTTCGTCCCGGGCTTCCAGACCGGCTCGCCGCGGTAGCCGCGGGCCACCATGGTCACGAACTGGTACACCGCGTCCTCATCGGGTGACAGCGGGCCCGGCTGCGCGTGCGGGGAGCTGAGCCCGCGCTGCACCGACTCGCAGGCGCCCCAGTCCTGCCGGTTGGTGATGTCCCAGAACTCGACCGCGTACCCCGGGTCGAAGCCGGGAGCGTCGGCCGTCTCGGGCGCGAAGGCCCAGGTGCACTCGATCATGGTCCGGTCCACCGCGAGCGGCACCAGGCGGTGCGTCATCACGTAGTCGGGGTGCAGGCTCAACAGCACGTTCGGGAAGATGTTCACGTAGATCACCGTGCGCAGGCCCTGGGCGTCCAGCCCGCGCAGCGGGATCCCCTGGCTGGTGCCGTCCAGGGACATGGTGTCCATGCCGTCCCGCAGGTCCATCCAGCCGCCGACCCACGCGTCCTGCGGCGGGTAGTTCTCGCCGCTCTTCGGCGGGCTGACCTTGCACAGCTCGGGGTGGATCACCGGGCAGTGGTAGCACTCGTGGTAGTTCTCGGTGAGGATCTTCCAGTTGGCCGCGGCGTCGTAGTCGTGCCGCCCGGCGATCACGAGCCGCTCCGGCTCGTAGGGCGCGACGACCTCGTCGAGTTCGGCCAGCGAGTCAGCCAGCGGCGGGGCCTCGCCCGAGCTGTCGACGAAGATCAGCCCGTGCCATTCGGCCACGGGCAGCTCGGCCAGTCCCCAGGATGACGAGTCGAAGCCGGCCTGGCCCTTGAATCCCTGGGCGAAGCGCAGCCCGCCGGACAGGTCGTAGGTCCACGAGTGGTACGGGCAGATGATCGAGTTGCGCTGCGCGGCCGCGCCGCACGGGAGCAACTCGTGGCCGCGGTGACGGCAGGTGTTGGCGAACGCGTGCAGCGTTCCGTCGTCGTCGCGGCTGAGCAGCACGCTTCCCTCGCCGGCCGGCTCGGCCCGCTGGTCGCCCGGCTGGGCCAGCTGCGAGCTGAACCCGACGCAGGTCCAGCCCGCGCCGAAGAAATGCCTCTGCTCCCAGGCGAACACCGCCGGGTCCACGTAAGCGGCCGGGGGCAACATCACGGACTCGCCGAAGGCTTGCAGCGATCGCGCCAGGGCGGCCGGGTCGATGGGAGCGGCGGAGAAACGCGTTTGACTGACCATACAGTCAAGGGTATGTGCGGCCCGGCCCAGTGTCCAGCGCACGAACCCGGTGTTTAGGCCGCGGTAGCCCGGTGTTCAGGCTCGCGACCGGCCCGGCGGGCCCGCCGTCCGTCAGGAGGACGGCCGCGGGGCCAGGACGGCCTGGGTCTGCGTGGTCTGCCCGACCGCCCGGTCCTGGTCATCGGTCAGGTCGGTCCGTACCACGACGAACGACCGCCCCACGTGCAGCGGCCGGGCCGTGGCGTGCAGCGCTCCCTCCCGCACGCCCCGGAAGAAGTTCGTCGCGGACTCCACGGTGGCCGTGCCCGCGCCGGACGGCAGGTTGAGGAACGCGCACAGCGCGCCGACGTTGTCGGCCAGCGACATGACCGCCCCGCCGTTCATCACCCCGCCCGTGGTGCACAGCCCGGGTGACCAGCGCAGGCTGCCGCGGACCCGCTGCGGCGTGGCCTCGTCCAGGGTCATGCCGAGGGTGGCCACGTAGGGAATCATGGCGAGCAGGTCAGCCGGGGACGGGACGGCGGATTCGGGCATGGTCATGCCCCCATCATGCCGGGCTGGCCTCTGCTCAGCCGCCAGCTTCCCCAGCCGCCGCCCGGCGCGGGTCGAGCAGTTCCGCGAGGTGGAGCGCGGGCCACCCGGCCAGCTGAGCCGCCTGGACCCGGCAGGAGAACCCGTCGGCCAGCAGCAGCGTCCCCTCCGGCGCGGCCAGCAGCGCCGGCAGCAGCGCCTGCCCGGCGACGGCCGCCGACACCTCGTAGTGGCCCCGTTCCATGCCGAAGTTGCCGGCCAGGCCGCAGCACCCGGCCAGCACCTCGGCCTGCGCGCCGGCCGCGCGGAGCACGGCCAGGTCGGCGTGGTAGCCCATGACCGCGTGATGGTGGCAGTGCGGCTGAGCGATGATCCGCTGCCCGGCGAGCCGCCCGCGCAGCCAGGGCAGGTCCCCGGGCCCCGGCCGGGCGGGCGGCCCGGCACCGGGCCGGGCGTCACGGCCCGCGCCCAGCAGCGTCTCGGCCAGCGTCCTGGTGGCCGCCGCGACGGCCCGGGCCTGGGGGTCACCGTCGAGGAGGTCGGTGAGGTCGCCGCGGAGCACCGCCGTGCACGACGGCTCCAGCCCGACGATCGTCATGCCCCGCTCGGCGTAGGGGGCCAGGCCGGCGACCGCGGCCCGCAGCCGGGCCCGCGCCCCCCGCAGCTGGCCGGTGGAGATCCAGGTCAGGCCGCAACACCAGGAGCGGTCGGGCACGATCACCTCGAACCCTGCCTCGGCGAGCACGGCGACGGCCGCCTCGGCGACCTGAGGCGAGAACGCCCGGGTGAAGGTGTCGGCCCAGATGACCGCCCGGTGACGGGGCGGGCGCGGGCTGGCCGGCACCGTACGGGCCGACGACGTGCGGGCCGGCACCGTGGGGCCCGTGGTGGCCTGCACGGCGACCTGGCGCAGCCGCGAGGGCGTGGCCGGGTGCCGGGCGAGCTCCGGCAGCGGCCGCCGGGGATCGATCCCGCCGAGCCGCCGCACCATGGCGGCCACCGGCCGGCGGCGCAGGGCGCCGGCAACGAGGCCGGGCGCCGCGGCGGCCAGCTGGGTCCACCGGGGCAGCCAGCCCAGCGCGTAGTGGCTGCGGGGCCGCAACCGGCCGCGGTAGGCCTGGTGCAGCACCTCGGACTTGTACGTGGCCATGTCCACCGACACGGGGCAGTCCCGGGAGCAAGCCTTGCACGACAGGCACAGGTCGAGCGCCTCGTGGACCTCGGGCGCCCGCCAGCCGCCGGCGACCAGCGTGCCGTTGGCCAGTTCCTGGAGCACCCGCGCCCGGCCCCGGGTGCTGTCCTTCTCGTCGCGGGTGGCGAGGTACGACGGGCACATGAATCCGCCGGCGGGCCCGTTGTCGGCCCGGCACTTGCCCATCCCTACGCACCGGTGCACCGCCCGGGACAGGTCCCCGTCGTCGGCGGCGAGCGCGAACCCGCCCACGGCTCGCAACGGGCGGGCCGCGGGCAGGCGCAGGTCGGCGTCGACGGGCTGGGCGTCGACGATGACCCCGGGGTTGAGCAGGCCGTCCGGGTCGAACAGGCCCTTGAACGCGGCAAAGGCGTCGATCGCCGCGCGGGAATACATGATCGGCAGCAGCTCGCTGCGGGCCCGCCCGTCGCCGTGCTCCCCGGAGATCGAGCCGCCGTAGCCGGCCACGAGCTGGGCGGCCTCGGTCAGGAACGGGCGCAGCCGCTGCGGGTGGTCCGCGAGCGGGAAATCGATCCGGATGTGCACGCAGCCGTCGCCGAAGTGGCCGTAGAGCAGCCCGTCGAGGTGGTAGCCGTCGAGCAGGGCCGTGAACTCGCGCAGGTACGCGCCGAGGTGCTCGGGCGGGACGGCGGCGTCCTCCCAGCCCGGCCACGCCGGGGCGCCGTCCGCGGTCCGGCTGCCCAGCCCGGCCCCGTCCTCGCGGATCCGCCACAGCGTCGCGGCCTCCGGACCGGCCGGGACGACCAGCGAGTCGGCGGCTCCGGCGGCCGCGGCCAGCGAGCGCGCCGCGGCCAGGGCCTCGGCCGCGCTGGTCCCGCCGAGCTCCGCGAACAGCCAGGCCGCGCCCGCGGGCAGCGCCGGCACCGCGGCGTTCGCGCGGTGCGCGCGGACCACGTCGACCAGGCGGGCGTCGATGCCCTCGAGGGCTAGGACGGCCCGCCCGTCCAGGCCGGGAACGGCGTCGGCGGCGGCCGGCATGTCCGGGTAGCCGAGGACGCACAGCGCGGTCGCGTCCGGGACCGGCACCAGCGAGACGGTCGCGCCGAGCACGACGCAGCAGGTGCCCTCGGTCCCGGTCAGGGCTCGCGCCAGGCTGGCGCGATGTGACGGCAGCAGGTGCTCGAGCGAATAACCGGAGACCTGGCGCCGGAACCGGCCGAACTCGTGGCTGATCGGCGCGACCCGCTCGGCCACGAACGCGCCGAGCCCGGGCACCGGGTCGTGGCCCGCCGCGATCTGCAGCCGCCGGCCGGCGCCGTCGAGCGCGTCCAGGGCCACGACGTTGGCCGCGGTGGTGCCGTAGGCCATCGCGTGCGCGCCGCAGGAGTTGTTGCCGATCATCCCGCCCACGGTGCACCGGGAGTGCGTCGACGGATCAGGCCCGAAGCGGAGCCCGTGGCGGCCCGCGGCCCGCTGCAACTGGTCCAGCACCACCCCCGGCTGGACGACGGCGGTCCGCGCCTCGGGGTCGATGCTGATCACCTGGTTGAGGTGGCGGCTCAGGTCGAGCACCACGCCGGGGCCGACCGAGTTGCCGGCGATCGACGTCCCCCCGCCGCGGGCGGTCAGCGGCACGGCCAGCTCGCGGCAGACGGCCGCGGCGGCCAGGACGTCGTCGGCGGACCGCGGGAACACCACCGCCCGCGGGACCACCCGGTAGTTGGAGGCATCGGACGAGTACTCGGCCCGGCGCCGCGGCGAGGCGTCCACGACGGGGGGCTCCGGGGGGTCGCCCCCCCGCGTCGGCGCTGCGGGCCCGAGCGCGGCCCGCAGCCGCTCTACGAGCTCCCGGGCGGTCGGCGTGTCCGTGATCACTCCGGGGCATTTTATGCCAGCTACGGGGAAAAGTGATCGAACCCCTAGTAGGTTGATCTGCGGATCCGGACCCCGCCCTCACATGGATCCAGCGCCGACCGGCGTGCCGCGCCCTGTGGCAGGCCGGCGTCGGCTGGACATTCATGCCGAGGATGGGATCTGCCGATGACGCTCGCTACCCTCATTACCTGGTTTGCCGCCGTAGTGGTCGGCCTGTGCCTGCTGGCCATCTGGCTCATCGAGTACGACAAGTCGGATGTGCAAAGCCGCCTGCCCCGGACGATGCTCAGCGCGCACGCCCTGCTCGCGGTCGGCGGCCTGGTGGTGTGGTCGGCGTACCTGGACGGCGGCACCTCCGGGCTGGCCTGGACCGCGGTCCTGATCCTGGCCGTCGTGGCCGGGCTCGGCCTCACGATGGCGGGCCGCTGGCTCGGGGTGTACCGGATGTACAAGACCCCGTCGGCCGTCACGGTCCCGGCCATCGGCCACGGCACGGACCTCGTCCCGCCGGAACGGAAGTTCCCCGTGCCCGTCGTCATAGCTCACGGCGTCCTCGCGGCCGCCACGATCGTTATGGTCCTGCTCACGGCGCTCGCCCCCGGCGGGAGCTGACCGCGCAGCTCCGGCCCTAGCGGTCCGGCCGGTACGGGTCCCAGGCGGGCGGGCTGGTGCGCAGATGGTCTTCGAGAAGCAGCCGGAACGCGGGCGGGTCGATGCCGCTCTGCTCCGCCCCGTCGAGCCGGAGCGCCGGCGTGAGGTCCGAGACCGGCTCGGCCACCCAGCGCCCCGGGCCCGTCTCCTCGCCGTTCAGCCGGCCCGCCAGACCAGTCAGGTCGACCCGCGGCCGCGGCCGGGAAGACTGGTACTGGACCCAGGTCTCGTACCGGAACGTGAACTCGTAGCTCTGGCCCCGGATGACCAGCACGGCGAACCGCTGGGTGGCGTTGTACAGGGCCATCGGGTGCGGGCCGGGCGCCCACATGCCGCCGAGCGGTCCTCCTCGGACCGCGGAAACAGCCGGCTCGCCGGCGGGAACGCTCATGTCCGGATCCTCCCTAGCCGAGCAGTGATCCTAGAAGCTCAACTATGGTTGAGGTCAAGGATCCTGACCCGGAGGTGCGGCCTTGGACCCCACTCTCTCGATCAGCGACGTCGCGGCCAGGGCGGGCGTCGCCCCGTCCGCTCTCAGGTTCTACGAGTCGCGCGGGCTGATAACGGCCGGCCGGACGTCGGGCGGGCAGCGCCGTTATCGCCGCGACGTGCTGCGGCGCGTCGCCTTCATCCGCGCCGCGCAGCGGGTGGGCCTGAGCCTGGCGGAGATCACCGAGGCGCTGTCGGCTCTGCCGTCCGGGCGGACCCCGACGCGCTCGGACTGGGCCCGCCTGTCCCGGCGCTGGCAGGAGCGCCTGGACGACCGCATACGGCTGCTCGGCGAACTGCGGGACGATCTCACCTCGTGTATTGGCTGCGGCTGCCTGTCGCTGCGCACCTGCGCCCTGTACAACCCGGGGGACCAGGCCGCCGAACTCGGCCCCGGCCCCCGGCTCCACCTCACCCCCTGACCCGGGTGCGCGATCATGAAAAAGCCCCGGCGACCCTGCCGGGTCACCGGGGACAAACCACGCATAGCGTGACAAATCGTGGAGGTGGCGGGAATTGAACCCGCGTCCTTCAGTACCTCACCAGGGCTTCTCCGGGCGCAGCCTGCTCTGCTTTTCTCAGCCCCGGCGGTCATGCAGGCCAGCCGCCGAACGGGCTCAGCCGCTGTTTGGTTTCCCGCCTAGTCCCGCGGCCGGGCTAGACGGTGATCCTCCTAGCTGACGCCAGACACCGGGCCGGAGGAACTCCCGGGCTGACGGCCTCTAACTCGCGGTCAGGCCGCGAGGGCGAAGCTAGTGCGCTTTGAGTTGGCACTTATCGTTTTGCGGCCACAGGATTTACGAGGTCGTAGTCGCAACCCTCGGCCCGCTTCCCCTGGATCAACCACCGAAGTCGAAACCAGTCACCCCCTCTTGAGTTGTACTGCCACGGTACCCCAGGCAGCACGTAAGTGAACAACGATCCCGGCGTCGGTATGCCCGGTTATGACTGCGCGCGCAGGTCGCGGAGGAACTCGCCGGCCAGCGGCGCCGCGGAGACCCGGGCGGACCTGGTCAGCTCGAGCACCGCGAAGGCCACGTTCCCCTGGAACCCGACGAACCAGGCGGCCCGCAGGCCTCCCGATCCCAGCGGGGCGCTCCCCACCTGCCCGTACACCGGCGCGCCGCCGGCGTCAGCGGCGCGGCCGATGCCGTCGGTCACCGTCGAGCGCATCAGCGTCCGCAGGTCCGAGACGACCTGCGTCCCGAACGGGACCGTCGGGGTCAGCCCCGGGTCGGGCGGGCTGGTCACGAGCATGGGCGGACGCCAGGTCCCGGACTGCACCACCGCGGCGGCGATGGCCATGTCCAGCGGGCTGACCTGGACGCTCCCCTGCCCGATCGAGTCTTCGGCCAGCTCGGCCTGGTCGGTGGGCGAGGCCATGGTCCCGGCGAACGCGTCGACCGGCAGCTGCCAGGGCTTGTCCAGGCCGAACCCGGTGGCGGCCGACTGCAGCTTCTTGGCGGAAAGCTGCAGCGAAAGACCGGCGAAGGCGGTGCCGCACGCGTTCGCGAAGTCGGCGCGGAAGGAGGGCCGCAGGTCCGGCTCGGGCGGGTCGTTGGTGAAGTTCTGGCCGCCCACCGGGTTCGACGCGCCGCAGGGAATCGGCGCGTTCACGTCGAGGCCGGTGTTCAGCAGGGCCGCCGTCGACACGATCGTGAACGCCTGGCCGGGCGGGTAGCGGCCGTCCAGCGGCTGCACCGGTGTCATGCCGCGGGGGGTGTGCTGGGCCACCGCGAGCACGCCGCCCGTGCCCGGCGAGATCGCCACGATCGCCGCGGGCGCGGAGAGCGACGCCACCGCGTTGTCGGCCGCGTTCTGCACGTCGCCGTTGATGGTGGTACGCACCGGCGTGCCGGGCTGCCCGACCAGGCGGGAGAGTACCGACACCACCTGGCCGGCCGCGTTCTCGGTGACGACCTCGGTCGTCGGCGTGCCGACGAGCAGGTGCTGGAACGCCTGCTGCAGCCCGGTCAGGCCGATCGTCATGCCGGGCCGGTAGGGAATCCCGTCCTCTTGCAGTTCCTTGGCTGCCTCGCTGCCGACCGAACCGGAAATGGCCGGGGCGATGCTGTTGAACAGCCGCAGCCGCTCCCGCTTGATGATCAGTCCGGGCACCCGGGAGAGGCGCGGGCCGAGCCGATGGTAGCCCGCCGGGCTGAACCGGACCAGCTCGAGGAACTGGGCGGCCGGCGAATCGCTGATCCAGCTGAGGATCTGGCTCGCGGCCAGCCCGGTCGCGCTGGCCAGGCGGCTCGCGGTCCGGGCCGGGTTCCTCAGATGGCCGGGGACGACCCCGACGGTGTAGACGAGGGAGCGCGGGGACAGCGGCGTTCCCTCCGCGTCGAGCAGCTGGGCCCGGGGCGGCGTCACGCCGACCACGGCGAGGCGCAGCCCGGACCGCAGCCCGGGGACGATGACGGCCGGGGTCCACACCACCTTCCAGTCGGAGCCCGCCCGGCGCAGCGCGAACGAACCCTGGTAGTCCCAGGGCGCGCCGCCGCGGCCGAGGTCGACGTCCGCGTCGAAGCGCGCCTGCGCGACGGCGCCCTGCTGGATGACGCTGGCCATGCCCAGGGTAAGGTCGGCCGCTCCCACCTGCACGTAAGCGCCGTGCAGCGCCGCGGCTACCGTGGCGGGAGCGCCGGTCGTCAAGGCGGCGGCCGCGGCATACTGGCCGCTCTCCCAGTCGAGCAGGAAGGCCTGCACCGTGCCCTCGGCGGATGGCTCAGGGCTGACCCAGCCGAGGGCCAGGCCGGTCAGCAGCAGGGCGGTCGCGGCGGCCGCAGCCACCATCCGGGCCCGCGCAGAGCGCGGGCGAGCCCCTGCCACCCGTTTTTCCCCGACCCGTCGGTTACCCGCTCGAACTCCCCTGGCCCGAGCACTTCTGGCCGGCCCGCCCGCCCTGATGGCGGGCTTGCCGGCGTGCGCGCCTCGGTTATGCGTGCGGACCATGGCCCAGTGCTCCGCTACCTTCGCCGCCGCAGGGCACGATCAACCTCTCTGGCAGCGTCCCTGCGCGCTAGGTCCTGGCGCTTGTCGTAGGTCCGCTTGCCGCGGGCCAGAGCCAGCTCGACCTTGGCCTTCCCGTCTTTGAAGTACAGCGAAAGGGGGACCAGAGTCAAGCCGCGTTCGGCGGTGGCGGCCGCCAGCTTGTCAATCTCCTTGCGGTGCAACAGCAGCTTACGGGTGCGGCGCGGCTCGTGGTTGGTCCAGGTGCCCTGCGCGTACTCGGGTATGTGCACGTTGTGCAGCCACAGCTCGTGGTCGCTGACCTGGGCGAAGCCATCGGTGAGCGAGGCGCGGCCCGCCCGCAGCGACTTCACTTCGGTACCGGTGAGCACCAGTCCCGCCTCGAACACGTCTTCTATGTGGTAGTCGTGTCTCGCCCGCCGGTTCCTGGCGATGACCTTCTTGCCCTGCTCGGCTGTCACATTCCTGCCCTGGACCTCACACGCGCAGATAACGGCGCAGCGTGAGGAACGACGTAGCGCCGGTCAGCAACACGCCGAGGATCATTACCAGGACGATGACCTCGATCAGGTCCGTGCTAGTCAACTGCACGTTGAACGGGAAGTACTGCTGCAGCGTATCAAGCCACAGCGATTTCACCGCGACGAGCAGGGCCGACGCCACCAGCCAGCCGAACATGCCCGCGATCACGCCTTCGACGAGGAATGGCAGCTGAACGTAGAAGTTGGACGCGCCGACCAGGCGCATGATGCTGGTCTCCCGGCGGCGGTTGAACGCCGAGAGCCGGATGGTGTTCGCGACCAGCAGGACGGCCGCGATGATCAGGATGATGGCGATGACCACGACCGCGTTCCTGGCCCCGCCGAGCAACTGGTAGAACTTGTCCAGAATGGCGGAGTTATCCACCACCTGATCGACTCCCGGCACGCCGTCGACGTTGGCCTCCACGATGGACGAGTCGGTCTGCGCGTTCTTGAGCCGCACCTGGAAGGAGTTGGGGATCTCGTTCGCGCTGACCGTGTTCACCATCGACGGGAACTCCGACTTGAACTGGGAGTACGCGGCTGCCTGGGACACGTAGGTGACGCTGGTGACCTGGGGCAGCTCGACCAGCGTCTGGTGGATCGAGGCCATCTCGGCCGATGTGGCCGGGCCGTTCTTGGTGCACTGCGGGCTGGAGCTGAGCTTGGTGCACAGGTAGACGGACAGCTGGACCCGGCCCTGCCAGAACGTCCGGGTCTGGTCGACCTGCTTGACGAACAGCAGGCCGGTGCCGAGCAGGGACAGGCTGATCGCGACCACCACGACGAGCGCGATCGTCATGGTGAGGTTCCGCCGCAGGCCGATCCACACCTCTTGCAAGACAAACTGCGCACGCATGTCGCTGACCCCTCGCTAGTCCGTCCGCGGCCGGTTAGTAGGCCTGGCCGTAGACCCCGCGCGACTGGTCGCGTACCACCTTGCCGAATTCGAGCTCGATGACGCGCTTGCGCATGGAGTCCACGATCGCTGCATCGTGCGTGGCCATGACCACCGTGGTACCGGTCCGGTTGATGCGGTCGAGAACTTTCATGATTCCGATCGATGTCGCCGGGTCGATGTTCCCTGTCGGCTCGTCGGCGAGCAGGATCATCGGCCGGTTCACGAACGCACGCGCCATGGCGACCCGCTGCTGCTCGCCCCCGGACAGCTCGTCGGGCATCCGGTCCCGCTTTCCCTCCAGGCCGACCAGGTCGATCACTTCGGGAACGACCTTGCGAATGAAGCGCCGCGGCTTTCCGATGACCTCTAGCGCGAAGGCGATGTTCTGGTACACGTTCTTGCTGGGCAGCAGTCGAAAGTCCTGGAAAACGCAGCCGATCCGGCGGCGCAGGTACGGCACTTTCCAGTTGGTGAGCCGCGCGAGATCCCGGCCGGCGACGTGGATCCTGCCCTCGGTCGGGCGCTCCTCCTTCAGCACCAGGCGAAGGAAGGTGGACTTGCCAGATCCCGACGGCCCGACCAGGAACACGAACTCGCCCTTCTCCACGTCGAGGGTGACGTTTTCCAGGGCGGGACGGCTCTGATTCGGGTACGTCTTGGTCACGTTATCGAAGTGGATCACTGGCCCATCACACGTGCTCGACGAGTTTCGGACTGGCTGCCACGACGTTTATCGCGCCCCAGTTTGGCCACGGGACAGTCTAGGGGGGAAACTGGCTTAGAACGTCCAACATCGTCGAAGTGACCGGGTAGGCGCCGGCCCGGAGGGATCCCAGAATGAGCTGTGAGCACCTGATCTGCGCCCAGTGCGCCGGACCGGTCGCCGAAGGCCGGTGCCCGGTGTGCTACGCGGCGCGGGCCCGGATGCACCACCACCACTCCGGGCCGAGTATGACCTTGCCGCTGGTGGCCGCGGTACTGATCGCGCTGCTGCTGATGCTGCTCGCCGTGCACCTCGCGCACTGACCCGCCGCCCCTTTCCGCAGGCAGCAGGCTGGCTACGCGCCGGGCAGGCCCGGCTACGTACGGCGGTCACCCTCGGTAGACAGTCACGCGCACATCACGAATCCATCCCAGCCTGGGACTATTCCGGGGAACACACTGGACCGCGCCTGCCCCGGCGTGCTGCAGTGAGCGTTACCGTGAACCTCTTCATCCGCCGACGCTTACTCAGGGTAACTGGGACGCCGCGGGGAGGGTGACGAGGATTCATCACGTGGCGTGATCACCGGCGGCCGCCCTCCCTCGGGGCGCGGGCCCGCCGGTCTGCCGTGCCGGTCCGAGTGCTCGGGAGGGAACCGCAGTCATGAGATCAGTGCCCGCTCAGCGAGGTAGGTCAAGGTTCAGGGTCCGCGGCCGGGTGCTGGCGGTGGGCGCTGCGCTGGTGGCGCTCGTCGCGGCCGGTTGCAGCAGCAGCAGCAACAACACCAGCGCCCCGACGGGGGGCACCGCGGTCCAGGGCGGCACCGCCGTGTGGGCGGAGCAGCCGTCGGCCCCGCCGACCTACATCTTCCCGTACGTGAACAGTGCCAACATCAGCAACACCAACCTGTTCAACTTCCAGTACCTGATGTACCGGCCGCTGTACTGGTTCGGCCAGAACGGCCAGCCGGTGGTGAACAACTCGCTCAGCCTGGCCAACGAGCCGACGGTCAGCGGGCGGACCCTGACGATCACGCTCAAGCCCTACAAGTGGTCCAACGGCACCCAGGTGACCGCCCAGGACGTGATGTTCTGGCTGAACATGGAGCTGGCCCAGCCGGCCAACTACGGCGCGTACACCGGGTTCCCGGCCAACATGACGAACATCCACGCCGTCGGCACGAACGAAGTGCAGATGACGATGAGCAAGCCGTACTCGGTGACCTGGGTCGTGTACAACGACCTGAGCCAGGTCGTCCCGATGCCGGCCGCCTGGGACAAGACCGCGTCCGGGCCGAGCAGCTGCGCCACGAAGGTCAGCGACTGCACGGCCGTGTACAACTACCTGGCGGGCCAGGCCAAGGACCTGACCAGCTACGCGACCTCGCCGTTGTGGGGCGTGGTGGACGGGCCGTGGAAGCTGAGCGCGTTCAACGCGGACGGGCACATCACGTTCGTGCCGAACAAGTCCTACTCCGGGCCGGTCAAGCCGAAGCTGTCGGCGTTCCAGGAGGTGCCGTTCACCACCGACACCGCCGAGTACGACGTGCTGCGCTCCCCCAGCTCCAGCACCAAGATCAGCGTCGGCTACCTGCCCAACGCCGACGCCCCGGCTAAGCCGGCCAACGCGGCGACCGGCAGCAACCCGCTGTCGGGTTACACGCTGGCCCCGCTGTACCCGTGGGGCATCGACTACTACGCGCTGAACTTCCAGTCGAGCAATTCCGACCACGGCGCCATCTTCAAGCAGCTGTACTTCCGGGAGGCCCTGGCCTACCTGCTGAACCAGGCTGCGATCATCTCCGGCCCGCTGCGCGGGTACGGCGAGGCCACGGTCGGCCCGGTGGCCGCCACCCCGGTGACCAAGTTCCT
>Ga0335073_10000526_pt1 | contig 49016 bp, 45 predicted proteins | sample Lox_Sample_22_FD_207093 | JGI IMG/M metagenome (GOLD analysis project Ga0335073, IMG submission 207093) | Soil microbial communities from Loxahatchee National Wildlife Refuge, Florida, United States - Lox_Sample_2.2 | ecosystem: Environmental > Terrestrial > Soil > Wetlands | place: USA... | reverse complement strand
GTTTCATCCTGAGTCAGGATACTACCGGATTGCCCGGCCGGCGCGCGGGGGTGGTGCCTGAAATCTGCGTTGATTCGGGATGCTTCCCCCCGCCATGACTGGCGGGGCTGTAACGGGTGCTACAGCCCCGCCAGTCATGGCGGGGGCTTTCCATGCTTCAGGATCAACGCACATTTCAGGCACGAGCTCGAAAACTCGAGAAAAATCGACGCGCATTCGGCCGGTTTATCGCGGGCTTAGGATCGCTTTTTGGGGGTGGGACTGGCCGGGGGGACACGCAGAGTGATGCGCAGCGAGCGGCGATTCGCGGCGATGCGGCCGTGCATGGCGCGGACGCGTTCGCGTATGGCGTCCGGGACCGACGCCAGATCCATTTCAAGGGTGACGGATTTCGCGCGCCAGTTGAGGCGCAGCCGCGAAATGCGGGGCCAAGCTTCTTCAATGATGCGGAACAGGGCGATTTCGATTGGCGGAGGCAGGCGCGGGAAAAGTTCGGGCAGCTCCGCGTCGACCCGGTGTGAATCGGCAAGGCCGCGCAGGGCGGGAACGAGTCCCATTTCATCGAGCAGCGGAGGATGCAGCCGGTAGCAGACGCGGCGGATTTCGAGCGCGCATTGGGAGGCCAGCGAGGCGCACTCGGCCAGCGCACGGGCCGCGCGCGGGGGAAGATCTCCGGCCGATTTCGCGAGCACTTCCAGGTTGAACTGCAAGGCGGCGAGGTGTTGCGCAGCGCCGCCGTGCAAGGTGCGAGCCAGTTCGCGCTGCTGATCGTCCCGGGCTTGGAGCCGTTGCGCGGCGTCCGAGGATCGCGGCATGTCCGCCACGATTGTAAACGATTCGCCGATAAAGTGAGAGCATGCGCGCCACTCCCGCTTTGGTGCTGCTGGCGACCGCGTGGGCCCAGTGATCGAGCAGCGTCATCATTTGCGATTGAGGAAGGCTCCGTTCCCCGCGGCAGCAAAGTAATTCGCCATCTACGATGATTCCCACTCGGACGGCCGACAGCTACTTGAGTGGAACCTTGAAGCGTTCCCCATCCTACGCGGGCCAATACGGCGCCAGGACTATTCGAGAGCTCGAATTGCTGGCAAAAACCGACCAAAAAGCGCGAAAGATGTTAAGGTTGGTGAAGCAGGCTGTCCGTCTTCAGGAGAAGTACGGAGGCAAACCATGAACGCCGCACTGGACCAGATTCGATCCTATATGTCAGCGCACGATTTTGACGCGGCCCTCCGGTCGATTGAAGAGCTGGAAAACGAATCCGGCGATTCGCCGCGGCTGTTGGTCTGGAAGGCAGGGTGTCTTCAGCTTTCGGATCGCGGCACGCCCGAAGAGGTTGAACGGATGCTCCTCCGGGCGGTGGAACTTGATGAGGAGTACGTTCCTGCTCTTGTCGAACTGGGGTGGTTTCGCTTGAATGTTCAGGACGACGCCGCGGGCGCAAAGCAGGCGTTTGATCGCGCGCGCGAACTTCTGAAAAAACAAATCGGCGAAACCTATCGCGGCGCGCTCGCGTGTGCACAGGAGTTGCGGTCCAGCCAGAGCTTGTCGGCTTTCCAGCCGGAATTCGAAAGAGACCTGCTCGAAAACCTGAAGTATGACGTTCGGCGGGAGCGTCCCGCGGGATAGCCGTCCGGCTCAAATAAAGGCCATGGTTTTGATCCCTGAAACGTCGAAACGTTTCCGGCATCGCATGTTCTTGCACGCGACCTTGTCGTCGAGCAGCACCATATAGCTGGCGAATTTGGCGAAGCGCGCGCGATCGCGCTCGTCGGCGCCGCGCGGGGGCTGATCCAATTTTTTGCGCACCATCCAGCGCAGATCGTAGGTTTCCTGGGTGCGGCAGAACGGGCAGTTCAGCATGGCAGGTTTGGTGGTGGGAGACTCGCGGTAAAAAGCTTTTTCTTCAAGCGGCATCAACTCGACCCCATTTATCTTACATCGCGCCTAAACTGAAATGTATGTTCCCGAGGAGATGGCGGCTGCTGATCGCGTCCCTGGTTTCCGGCGCGGCCTTTGGCGCCACCGGCGGCTGCGTGGGAAGCTTCGCGCTCACCAGCTTCCGGCTTTCGGCGCGGCCCGGCGGAAGCAAGGGATCCGGCTATATTCCGATCCGGCAGGTGAACAATCTGGGCAGCGGGTACAGCATCAGCTATCAGCCGATTGATCTGCCGGCGAACCTGGGGAAAGACGCGAAACTCGCGCTGGTGATGGTTCCCAAGGCGAAGGACGGGCAATTGACGGTGCTGGAACCTCGACTGGCGGCGGCTTCGACCGAATGGCCGTCGCCGTTTGCGGCGAGCATCATGCTGGTGGTGTTCGCGCCGCAGGGGCTCGACGAAAAACGGCTGACCAACCTGGTGATGCGCGATGACAATATGGTGGCGGCGCTGGCCGATTACGCGGACCAGACGGCGGAGCTCGAGACGAGCCTTCGGCTGGCGCGCGAAGTGGAGGATCAGGCCGATGATGACGCGTCGCGTCCGCCGCAGCCGATGAGTCCGGCCGATGAAGCGATTCTGTCGCTGGTGCGGGCGCTGAATCCGTCGGTTTCGAGTTACGATCCGCTGGGGATGGGACGGCGCGCGGGTCCGGCGACGCTGACCGGCAAGGGCATGGAAGCGTTTTTCGAAAACGCCGGCGGACTTTTTCCGGGCGGCGGCGCGCTGCCGATGGTGAAGCAGTGGCTGATGCCGGATACGGAATTTCGCAGCGTGTACGCGATTCCGGCCGAATCCGACGCGATGACGCTGTGCGCGCAGCTTACCCCGCGCCGGGGCAATACCAAGATCGCGTACCTGTGGGCGTACCGGCTGATCAGCGTGCCCGCGCCGGCGGCGGCCATCGTCAGCGGCACGCACGTGCCGATCGGGATGCGCGACAGCGTGCCGCTGCGGCTGGGTAAGGTGTCGGACTGGCGGCTGCTCGATCATGTTTTCGAGTGGACCATGGCCGGCGGAGGGTCGCAACCGCCGCTGCACGTGAATGCGGAGCCGGTGGTGGAGGAGCGCGCGCTGCGCGTCGATTTGCGCAAATTCGCCGGCGCGCCGGGCGAATACACGATTCAGGGCAAATGGGATTGGGGCACCTACAAAATTTCGGGAACGGTCTGGCTGCATCGCTTCGACGATTTGAAGCAGGCGCGATTGACGCCGGATTCGCAGGACCAGCTGATCGCCGGCGCGGGACCGGTGGACGTGGAGTTGACCGGCTGCGATTTTCTGTTCATCGATCGCGCGGCGCTGCACCGGCCGGACAGCGCGCGGCAGATTCCGCTCGATTTGCCGGAGCATCCGGCAGCGAATCTGCGCCTCGAAATCGACACGGACGAGTTGCACACGGGACCTTACTTATTGGCGCTTTCGCGCATCGACGGGGCGAGCGCGGAAGTTCCGCTGCGGCTGCTTCCGCCGAATCCGACGCTGCAGCCCGCGCGGGTACACATGGGCGACCACGAGCAGAAGATTGTTTTTCACGGAAGCGGCCTCGATCGAATCGAGGGTCTCCAATCGGACGGCGCGGAGATTACGCTAGGGCCGGCGACCGATGCGACGCAGCGTGAAGCAGCCGTCCGGTTGCACGCCAACGTGAAGCAGGGCGATCAGATGGCGCTGGCGGCGAAGGTCGATGGGCTGGCGAATCCGCTGCGATTCTCCGGTGCGCTGCAAATCGCAGCGGCGCGTCCGAAAATTCTCGAAGCGAAGATTTCTCTGCCGGCCGATCCGGCGATTGTGCCGCGCGACGGCGAAATTCCGGCGGGATCGTGGGTGAGTTTTGCGATGAAAATCGACCCGGCCGACGCGCAGCCGGTGATGACGATCGAATGCGCGGAGCAGGCGCTGACGGTGCAGGCGGCCAAGCTGCACATCGGCGAAAAACAGGATTCGGCGCGATTGCTTGCGGCCGCGGACGGGCCGCTGTTTCTTTCGCTCGACGCCGGGTCGGTGGGACGGTCGGGCTGCACGCTGACGGCGACGGTGGAGACGGAAGCGCTGGGAAAATCGGACCCGTTCGCGCTGGGCAAGGTGGTGCGCTTTCCGCGCATCGAATCGTTTTCGATGAGCGATGAAAAATCGGGCGACAATTTTGTGGGATCGCTTCAGGGCTTCGATCTGGAGACGATCGAAAAGACGGGGTGGGACGCGCAGAACGGCGTCGCCGTGCCGGAATTGCCGCGGCCGATGGCGGGCCAGGGCGCGAAACAATCGCTGCGCATCGCGATGCCGTGGCCGTCGCCGACGCCGAAGGCTCCGCTGTTCATTTTTCTGCGCGGCGAAACGCAGGGACGGGCGACGAAGGTTACACAATAGCGGATGCCGGGCGTTGAACGCGAAACGCCGGATAGTGTCTGAAATCTGCGTTGACCGCTGAAAATGGGAGAACCCCCGCCATAACTGGCGGGGCTGTAACGCGCTATAGCCCCGCCATGCGGGGGGCGCGTTGCAAATCAACGCAGATTTCGAACGCTACCAAAAGCCGCGGCCAGGATTGTCATCTGGTTTTTTTTCTTTGCCGGCCGCTCCCGTGGTTGCGGTTCATAAGACTGCGGTTTCCTCGATCATTCGGCCTTCGGCAAAGCGATTGTAATCGAGCAGCCGCGCATCGATTAAATCCGTCGTGCCTTTTAAGATCAAATCGCACAGAATTTTTCCCGTGGCCGGCGAATGCATCACGCCGTGCCCGCTGAATCCGGTGGCCAGATAAAACCCGCCGACCTCCGGCGCCGCGCCCAGAATGGGATGATGATCCGGCGTCATTTCATAAAGCCCGGCCCAGGCTCGCGACGGATTCACCTCCGCTTCTTCCAGCACTGGGAACCGGCTGACGCCGCGGGTCAGGATTTTTTCGATGAACCCGCGATCGAAATTGGTGTTGAACCCCGGTTTTTCGTCCGGATCGTTCCACGCCATTAAAAGGCCCAGTCCCTCCGGCCGGAAATGAAAACCGGTGGACATGTCGACGGTCATCGGCGCGCCATGGGAAATTTTATCGAACGGCTCGGTCGGGACCAGCATGCGCCGCAGCGGCTCGACCGGCAGATTCAGCCCCGCCAATTTGGCCACCTGCGCCGACCACGCTCCCGCCGCGTTCACCACCGTCCGCGTCGCAACCTTCCCCTGCGGCGTTTCAACGGCGCAGACGCCTTGCGAATCGCGCTCGATCGAGGTGACCGGCGCATCGCGCAGCAGGATCGCGCCCTGATCGCAGGCGCGCAGGGTGAAACCGGTCATCACGCTGTAAGGATCGACAAAACCATCGGTCGAGCAGAATGTTCCGCCCAGAATATCATCGGCGCGGACCTGTGGGACCATCGCGACGATCTCCTCAGTCGAGACGATTCGCGCCGTCGTCAACCCGGCCGCAACCTGGCGCTCGTAATTCGCGCACAGATATTTCATGTGCCGCCCGGAAGCCGCCATGAACAGATAACCCTGCCCGCGATATCCGGACGGGTATCCCATGCTTTGCTCGAAATCGCGAAAAAAAGGGATCGAGTAGAGCGACATGCGAATGCTGGCCTCGGTTGAAAACTGCGCCCGCACGCCGCCCATGCTTTTTCCGGTGGAGCCTTTGCCCTGGTGCGATTCGCGTTCGAGCAGTAGCACGCTGCGCAAGCCCGCGCTGGTCAAATGGTACGCGATGCTCGACCCGACTATGCCGCCGCCGATGATGACTACTTCCGCGCTGGAGATCACCTGAACAGTCTACCGTGCCGCGATTGAGGTAAACGCCCGATAGGTTTTGCGGTCATTCAACCGTACACTGTAGCTGCTGCCATGCCCCTTGACCACTGCCGCGACTGCAATTCGACTCTCAAAATCGGTGAAACCGTCTGCTGGGCGTGCGGCTCCGCGGTTCAGCCCAAGGACGTTCCGATGTCGCTCAACCGCGGCTTTTCCGGTTTCATCAACGTTCTTTTTATCATTTCCCTGTTGATCACCATCGCTTCGCTGTTCACCAATCTTGCGCCTCCGTTCATCCGCTGCGCCGCGGTGACGGCGGTGCTGTTTCTGGTGAAAAGCTCGGCTACGCAGATGCTGGATAAGGAGCGGAAAAAAAGCTGATGGAGCTTTATCCGCCTACCCGCCACGCGCCCGAATAGACGTTGAACCGGCCGTCGCGCACGAAACCGCACAGGGTCATGCCGAAACGCAGCGCGACCTCCACGGCCAGGCTGGACGGCGCGCCCACCGCGGCCAGCACGCCGATGCCGCCCATGGCCGCTTTCTGGACCAATTCGAAACTGGCGCGTCCGCTGACTAAGAGAAGGTGCTGTTGGAGCGGGACGGCGTTGCGCAGGAACATCGCGCCGATCAGTTTATCCACGGCGTTATGGCGCCCCACGTCTTCGCGAATCTCCAGCAGTTCGCCGGAGGCGTCGAACAGCGCGGCGGCGTGCAATCCGCCGGTGCGGTCGAACACCGCCTGCCGCGCGCGCAATTTTTCCGGCAGGCGATGAATCGTTTCCCGCGCGACCGCCGGCCGGGTGCGATCGAGCAGGGGGCACGCGGTCAGCTCGATCGCGTCGATCGACGCCTTGCCGCACACGCCGCAGCTCGAGCTCATATAGAAATGGCGCTGAAGCCGCTCCAGGTCGACGTTCGGGCCGACCGCAAGGTCGATGGTGTTCGCCGCGGCGGAGGCGAGCGAAACCAGCTCCGATGGCGCGCGCAAGATGCCTTCGCTGAACAGAAATCCGGCGGCGAGCTCTTCATCGTTGCCGGGCGTTCGCATGGTGATGGCGACGTTTTGGCCGTTCACGCGAATCTCCAGCGGCTCCTCGACCGCCAGCAAATCCTGTTCCGGCGATTCGCCCGCGCCGTCGATTTTGCGGACCGGCACCGCGATCATCCTGCTGCGCATGGCTACAATAGTTTAGCCGAAGCATCGAACAGGAGGATCACGGTGAAGCGATTTTTGATCGAACGCGACATTCCCGGCGTTGGTACGCTGGAACGCGAACAACTGCGGCAGGCGGCCCACAAATCGAACCAGGCTTTGCGCCAGCTCGGCCCGGATATCCAATGGATTGAATCGTTTGTGGCGGGAGATAAAACGTTTTGCGTGTATCTGGCTAAAAACGAAGAACTTATCCACGAACACGCCTGCATCAGCGGCTTTCCGGCGACTAAAATCACCGAAATCCGCAAAATGATCGATCCCACGACCGAACACGCCTGATTTGTGGCATACTGAAATCGATTATGGATGGTTTGTTCCAACCTTGGCATCTGCTGATCATTTTATTGGTCGGCGTTCTGCTGTTCGGGCCGAAGAAAATTCCCGAGCTCGGTAAGGGGCTGGGCGAAGGGATCCGCGGTTTCAAGGAAGCTTTGAAGAGCGCCACGGAAACCCCCGCGCCTACGTCCACCACGAGTACGGAAGAAAAGAAGTAACTCTTTTCGGCCACCGATCGCAGTGCCGGGGATATGTGTGTTCAGGCGAGGAACGGGTTCCGTTCCTTTTCCCGGCCAATCGTGGTCAATGGACCGTGCCCCGGAATGACGGCTGCTTCCTCGGGCAGCGTCAGCAGCTTATCGTGAATCGAGCGCAGAATCTGCCGGCCATCGCCGCCCGGCAGATCGGTGCGGCCGATGGAATCGCGAAAGAGCGTGTCGCCGGCGATCAATTTGTTTTCCCGCGGGATCCACAGGGAAATGCTGCCCTGGGTGTGCCCCGGCGTCTCGATCACCTGAAATTCCGCTTCGCCTAACTTGAGCGCGTCGCCCTCGCGCGCCGGCATATCGATGGTGGTCCGTTCGGGCGTGTTCATTCCCAGCCAGGAGGCCTGGATGTCCAGATGATCGTAGAGGTCCTGATCGTTGGCGTTCATATAAACCGGCGCCCCGGTCGCGGCCTTCAGCTTTGCGGCGCCTCCGATGTGGTCGATGTGGGCGTGGGTGATGATGATCGCTTTGACGCGAAGCGCGTGCCGCTTCAGGACTTCCAAAACTTCCTCGATGTTGTCGCCGGGATCAATGACGATGGCCTCGCGCGACGCTTCGTCCCCGAAAATCGAGCAGTTGCATTGGAGCATTCCCACCGGCAGAATCTCGTGGATCATCATCTCGATTGTATACTCGGGTTATGCACGCGGCTCTCCCGTTATTTTTCCGCTGGCTGCACATTTTCTCAGTAATTGTTTTGCTGGGAAGCGTTTTCTATGCCCGGTTCGTGGCCGGCGAGCTGTCGGCCCGCTTTAAACCGATAGGATATACCGCTATCGGTACAATCCTCATTTCCGGTTTGTATAATTTTGTGAGCAAACCGGGCTATCCGCCGCACTATCAGATGTGGTTCGGAATCAAGATGCTTCTGGTGCTGCACGTTTTCGCGGCCGTCATTCTCTATCGAAAACAAAAACTTCGCACCCTGACGGGAGTGGTGATCTCCGGCGCGGCGATCGTGGCCATTTCGGCCTATCTGCGGTGGTTGTCTCTCAATTTCCGATGACGGCGGGATACCGGGCTCTGCGCGAAAGCGCCGCGTGGATCGATTTACCGGCGCGCGGGAAAATTCGCGCCAGCGGAGAAGATCGCGCGCGGCTGCTGCACGCCATGTGCACGAATGACGTCGAACATCTGCAACCGGGCCAGGGCTGCTACGCGTTTTTCCTGAACGCGCAGGGCCGCATTCTGGGCGACGCCAACATTTTGTGCTTCGAAGATCATCTCCTGCTCGATACCGAGCCGGAGACGCGGCAAAAATTATTCGAGCACCTGGACCGATACATCATCGCCGACGACGTCACCATTGAGGACCAGACGGAGCGGATGAAAACCATCGCGGTGGAGGGTCCGCGAGCCGCGGAAGTTCTGGCCGGGCGTGGCGCGCCGCTTCCCGCCGACCCCGATTCGTGGACGCGCTGGGGCGATGCGGTGGTCGTGCGCACCGACTCGACCGGAGCGGGTGGATTTTTTGTCTTCGCGGCCGGGGCGCCGGATGTTTCCGGGATTCCGCAAGCCAGCGCCGAAGACGCGCGCATCGTGCGTATCGAAAACGGCCGCCCGCGTTATGGCGAGGAGATCAGCGATCGTTTTCTGGTGCAGGAAACCGGCCAGTTGCGCGGCGTGCATTTCAATAAAGGATGCTATCTGGGCCAGGAAATCGTGGAGCGGGTGCGCAGCCGCGCGCAGATCCATCGCCTGCTGCGGCGCGTGGAGATGGACACGCCCGATCCTCCGGCCGCCGGCGCCAAAACAGAACAAGCCGAAATTGTCAGCGCGGTTTTTTCCCCGGCGCTCGGCAAGACGGTGGCGATGGCTTACGTCCGCATCCCGTTTTCCGAACCAGGCACGCGGCTCGATTTCAACGGCGTAGCGGCCGTCATCGTCGAATCCACTCGCAAGCCCGCTGATTTTTGACTATCCTGGAAATCACGGAGAAAGCGATGGAACACGAACACGAACATACGCACGTGCACGAGCACAAGCACCGGCACGGCGATCTCGAACACAGCCATCCTCATGAACACACGCACAGCCATGAGCACGAGCATGGAACCGAGGGCGAGACGCACACGCACGATCACGCGGAGCACGAGAAAGAGGCTCACGATCACGAGCACGATTAGAACATTCCGGTAACGTGAGCCGTCAGGCTTGCGCTCTTCACGGCAGCCCAGTTTCGCACGCGCAACGCAAGCCTGACGGCTTACGCTACTTACAGAACCGGCGGGCGTGGAGGAAAACGGCGCGGAGCATCTCCGCGGTCAGCTTGCCGGTTGACGTGTTTTGCTGGCTGGGGTGATAGGAGCTGATCAGGACCGGGTCAAGTTGATGTTCGCGGTCGTGGCCGAACGCGAATTCGGACCGGCTGCGGATCACGCCGCGGTCGCGCAAAATGGACAGATAGGTATCGAAGGCGATACGACCCAGCACCACCACCACGCGCAGATTCTTCAACAAATCAAGCTCATGTTCGAGGTACGGACGGCAGTTGCGAAACTCCGCGGGCAGCGGTTTATTATCCGGCGGAGCGCAGCGGACCGCAGCGGTGATGTAAACGCCGTTGAGCTTCATTCCGTCGTCGCGCGAAATACTGCTGGGCTGCGAGGCGAAGCCGGTTTCATAAAGCGCGCGAAAGAGAAAATCGCCGGAGCGGTCGCCGGTGAACACGCGTCCGGTGCGATTGCCGCCGTGCGCGGCCGGCGCGAGACCGATCACCAGCAGGCGCGCTTGCGGATCGCCAAACGGCGGGACCGGTCTGCCCCAGTATTCCTGATCGCGAAACGCCCGGCGTTTTTCCCGCGCGACGCGCGCGCAGTATTCGCGCAGACGCGGGCAGCGCTCGCAGGCGACCACCTGTTGCGCTAAAATTTGCAATTTTGTCACCGCATCGCATTCTAAAACGAAACGAGCGTTGGTTAAAATGAGGGAACAATGATTGCTAAAGTCCGCAAGGCGGTTTTTCCCGCCGCAGGGCTGGGTACGCGTTTTCTTCCCGCCACCAAAGCTCAACCGAAAGAGATGCTGCCGCTGGTCGATAAGCCGTTGATCCAGTACGGCGTCGAGGAGGCGATGCAGTCCGGGGTGCGCAACATCCTGATCGTCACCGGACGGGGCAAAACGGCGATTGAGGATCATTTCGATGTGAGTTTCGAGCTGGAGCATCTGCTCGAAACGCGGCACAAAAAAGATCTGCTGGCGACGGTACGCGCGGTTTCCGACATGATCGACGTGTCCTATGTGCGGCAGAAAGAAGCGCTGGGGCTGGGCCACGCGGTGCTGCGCGCGCGGGAGCTGGTGGGCGACGAGCCGTTCGCGGTGATCCTCTCCGACGACGTGATTGACGCCGAGGTGCCGTGTCTGCGGCAACTGCTCGACGTGTATGAATTCTACGGCGCGCCGGTGGTCGCGCTGATGGAAGTGCCCGGCGAGAACATTTCGGCCTACGGGGTGGTGGATGCCGAGCCGGTGGCGCACAACGGCGGGCGCGACCGTTTATATCGGATCCGCAACATGGTGGAGAAACCGAAGGCGAACGAAGCGCCGTCGAATCTGGCGATTATCGGCCGCTACGTGTTGACGCCGGAGATTTTTACGTCGCTCGAAGCGGTCGAGCCGGGCAGCGGCGGCGAGATTCAGCTGACGGATGGACTGAAGCACGTCCTGCGCAGCCGTCCGATTTACGGGTATCGCTTCGAAGGAAAACGCTACGACGCCGGCGACAAGCTCGGGTTTTTGAAGGCGACCGTGGAGTTCGCGCTGAAGCGCTACGATCTGGGCCAGGAGTTTCGCGAGTATCTGAAGACGCTGGAGATTTAAGCCGGCTCGGCGAAAAATCGGGATTTTTAACCCCGCTATTCCTGGCGGAATGTGAAAGCCGGGACTGACTGGCCGGGTAGTGTCTGAAATCTGCGTTGATTTGCAACGCGCCCCCCCGCCATGACTGGCGGGGCTATAGCGCGCGTTACGGCCCCGCCAGTAATGGCGGGGGCTCTCCCATTTTTAGCGGTCAACGCAGATTTCAGACACTACCACTGTCCGGGTAAGCGGCGGCATGGGCGTATATTGAAAGCATGAGACGCAGCGTTCTGGTGGCGCTGGCCGCCGCTTCCACGCTGTTCGCGCAGGCCCTGGAAGATACGTTCTACGTCCCGCTGGACCATCCCGCGATTCAATACTCCGAGACTCCTTCGCATGATCCGATCGCGCGGCTTCAGCAGAAGCTGGATCGCGGCGAGGCGAAGCTCGATTATGCGCCGCATGGATGGGGCTATCTCCCGTCGATTTTGAAGGAGCTCGGGATCCATATCGATTCGCAGGTGCTGGTTTTTTCGAAAGGCAGCATTCAGGCCCAGTTCATCAATCCGCGCACGCCGCGCGCGATTTATTTCGACGACGATGCTTCGGTGGGATATGTGCAAAACGGCGAGCAACTGGAGCTGGCCGGCGTCGATCCGAGAGAAGGGGTTTACCTGTACACGCTCGATTTGGCCAAAGCGGCGCGTCCTGAGTTTGCGCGGCGCGGCATCGATTGCCTGCGCTGCCATCAGGGTCCGGTGACGCTGGGCGTTCCCGGGTGGATGGTCAGCTCGCTTCATCCGGGAGCGAGCGGCGAACACGGCGGCGCCTACGCCACCGACGATCGCGTTCCGATCAGCGAAAGATGGGGCGGATGGTACGTAACCGGAAACACCGGGTCGCAAACCAATTACGGCAATAACACCAATCTGGTGGATCCGCTGCACCCGGGCGGCCCTAGCGAGGAGCCGGCGCAGAATCTGGTCAGCCTGGCGAAATTTTTCGATACTACGCGCTATCCCGCGCCCACCAGCGACGTGGTGGCGCTGATGACGCTGGAGCATCAGACGCGGATGATCAACCTGATCACGCGCATCGGATGGGACACCCGCATTGCGCTGCACGATCATACGCCGCTCGAAAAGCTGGACGGCGAAATCGAGCAGCTGGTCGAATATATGGTTTTCGCCAACGAAGCGCCGCTCCACGGGACGGTGGCCGGCGTCTCGACGTTCCGGAAAACGTTTGCCGCGCTGGGGCCGCGCGACGCGCAGGGACGCAGCCTGCGCGACTTCGATCTGCACACGCGCCTGTTTCGTTATCCGCTGTCGTATATGATCTACAGCGCGGCGTTCGACGGAATGCCGGATGCCGCGCGGGAGCGGATTTACCGGCGGTTGTACGACATCTTGAGCGGCACAGATCAAAGCGAACCTTTCAAGCGGCTGGAGGCGACCGATCGAAGGGCGGCGCTTGAGATTTTGCGGCAAACAAAAACGAACCTGCCGGCATTCTGGAAGTGAGCGAGGGGCGTAGGCCGTAAGCTTGCCCTCCGGAACACAGCGCAAGCCTGGCGGCTTACGCCACCTAAACTTTTCCTGCCACGCCGACGAGAGTAGTGGTAAGGCGACGTTATAGCGTCGGCGAAGAGTACCTTAGTTCCCCTGTACAGTACTTTTGTCGCAGGATTACTAGTATTTCCGAGTGCTACAAATGATCCGGTTCAGCCGATACTCTTTCCGGGTGGAGAAATTGTATTCAAAAATCGCGGGCCGCCGGTCCCGCCAGCGCGGGAACGTCATGATCGAATCGGTTCTGACGTTTATTCCGACCCTGGCGATGTTCCTGGGCATCGTGGATGTGTCGCTGGTGATTTTCCTGCAAAGCACGCTGACCAACGCGACGCTTGAAGGCGTGCGCTGGGCCATCACTTATCAATCCACCTACAACGGGACCAGCTGCGCCAGCTCCCAGGCGGCGTGCGTCGCGCAGGTGGTCGAGAACAACTGCTACGGATTCCTCAGCAGCACCCAGACGAATCTGGTTACGGTCAATTATTACACCGCCAACAATCTGGGCACTCCGGTGGAAACCTGCAACGGAGGAACCTGCACGCAGACCGGCACGCTTCCGCAAACCCTCTCCAACGGGACCGTGGTGAGCTACGCCAACCAGCCCGGCAACGTGGTGCAGGTGGTGGTGGCCGGCTATCCCTGGAACTGGCTATTTCCGGTATCCGCGTCGGGCTATCATCTGACGGCTTCGAGTATCAATCTCGGCGCGACTTCAATGGACGTTTTAGGCGGGCTGGCGGTGGGCACCACGGTTCCGCCCAATCCGTGAGGAGCACCCCATGGGGATAAATATGAGGAGAAACGAACGGGGAAATTCGATTCTGGAATTTGCCATCGTGATGTCTGTTCTGATCCCGATGTTCGCCGGCATGGTGACGCTCAGCATGGCGCTGTCGCGGGATATCGAGGTGAGCAGCGTGTGCCGCGACGCGGTGGTTCTGCTGGTCCGCTCGGTGACGGACCCCCAGTCGGGGCTGGACCTGTCGCAGACGCAGAATCAGCGGATCATCGTCGCAGCGGCGAATGGTTTGAACATGGCCTCCGACGCGCAGGATGATCCCAGCTCGACCGGCGGCGGCGTGGTGATTTTGTCGCAGGTGATTCTGGTGGGTCCGCAGCAATGCGACGTCGGGGTGGTTCCGAATCCGTCGGGCGTGCCCAACACTACCGGGCCCAATTACGGCTGGACGTCGAGTAATTGCCCGAACTACGGGCAGTACGTTTTTGCGTACCGCGTGGTCATCGGCAACGGGACGCGCTGGACCAGCACGCTGGGCAGTCCGCCGACGGCCGACGTTGGGACCAACGGGACCATTTCCGCGGCGAATATCGCCAAGGACACCTCGAATCGCGCGACCAACATGGGATCCGGCGGAGTCATGACGCTTACCGCCGGAAATTACGCGCTGATTTCGGAGATGTACGCCGACGTCAGTTTCCTGAATCTCTTTTCGATCTGGCACGCACCGGTGCTTTATGCGCGCAGCATTTCCTAGCAGGGTCGCAGCCTGGACGCCGCTTCTCAAGCGGCGTGTATCGTCCTGCAAGCGAGCGGGCGGATTACGAATCCGCCGCGGGCTGCGGGGCCGCCCCACGTCCGCGACCCATCCTGAGATATGCGGCGAATTTCATGCCAGGTGGCTGCTGAAACAACTTACAGGCGGGGACAGAGCAGTCTGTCTCCTTTTTCAACTCTCAGGCTGGAGGTTGCGATGACCCGGAACAGAAAACAACGCGGTTTTGCCTTGATGCTCTATGCCATCATGCTGACCTTTATCGTGGCGGCGGGAGGGTTGGCGCTGGACGTCGGCAGCATTTATATGATCCGCGCGCGGCTGGCCGCGGCGACCGATGCGGCCGCGCTGGCCGCCGGGCGAAGCGTGAACCTGGCCGATACGGTCAGCGCGGCGACTACCGCGGCCACCACCGTGGCGGAGCAGTTCTTCACGGCGAATTTCCCCACCGGTTATTTCAACACCGAGGGAACTCCCACGGTGACGCCGGCGTTCAACCAGGAAACCGACGTCAACGGCAATCCTACCGGCGTTCTCGACGTCACCGTGAGCGCCAGCGTCAAGGCGCCGACCTACTTCATGAACATTTTTCACGTGAGCAGCGTGAACGTCGGAGCGAACAGCACCGCCAGCCGGCGCGGCGTGGTGATGATGATCGTGCTCGATCAATCGAGCTCGATGAATACGCCGACCACGCCGACGGCCTGCGCGTCGATGATCCAGGCCACCCAGAATTTCATCACGCTGTTCAGCCCGTTTGACACCATCGGCCTGGTGACGTTCGACCTCACCGTGCACCTGCCTTATCCGCCGAGCTCCAGTTGGGGCGACGGGACGCTGAACACCGATATCGGCAACATCGTCTGCCAGAGCAACACCAACACCATTGGGGCGCTGGAGCTGGCTTACCAGGAGATCAAGGCCGTCAATCTGCCGCTGGCGGAAAACACGATTGTTCTGTTCACCGACGGCTCGCCCAACGGCGTCACTGCCTATTTCCCGGTGCGCGTGAATGGTTCGAGCGGCAAAGGGGATACGCGATGGGGTCCGGCGGGTCCGACCTCTGCGGGTTTTCCGGCTCCCCCGTCGCAGCCCGGGTCGGTTTCCGGCTATAACGGCGCAACGCCCAGTTGCGGCGGCACTACGGCCGCCAACACCGGCGCGCAGGACGCCAACGGTGTCTACGACGAATCTCCTTGTTATCAGATGCCGACCATGTCATGCACCTCCGGCGATACGGTGCTCGGCGCTCTGGGGCAATGGGGCGATCAGAACTCCTATGGCGGTACGACGTATGGCTTCGCCCAGCCAAGCGACTACAGCGGGGTTTCGCCGGCCGCGCTCTATAACACTCCGAGCTTTTCCAGCAGCGTCTGCGCCACCGCGGCCAGCCAGGCGATTGGCACCTACATACGACAATATATCGCCTATATCCCCAATTCCGACGTGTACGGCAACGTGCTCAACAACGGGCCCGCCGCGAGCGGAACTTCGTCCTACGGCACCATCGTTGGGGGCTATGACACGCGCAGCGAGTGGCTGTTCCAGGTGAACTCGCTATGCAGCCCGGACTCGACGGTTTCGCCGAACTGCAAGAACACGGGCGGCCCGTGGTCGGGATTTTCCACCACCGGAACCGGCTCCAACTTTTTCCCCGCCGGTACGCAATACGCGGGCTACCTGCGGCCCGATCAGCCCAACTCGATCGTCGCGGCCAGCATGAACGGCACCATGAATGCCGCAAACACGATTCGCAGCGATACCACATTTCATCCGACGATCAACGTGATTTATCTGACCGGCAACGGCACCGATTCGGTGGATCGCGAATTTCTGCCGATCGTCGCCAATTACCCGACCATTCCGGCGCTGCCCTACGATCCGACCAGCTACACGGCCTACACCAATCCCGCTTATCAGACCGACCAGGAAACGGGAAAATACTTCGTCACCGCGGACAAGACTCAGCTTACGTCGCTGTTCGCGCAGCTTGCGTCGGAGGTTTTGAGGCTCAGCAAGTGATCCCAGTCATCCTGCTTCTCGCTTTCCTGCAAACCAACCAGGCGGACCAACGGGTTCCGCTGCGGGAGGGCTGTTCGGCCGACGATCCGCAACTTGCCGTGTTGACGGCGGCGGATCGCGTGGAGGTTCGCGGGGCCATCGCCGGCGGCGACGGAACGTGCTATCACGTCCAGGTCGCGCGCGGCGGCGAGACCATTTCCGGATATGTGCTGGGGGCAACGCTACCGGCCGTTGCAGAGTTTGCCGTGGCACGGGACCAGGCGGCCGCACGGGGATTGGAGGCGATCGCGGCGCAGGCGGCGTTGCCGGCTCCGGCGAAAAACGCGGCGGTTGCGGCGCAGCCGCCGGCTCCGCAGTTTTTCGAAAACTTCTCGGGACGCGACTTGAAGGGTAAATTGGTGAGCCTCGACAGTTTGCGCGGCCGTTTGATCGTGGTCCAGTTCTGGTCGCCGCGCGGCCGTTCGAAACAACAACTGATTTCGCTGTTGCCGTTTTACAATCAATACCGCGGCCGCGTTTCCTTTCTCGGCGTGGGGATGGGCGTCCGTTCCAACGCGCTGGCGGCGGAGCTGGACGACGTGACGCTGCCGTTCCCGCAGATCGCCGATCCGGGAATCGCGCGGCGCTATGACGTCGATCCGCGCGCCGGAAAGACGTTTGTGCTCGATTCGTCGCACCGGGTGCTCGCGTCCGGCTCGGCGGCGGATGCCATGCGCGCGGTGCGCGAGTTCCTGCAGTAATCCAGGCTATTTTTCAGTATTCGAGTCGCGTTGGTCCGGGGCTTTAAGGCGTTGCTTGACGCGAACTGCGGAGCTAAAGCTCCGCGCGGGATAAATCCCGCCCTCCAAAAATGGTTGAATTTTCGGGGCGCGATTACTTGGTCGAATCCGGCTTGGGGGCGGGTTTTTCCTTGACCGGCGTGGCGCCCGCTTTCACCGGGCTCAGCAGCACGTGCGCGTTGCGGCCTTCCATGCGCGGCAGGCCTTCCGCGGTGCCGTATTGCGCCAGGTCCGCGGCAAAGCGGATCAGCAGTTTTCTTCCCAGGTCGGTATGCGCGATTTCGCGTCCGCGAAACTGCACCACCGCCTTCACGCGATTGCCCTCCTGCAGAAAGCGGATGGCGTGATTTTTCTTGAAGTCGTAATCGTGATCATCGGTGTTGGGACGGAATTTCAGCTCCTTCACCTGAATGACATGCTGTTTTCTTTTGGCTTCGTGCTGTTTCTTTTTGTTCTCGTATTGCCATTGCCCGTAATCCATCGCTTTGGCCACGGGCGGCTCCGCGGTGGGCGCGATCAGGATCAGGTCCAGACCCATTTCCTGGGCTTTGCGCACGGCCTGCGACGTCTGCATGACCTCGACGGTGCCGTCCGGAAATACGGCGCGTACCTCGCGGGCGCGAATCGCTTCATTTACGTTTTCCCGGATCCTCGGCCGGCGGGGTGGGTAGCCTCTGGGGGTCATTCAAATTTCGGCCGATGGGCCGGACGCGGGGCGGTCATGAACAAATAGTAGCAGATTTCCAGCCCGCGGGAGCCTCCTTTTCGCGATGAGCCTCGCGCGCGTTTTTCGGTGCGTTCTTAGACAAATCTTGAATCGATATGACACGCCGGGGGGCGCCGATGCACAGGAAGGGAGAAGAGTACTTCCGGCCTGGGTATTTTTTTACAGATTCCAGGGAATTTTGTCATTTACTTGAATGATAAAGTGCTGTAGCATTGATTTCCAAAAGCGCGCGAAAAAGACAAACGCCCGGGGGCGTCCCGGCCGTGTGTCCGTGCCTTTGTTGAAAGGAATAGAGGGCTTTTCAAAAGAGGGTGGAGTCATGCAAACTATGCTTTTTGCCGGTCCTGTTCTGGTGCTGATGGGCGCGCCTTTTCTCGCCCAGGCGCAGGACAAAGCTGCCATCGAGCAGAAACTTACCTCCGAGTACGCGGTGACGCAGCCGACCGCCGACAACACGGATATCGTCACGGCAGGCGCCATTCTGGTGCTCAAAAAGGACCGGATTATGATGGCGCCGGTGTCCAGCACCAACTTCTACCAGAACACTTATAAAGACGGCAAGATCACGCAGAACGCGGCCGGGAAAGTCAGCAACGCGCTGGGCCGGTTCAGCCATTTGCCGGGCGCATCGGCCCCCGCCGCGCCGGCGACGCGAACCTATGTGCCCGGGGAAAAAATGTGGGTGACCAAAATCGAGGTCAAGGGTGATGCCGTTATCTTCGAACTACTTACGGACGTGGTCGTGGATACGCGGTATAAAGCGGCGTTGAAATTCGAGTTTCCGAAAGGATCGCCACCGACCGTCGACGCGGCCGACAAGCTGGTTGCCGAGGTGTTCAAGGTCCAGCCTGCCGACGACGCCGGCGCCGGCGGCCAGCAGCAGGCTGCCGCGCCTGCCGCCACGCCCGCACCTGCTCCCGCTCCTGCTCCCGCCGAGACGGCTGCGCCTCCCGCGCCGATCCCGCCGCCGCCTCCGCCCGCGGATGAGCCGGCGGCGCCGCCTAAGACCATCGCCTTGGGACAGACCACGGATCAGGTTGTCGCCAGCTTGGGTCAGCCGAGCAAAATCGTCAAGCTCGGCGCCAAGGAGATCTATTTTTACAAAGACCTGAAGGTCACCTTTACGGGCGGCAAGGTCAGCGACGTCCAATGATGATTTTTTGACCGGAAGCCGGCAACGGGCCGGCAAAAGGTCAGCAACAGAAAAGAGAAGCCCATGACTGAAGCTCGCAACATCTCGTCGATCCGGCGCATCGCGCCCATCGTTATGCCCATCGTGGTTGTACTTTTAGGAGCGGCCGCCGCCAGCGCTCAGGAGAAGAAGCCCTCCGCGCCGAAGGCCGCGCCCAAAGCCGCGCCTGCCGGCCACGGAGCCCCAGCCGCCAGAGGCGGGGCCGCCGGTCACGGTCCGACGACGGGCGGGCGAGGTCCCACGACCGCGGGTCATGGTCCGACGACAGCGGGTCGAGCTGGCGGCGCCAGAGCGGGCGCTGCCCGAGGCACCGCGGGCCGGGCCGGCGGCGGGGCACGCGCAGGAGCTGGGCGGAGCGCGATGCGCGGGCCCGAGCCGCGCGGATCGCATACCATGCAAGCCCGCAATGGCGCGGAAATACGAACCCGCGCCGACGGGAGCCGCGCCGACCTGCACGATCCCAGGCGCGGAATGGACGTTCATCACGGCCTGAACGGTGACCGCCGGGTCCGGGTGGAACGCGCCGATCATTCCCGTATCGTCGCCGAGCGCGGGGGGCATGGCTACGTGCAGCATCCGTACATGTACCACGGCCATGAATTCGCGCACCGGACCTATTACTATAACGGCCGGGCCTACGATCGGTTCTACCGCCGCTATCCGTACCGCGGCATGTACCTTGAAGGCTACGCTCCCGCGTTCTATTTCCGGCCGGCGTTTTATGGCTGGGCCTACAATCCGTGGGCGGTGCCGATCGCGTACAGCTGGGGCTTCGCGGCCAATCCCTGGTACGGATACTACGGCTTCTATTTCAATCCGTATCCGGTTTATCCGAGCGCGTCGCTGTGGCTGACGGACTACCTGATTTCGCAAAGTCTGGCAACGGCTTACGCCGCGCAGGTTCAGGCGAACGCGATCGCGGCGGCGCAGGCCCAGGCGGCGGCGGCTCCGCCTCCGGGCGCGGGCCCGCTGGACGACCAGACGAAACAACTGATCGCGGCGGAGGTGCAGCGCCAGATCGCCCTCGAAAACCAGGAAGCTCAGCTTCAGGCGCAGCATCAGGAGCCGGACCCGGCTTCGAGCGGCATCGCGCGCATGCTCAGCGATAATATTCAGCACGTCTTCGTTGCCGGCAGCAGCATCGACGTCGTCGATACCACCGGAACGGAATGCGCCGTCAGCGAAGGCGACGCACTCCAGCTTTCCGGGCCCCCGCCTCCCAGTTCGTCCACCGCCAATCTGGTGATGCTGTCGAGCAAAGGCGGAATCGAATGCCGCAGGGGAGCGGTAGTGGTAGTGACGCTCGACGATCTTCAGAACATGCAGAATCACATGCGCGAGACCATCAGCCAGGGGATGAGCAACCTGCAGAGCAATCAATCCCAGAACGGCTTGCCGGCGATTCCTCCGTCGGCCAATGCACCGCCGGCCAAGACCGAGTTCGCCGCCATCGCGCCGCCGCCCGATCCCAATGCGGAGACTCAGATCAATCAGCAATTGCAGGAAGCCGACAAGGCGGAACAGGAAGCCGGCGGCGGAGTGCAGTCGGGGCCGTCCGATTCGGCGGGCATGGCATCAGCCGCGCCGGCGGGTCCTCCCAAGACCATCGAACTCGGCCAGACCATCGACCAGGTGACTGCCATCCTTGGCCAGCCCAAGAATGTCGTTGATCTGGGGACCAAGAAAATCTACGTTTATCCGGACATGAAGATCACCTTCAACGCCGGAAAAGTGAGTGACGTTCAATAAGTCGCGCCAGTGTCTGAAATCCGTTGAATCGGAGGCGCGATTCATCGCGGGGAGGATTCCGAGTTATTCATTTATTCTTCCCGCAGCGTTTCCACCGGATCGATTCGCGTGGCGCGGCGCGCCGGCAGATAGCTGGCCGCCAGCGCCACACCGACAAAAATCGCGGCGGTGGCGAGGAACGTCAGCGGGTCCCACGGCGTCACTCCATAGAGAAACGACCCGATCAGCCGGGTGACCGCCAGCGCGGCCGGCAAGCCGATCAGGATTCCCAGCGCGGTGAGTTTCAATCCGTCGCCGAGCACCAGTTCGATCACCTGTCCGCGCCGCGCGCCCAGCGCCATGCGGATGCCGATCTCCTGGCGGCGCTCGGCCACGCCACAGGCGATCACGCCGTATAATCCGACCGAGGCCAGCACCAGCGCCAGCGCGGAAAAAACTCCCAGCAGCGAGACGCGCAGGCGTTGCTCCACCAGCGATTCGTCCACCTGCTGCTGCATGGTCCGGACGTTGTACACGGGAACGTCCTTGTCGATCGATTCCACCGCGCGGCGCACCGCCGCCACGTATCCAGCCGGATCGCCGGTGGTGCGGACCAGCAGCGTCTGCCCGGCGATGGTGGTTTGCGCGAGCGGCGTGAACAGCTCCCGCCGCGGCGGCTGGCCCAGGTTCGATTCGCGATAATCGCCGACCACTCCGATAATCTGCGCGGTCCACATGGAGCCGATGCCAACGTCCACGCTCACCTGGTGGCCTAGCGCGCCGCCGGGATAAAACTCGCGCGCGAACGCCTGGTTCACCAGCAGCACGTGCGGCGTATCGGTGCGGTCGTTTTCATCGAACGGCCGTCCGGCGATGAGGGGAATGCCCATGGCGCGGAAATAATTCGGCGTCACGATGCGGTTATCCAGGCGAATTTTGGTCTCTTCGTTGCGCACCGTCTGCGTATCGAGCCATAGCGAAGTGGAGTTGTTGCCGTGGTGCAGCGGCGCGAGATTGGTGGTGCCCGCTGCCTGGACGCCGGGAATGCGCTCGACCGCGGGAATCAGGCGGTCGAAGAATCCGCGCCAGTCCGCGGGGGTGCGATAGCGCGCGCCGAGCACGGCGATCTGCATGGTCAGCACGTTGCGCACGTCGTAGCCAGGCTGCACCTGGTTGAGAGCGCGAAAGGTGCGGGCGAACAATCCCGCGCCGGTCAGCAGCACCACCCCCAGCGCCACTTCGACGACCACCAAGGTGGCGCGAAAACGGTTGGTGCGCCGTCCCGCGCTTCCGGTTCTTCCGCCTTCCTTGATCGCGTCGGAAAGATTCACGCGCGAGCCGCGCAGCGCCGGCGCCGTCCCGAAAATCACGCCAGCCAGCAGCGAGGCGAAAAAGGAGAACCACAAAACGCCGCCGTCGATGTGAATTTCCGCCGCGCGCGGCAGCGCTTTGGGCGCCGACACGATCAGCAGGCGCAGCCCCGCCGACGCCAGCGCCAAACCCAGCGCTCCGCCGGCCAGCGCGAGCAGCGCGCTTTCGACCAGCATCTGCCGGATCAGCGCGCCGCGGCCGGCGCCCAGCGCGGCGCGAACCGCCATTTCCCGCACCCGCGCCGCCCCGCGCGCCAGCAAAAGGCTGGCCACGTTCGAACAGGCGATCAGCAATACGCAGGCGACCGCCGCGGCGAAAATCCATAAGGTCTTGCGCACGCCCCCGACGGCCCGGTCGAGAAACGTCGAAAGCCGAACGGTGAATCCCTGATCGTCGGGATGGGCGGCGGCGAAATCGGCGGCGAAGGTGTTCGCTTCCGCCTGCGCCTGGGGAAGCGTCACGCCGTCCTTCAGCCGGCCGAAGACGCGCAGGAAACGATAGCGGCGCCCCAGCAGCAGCGTACTGTCCATCTGGAGCGGCGCCCACATCTCGAACTCGTCCGCCGGCGGAAAATCCGGAGGCGCGACGCCGACCACTTCATAAGAGCGCCCGTCGAGCGTGACCTGTTTTCCGATTACCGCCGGATCGCCGCCGAATTTGCGCTGCCACAAACGGTAGCTGAAGATTACCTCCCATTCGTGGCCCAGCCGCTGCTCAGCGGGCAGAAATCCGCGCCCCAGAAGCGGCGTGACGCCGAGAGTTTCGAAATAACCGGGGCTGACGCGAGCGCCGGAAATGCTTTCCCCCTCGCCCACGCCGCTGAGGATCCACAGCCCCTCGACGTAGGCGGCCATTTTTTCAAAACTGCGATTGTGAGCGCGATAATCGAGAAAATCCGAACCGAAAATACCCATGCTTGCGGGGCCGGCCTGCGGCGCGACGCCCGCCAGAAAAATAAGCCGGCCGCTTTCCGGGTACGGCAGCGGTTCGAGCAAAACCGAATGAACCAGCGTGAAAATCGCGGTGGTCGCGCCGATTCCCAGGCCTAAAACGACCACCGCGGCCAGCGTAAACGCCGGGCTGCGAAACAGCGTCCGCAGCGCATAATTCCAGTACGGCATAAAAATAATTCGCAAAGAATTATCGCACAAACCGGCACTGCGTTCTTGAAAATCGCTGCCCGCCGGGACACCATCCGCCTCAACCCGCCGGCGTCTGCGAAAATAAGGGAAGATGTTTCCGACCGAATATCACGCTGGACGTGTGCGCATTGCGCCGGCCACGGTGCTCGCGCCCATGGCCGGAGTCACCGATACCGTCTTCCGGCGCCTGATCCGCGACCAGGGCGGCTGCGGCCTGATCATGACCGAATTCACCTCCAGCCACGGCGTGGTTGCTTCCGCGCACGCCACCAAGCCGACGCGCACCTTTCGCTACCTGTATTTCGAGCCGGACGAGCATCCCATCGCCGCGCAGCTTTTCGGCTCCGATCCGGCGGTGATGGCGGAGGCCGCGCGCTACTGCCAGGACCTGGGCTTCGACATGGTCGACATCAATTTCGGCTGTCCGGTGAAGAAAGTGGTGACGTGCAATGGAGGGTCCGGTTTGTTGCGCGATCTGCCGCTGGTCGAACGAATTTTGCGCGAGGTTCGCGCCGCAATCACAATTCCGTTGACCATGAAATTTCGCGCGGGATGGAACGATCGCGAGCTGGTGGCGGTGCGCATGGCGAAGCTCGCCGAAGATTGCGGATTGCAGACCGTCGCGCTGCACCCGCGCACGCGCGAGCAGGGCTACAGCGGCCACGCCGACTGGACGCGCATCGCCGAAGTGAAGGCCGCAGTGAACATTCCGGTGATCGGCAACGGTGACATTGTCACCCCGGAAGATGCGGTGCGGATGGTGCGCGAAACCGGCTGCGACGCGGTGATGATCGGCCGCGCGGCTTCGTCGAATCCCTGGATTTTCCGGCAGATTCGCGATTTTCTCGATCATGGCAGCTACGAAACGCCGCGCGAGGAGGAGCGCTACGCGCTGATGCGGCGCTACTACAAAATGCTGCACCAGCACGGCTCGCCCGACGCGACCGGAAAAATGAAGCAGTTCGCGACGTATTTCACGCACGGAGTGCGCAACGGATCGCGGCTGCGCGCGGAGATCTATCACGCCACCGATGCCGCGCGGATTCTCGAATGCGTGGACGCGTTTTTCGAACAGGAACTGAGCGCGGCATAGCCTGGTTTTGCGGCGCGCGCTGGACCATTTTCGGGGTTTCTATTGACCGCGGAGTGGCGTAAGCCGCCCGCCTTGCGCTCGACGTACTGTCGATTCGCCGGCCGCGAACAGCACAAGCCTGGCGGCTTATGCCACGGCTCGTGAAAATGCTTTAAACCGCGCCGCCTAATCCCCCCGCCGCGTACAATCGGGCGTCCATCGGAGCGATCCGCCGCTCCATTCCCCGGCGCAAAATGCGGGTGTGCGGAATCTCGCACAGATGATTCGGGATCTCCCACACGGAGTCTTCCCGCGCCATCCAGTTCGCGCGATCGAAGCGCCGCAAATTCACCGGACGCGAAAACGTCCGCAGCGTCTTTTCGCCGCGCGGATTGAAATAGTGCTCGAAGTACGACATGGCCAATTCGCGAATGGTGCGATACACCGGCTCGCGCGAGCGCAATCCGCTGTAATCCGATTTCGCCACCGCGCCCCAGAATCCGCCCACGCGATACACCGCCAGAACATGGTCGGTGTCGCGTACCGCTTCCAGATCCACCACCAGTGGCGGATGGCCCAACAGGCGCAACGCGACCGCGCCGAACATCGCGCCTTCCATGCAGTGCGCCACGCCTTCGCGCATGACCATCCGCGGCGAATAACAGGTGTGGCCGAGCGGCTCCAGATTGTAGGAGAGCGAATCGAGATACTCCTGAATGCGCGTGGGAGTGGTCAGACGGCGCAGAGTTTTGCTCTCGCGCGAATCGAACAGGTCGAGGATCATTGGACGCGCGCCGTCACGCGCCGCACCTCGGTGTCTCCACCCGCGCCGGTCGCGGTGACGGCGCAGGTGGTGCCGCGCGGCGGGTGATCGGCGGCGTAACCGACCTCCAAATCGTGCGGATCGAGCCAGACGCCCGGCCGGATGGATACATTTTTCGCATTTCTTGCTTTTGAGAGGGTGCTGAAAAGGGGACCTTTTTCAGCACCCTGTTAAAGCATACCGTGAACCAGCCGCCCGGCGGCACTTGCGCGGGGTTGATCGAGACTTTTCCGACGCGCCCTGTGCACAACACCGTTACGACTGCCGCGGCAGACCTTTTCTGGCGACTTTGTACCTGCCTGTTGTTATATACTCACGAATGCGCATGCCGGATTTGAGACTGGGAGACGTCATCGACGATTATTGCGTCAAATGCCGCCGGATCACCAATCATTCTGTGGTTTCGCTGATGAACGGGAGCGCGGCGAAAGTCCGCTGCCGCACCTGCTATAACGATCACGATTATCGCAATGAGCAGGCTCCGCCGACCAAGAAGGAGCTGGCCCGGCAGAAAGAGCTGTACAACGCGGTTCTTTCCGGAGTCGCGCCCGCGGCGGCTGCGGCGGCCGAACCCGCCCCCGTCGATCCGCCGGCCCAAAAAAAGAAAAAGTGACAGAGTAGCGTAAGCCTGACGGCCTACGTCACTCTTTCCGCAGCTCCCGCTCGATTTCGCGCATCACGCCGTCGCCATCGGCACGATTCAGGTCCTTCTGCAATCGCCTCAGCGCCACACCCACCACGTCGCGATGGTGCAAACGCGATCCCAATTTTTCGGAACGGCTTAGCTTCAGCCACAGCTCGTGCAACAGATCGACGTCCTCCGGCCATAATCGCGGCGGATGCGGACCCAGGTTCACGTAAATGGACGGACGGTCCGGGCTGATCACTTCGAGCGAAAACGGATGGCGCGGCTCCGGCAGCGCTTCCCAAGCCAGCCCGATGCGCCGCGCCAGCTCGTCCGATTCCATTCGCGCGCTCACCCCGGTCACCAGCCGCGACGCGCGCAGCGTGTTGGCCGCGTGCGCCAGGGCGTCGAAGGGGTTCACCGCGGGCACCACCAGAAGCTCTACCGGCTTACCTTGTTTTTCCGCCACTTCGACCACGTGGCTGAACAGCTCTTTTTCGTAATCGCTGAAAATCTGCTGATCGGAGAGCTCGTATTCGCCGGCGCCGGTCGAAATCGGACGCACCGTCATCACCACGATGTCGTGCTTCTTCAGATTGGTTTTTTCGAGCACTTTTTTCAAATGCTCCATGCGATGATAATCGCGCACCGCCACCAGCACGCAGCCCGGCCGGGCGTGGATGCTGGCGGGAATCTGTTCCTGGTGGACCAGGTTGAATTGTTCCAGCCCCTTTTTCTCGGCGCCTTTGCGCCGCAGGTTCACGCGCTCGGAAACGGTGAACAGAATAAACAGCACCACCGTGAAGGCGACGCCGTACTTGGTGGCGATCTGTTTCGTAAACAAATTCGCCACCGCGACCGCGCCCAGCACCAGCGTGGTCAGCGCCAGGCCGACCGGAATCTCGCGTCCGGCGAGGTGGAAATTGATCGGCACCTTGTATTCCTGGTCCGAGCGTTGGAAACGGAGCACCAGCACGCCGAGCGACTTCATGAAAAAACTCCAGACCACGCCGAACGCGTAGGCCTCGGCCAGGATGGTCATATCGCCGCGGCTGCCGATGATGGTCGCGATCTGCGAAATCGCGATCAGGTTGATGATGCGGGAAGTGGTGCCGAATTTGGAATGCGGTTTGCGGAACCACGGCAGCAGCACGCCGTCCTCGGCCACGCGATTCAACACGCCGTTGGCTCCGATGATGGAGGTGTTGGCCGCTCCCGACAGAATCAATCCACCGACGATCACCACGAAAATGTGAAAGCCCAGCCGCAGCAGGTACGGTCCGCTCAGGCTCATCGCCAGCCCGCCGATCAGGTTGTCGAAGTGGCGCGCGCGCTCCGCGTCGGGAATGATCATGCCGGCGAAGACGGTGATCACGCCGGTGCAGATCACCGCGTACCAGCACACCAGGTTGGCCGTGATGCGCAGATTCTTCAGCTTGGGATAAGCGATTTCGCGGTACACCTGCGCCAGCGTCTCGAATCCGCTCATCGACAGCAGCGAATGTCCGAACGCCACGATGATCGCGACCATCGGAATTTGCAGCCACATCGTTCCGGCCAGCCATCCCTGCGCGTCAGGAGCGAAATTCAAATTCGACGGCACCGGCGCGGGCGGCAGCTTCCAGCGATGGTCCAGGAAAATGGTCAGCGGGCACCAGATCAGCAGGACGGCTACCATCACCGTGGTGATCTGCATAATCCGCAGCGCCTTGCTGCTCGATTCGTGAACGCCTTTGATGTTGGTCCACCAGAAATAAATGGTCACCAGCACGGCGACAGCCGCCGCGAAGCTGTTGGTGTTGACGTGGACATTTTCGTGCAGCAGATCGCTGATTTCGTTGAGCAGCGCGGCCAGGTACTGCCCCGCGCTGACCACGCTGATCGGCCCGGTCAGAATGTAATCGAACACCAGGGACGAAACCGAAAATTTCGCGGCAACGGGCCCCATGCTGTCGTGCACCACCACGTACACGCCGCCGCGCACGAACATGCCGCAGCTTTCCATGTACACGCTGCGCACCGCGAAGCTGAACAGCATCACGCCCAGCACGAACCAGGGCGCGGATTTGCCGATGGCCTGTTCCGCCGCGCCACCGGCGTAAAACATCGAGGACGCCAGATCGCTGAGAACAATGGAAGCGCCGCGCCAGAAGCTGATGAAGGAAAGCGCCACCGTCGTCGCGACCACCACTCTGGGCGCGCGGGACGACAGACTGCCGTCTTGTGAAGACATCCGAAGCCTTCTATTCTACGACGCCGCCAGCCAAAACCGTAACTGCATCAGCGCCCCGGCTATGCTGGTCGTGTGGATTCCCTCCCGCGCGGCGCTGCCTGGCAGTCCTTCCGGCATGGCTTGTTCTGGCAAAGCTTATTCCGCTTTCAGAGCGAGAAAATGAACGCGTGGGTCGCGCTGCGCAATACCATCGGCGTGGCGATTCCGCTGTTGGCTGGGGCGCTATCCGGCTCCGTCACCGATGGCCTGATCGTTTCCACCGGGGCGCTGAATGTCGCGTTTCGCGATAGCGATTCGCCCTATCCGCAGCGCGCGCGGCACCTGTTTGCCGCCTGCGTTCTGGCGGGAATCTCCGTCTTTGCCGGCGCGCTTACGGGCAACCATCCCTTGATTTTTATCTTCATCGCCGGCGCCTGGGCCTTCGGTGCGGGCCTGCTGGTGGCGATCGGCCAGTCCGCCGCGGACCTGGGATTAATGAGCGTGGTGATGCTGGTGGTCTACGGCGCCAATCCCATGCAGCCGCACAACGCCTCCCTTTCCGGATTGGGCGCCTTCGCCGGCGGCCTGCTTCAGATGACCCTTTCGCTGCTGTTGTGGCCCTTTCGCCGCTATGCTCCGGAACGCCGCGCGCTGGGCGAGTTGTACCTGGCGCTTTCCCGCGCCGCCGCATCGCCACAGGAAACCGCCGCGCAATCCCCGCCGGCAACCGCGCAGAGCCTGGAAGCGCAAACTTCGCTCGCCGCGCTGGATCGCGATCGTTCGGCCGAAGGAAACCTGTATCGTTTCCTGTTGAGCCAGGCCGAGCGCATCCGTCTCGGCCTGATCACGCTGGGCCGCCTGCGCATGCGCCTGGAACGCGAGGCGCCCGATGCCGAAGAACTCGGCACGTGCAATCGTTTTTTGGAAATCTGCGGTCATGCGCTGGCCTCCATCGCCGCGACGATTCAATCGGGCGCGTCGTCGTTTCAATCGGGGACATCCGCCGCTTCCGCCGCTGATTTGCGCGATCTCGAAAATCTGGCGGAGCGCTTGCGCCAGTCTTCCGCCTCGGCCGCCATCGCCGCCATGGCTCATGACGCGCGATTTCAGATGGACGCGATCTCCGGGCAGCTGCGTTCCGCCCTGGACGTCGCGGCCGAGCCGCTGAAAGCTCCCGCCTCGCCGCGCGGCTCGCCACGCGCCGGTGGAACCTTCACCACTTTGCGCGCCAATTTGAATCTGGAATCGACCGCGTTCCGTCACGCGGTGCGGCTCTCGTTGGCGGTGCTGGCCGGCGAAGCGATCGGCCGCGCGCTGGGCTTTACGCGTCCCTACTGGATTCCGATGACCGTCGCGATCGTGTTGAAGCCCGATTTCAGCGCGACCTTCAACCGCGGCGTGCTGCGCCTGGCCGGCACGTTTCTCGGTTTGGTTTTCGCCACCGGACTATTTCACGCGCTGCCGCCGGGGGTGTGGCCGCGGATCGCCGGAATCGCCGGGTTGATGTTCGTGGTCCGCTGTTTCGGGCCGGCGCAATACGGGATTCTCGCCGGAGCGGTCGGTGCGCTGGTGGTGTTTCTGGTTTCGCTCACCGGCGTTGCGCCAAAAGAAGTGATCGCCGCGAGAGCGCTGGACACGGCCATCGGCGGCGCGCTCGCGCTGGGCGTCTATTGGTTCTGGCCGACCTGGGAACGGCGCCAGGTGGGCGAGGCCCTGGCGCGGATGCTCGATGCCTTTCGCGAATATTTTCACGCGGTGCGGGAACGCTACCGCGATCCGTCGCATCAGGCGGATGTCGACCGTCTACGCATCGCCGGCCGCCGCGTGCGCACCAATCTGGAAGCCTCGATCGAGCGCGCGTCCGCCGAGCCGGGCTCCGGCCGGTCCAGCGCGCTGCTCAGCGGCATTCTCGCCAGCACGCACCGGCTGGCGCAGGCATTGATTTCGCTCGAAGCCGCGATTGTTTCGAGCCCACCGGTTGCTCCGCGTCCCGCGTTTCTGCATTTCGCCGACGATCTGGAGCGCACGCTCGATCAGTTGGCGGGCCTGCTGCGCGGCTCGCCGGTCGACTCCAAGCTGCTGCCGGATTTGCGCGAAGATCATCACGCGCTGGTGCATTCGGCGCATTCCGGCGCGCAGCTTTACGCGCTGGTGAACGTGGAGACCGATCGCATCACCAACGCTGTGAACACGCTCGCATCGCAGGCGCTGCGCTGGACTCAAGCGGCCTGACTGGGTGCTGAAGCCGCCCGGTGCGTTTCGGCGCACGTCGATTCACGCGCCGCGGCGAGCACCAGCCCGGCGGCTTATGGCGCGTAAGTATTCGCGCGATTACAGTGAGAAGATGGCTTCGTTTGCGAACTATTCCCGCCTGAAATTCGATCGCCCGCATGCGCGCGTGCTGCGCGTCACCATGGACCACGGAAAGGTCAACGCCGCCGATCACGCCATGCACGGCGAGCTGGTCCGCGTGTGGCGCGAGATTGACGCCGACCCGTCCATCAACTCGGCGATCATCACCGGGGCGGGCGCGGTGTTTTCCGCCGGCGGCGATTTCGGAATGATCCGCGACAACATCGCCGATTTCGAGGTCCGCAGCCGCATCTGGAAAGAAGCGCGGGATTTGGTTTACAACATCATCAATTGTTCGAAGCCGGTAGTCAGCTCGATGCGCGGCGTCGCGGTGGGCGCCGGTTTGGTTTGCGGCCTTCTCGCCGATATTTCGATCGCCAGCAAAGACTGCCGCATCATCGACGGCCACACGCGTCTGGGCGTCGCCGCGGGCGATCACGCCGCCATCATTTGGCCGCTGCTGTGCGGCATGGCCAAGGCGAAATATTACCTGCTGCTGTGCGACGCCGTATCGGGGCAGGAAGCCGAGCGCATCGGCCTGATCAGCCTGGCGGTGGAAGACGCGGAGCTGGACGCGAAAGCGGTCGAAATCGCCTCGCGTCTGGCCGAGGGCGCGCAGAGCGCGATCCGCTGGACAAAATATTCGCTGAACAACTGGCTGCGTCTGGCGGGTCCGATTTTCGATACCTCGCTGGCGATGGAATTTATGGGTTTCGCGGGGCCGGACGTACAGGAGGGCCTCGCGTCGCATTTAGAGAAACGCAAGCCGAAGTTCAAGCCCGATTCCGCGCTCTAACAGGGTGCTGAAAAAGGGGACAGACTACTCGGCGCTAATATACTTGATCCAACCAGCTGCTTCGGTCCGTTGGTGGCGCGCGCACTTCTGCGTGCCGCGTCGAGACTCTTCTCGACGCATGACTGATCGGGCGGAACCAGCGTCGGCAAGAGCGCCGACGCGGCACGCAGGAGTGCGTGCGCCACGCACCCATACTGACCAGGGTTGCTCGAGGTTGCGTCAACGATATCAATGCCGGGCGGTCTGTCCCGGCCTGCGGCGGGCGCGCCGCCCGCCTCTTGTTAAGCCGACCCACATTTGCGAAGACCATGGCTGAGGGACGCCACGCTAGAATTTATCCATCAAGGGATTCGGGAAAGCATCCGGGTTCGCCACCGGGTTCTGATGCAGGCATTGAAAATCCTTTTCAATCAGAATTTTCGGTGTCGCGTCCGGATTCTCGATACCGGGCTGATCGCTGGCGATCCAGGTGCGGCCCAAATCGGCGGGAACGGCGATCTCGATTCGTTCGCCGTCAAACGACGCCGCAATCTCTCGAGAAGGGCGAAGCTCGACCGCAAACGCCAAACTTCGACCCGCCGGAAATACGACCGTTTCTTCCACCCGTCCGGCTTCGCCCAGCCGCGCCACCTCCGACTGGCTGAGCCGGATTCGCAGCGTGTTCGAATGAAAGCGCAATTTCATAAGTCGCGATGGGCCGTTTCGGGCGCGAACGCAGGCAGGCAGACCGCAATGTATTCGGCGCCGCCCGGGGTGCTGTAGCGGACCCACTCGCCACGCTCGGTAATTACGGCTTGGCCGGCCGCCACTTCCATCATCCCGTTTTCATGCTCGACGGTTAAGGAACCGCTGAGCACGATGGTAAATTCGTCAAACTCGGGCCGCTGCCCCGGTTCGGACCATCCCGCGGGACTGCGCATGTGCGCGATCGACACGCGCGGATCCTGGGAATTGACGCGTCCGATGTATTCATCGATGAGTTTGCCGCCGGGAACTGGAATGCGCGACGGTTTGGCGATCAGCTTAGGCACGAATTCAGTGTAAGAGAAAAAGGGCCGGCGAAAACCGGCCCTGAAGCGAAAGCTGCGGTTTTTAGAAGCTGAATCGCGCCCCGAACTCGCCGGTGAACGACTTCGGAATAATCGAACTGGATGCGGCGATAAAGCTCGTCGGCGTCATGAACGTCGCCGTGCGGATGTTGACCCCGTACTGGTTCCCGAAATTGGCATGATTGGTCAGGTCGAAAGCCTGGAAGAAAATCTCCAGCTTGCCGCGCTCCTTGATATTGAAGAAGCGGCCGAAGCGGGTATCGAGCTGGAAAAAATCGGCGCCGCGCAGGTTGTCGTAGCCGACCTGTTCGCAGGTCCCGGCCGACAGGCACGCCTGCAACTGGCCGTCGGAATAGCTCTTGGTCGCCAGCAGATTACTTGGGTCGCTGGTCAGAACGACCGTGTGCGTAGTGCCCTGTCCGCCGCCGAATCCATATACGTCGGAGATGCCCTCGGTCGACGAATACGGCCGCCCGGTGGCCCACTGCATGATCGGCGAGAAGGTGATCTTCAAGGGCAGGTTGATCACGCCGCTGATAAAGATACGGTGCCGCTCGTCCGAGGGCGTCGGCCCCAGATCGGAGGGCATAAACCAGTTCAATTCGTTGGTGGGACCGTTCCCGAAAGCCGCCGAGTTGCCGTTGTAGGCCAATGCGCGCGACAGAACATAGCTGGCGTTGATGCTGATGTTCTTGCTCATGCGCCGCCGGTAGGAGAGATTCATCGCGTCGTAGCGGCTGCGGCCGATCGAGCTGTAATCCTGAATTTCACCGAGCACCGGCAGCCCCAGCGCCTGGAACGGCGCGGTGGTGTTGCGGACGCCGTTAATCTCCGGGTTGACCACCAGCGATTTGCTCTCATTGAGACCCAGCTCATGGACGTATTCCGCCTCGATCACGGAATCCGAGGTGACCTGCCAGCTATATCCGCCATTGAACTGCTCGCTATACGGATTGTGGTAATTCGGATCGATGATGCGGCCGGTCGCGCCGGTGGGCAACTGCGAGCCGCCGGGCAACTGCGGCGGAAGCGGATCGATGCCGAAGCGATAGTTCTGAAGCAGCTCGCCGCTCGGCAACGTGGCGGAGGTTCCGCTGGTGGTTCCCGGCGCAACGCTGTTGGTGTAGGTGACGGTGGAGAACAGACTGGCGTTGGCCTGCTGTTCCATGAACAACGTGATGTTCTGGAAAATCTGGCCGTAGTACAGCCCGTAGCCGCCGCGAATCACGTGCTTGCCAGATCCGGTGACATCCCAGGCAAAGCCGATGCGCGGGCTGAAATCCTTGTTTTCATTGGTCGGCGGGTGAGAAGCCCAGGGGCTGTGAATCATTTCCAGCTCCTGAAACGCTCGCGCGTTCGGTTCGATGTTTCCGCCATTCAGATTGATGTCCTTATCCCAGCGCAGGCCGAGATTCAGAGTCAGCCGCCGCGTCGCCTTCCAGTCGTCCTGGGCATAGATGCCGAACATTTTATTGTGCTCGGCGAAATAAGCGTCGCCGGTGGTGGCCTGGGTAATGGACTGGATCGCCCCCGGGGTCTGCAAGCCTTCCGGATACTCGGCTTGATTGCTCAGGATCGTAGTCGGATCGTCGAAGAAGGTCAGCACCGGCGTCGGATCGGTGACGAAGAATCCACCGACGATCGGTTCCCACAGGTAATCGACGCCGAACTTGAGCGAATGCGCACCTTTGTTCCAGGCGATGTCGTCCTTGAACTGCCACTTGCGCTGATAGCTCTGCTGCGGAACGTTGGGATTGGTTCCGGCCGACAGGTCGGGAAACGCCAGGTTGGGCACGAACTGGTTGGTGTCGATCAGGTTGTTCCAATACTGGAAACCGGCGGTAAACGAATTCACCAGCGTCGGAGTGACCACCGAATTCCAGGAAAAGCTGGAAAGAATGAGCTGATTGGTGGTGAAGTTGGTCTGCGAACCGTCGCTGGTCGAGCTGGCCTGATCGTTCAAACCATTATTGTTCTGGTTTGAATAGCTGAAGGAAATCGTATTTTTGTCGTTGATGCGATGGTCGATGCGGCCGTTGTAGCGCCAATCGTAGAAGGGTTGGGCGATGGTCTGAACCGGATCCACTTTCAGGCCGTAAGGCAGCGAAATAGCCGAAAGGGCCTCAGCATTGGTGTAAGACAGCCCGAGCGTATCGATGCTGGTTTGCACGCGTTCGCGTTCCAGCGCGAAAAAGACGAACGTCTTGTCTTTCTTGATCGGTCCGCCGACCGATCCGCCGAACTGCTGCCGGCTGAAAGGAGCTTTCTGGCCGTTACCGCCATGGGCCGTCTGCTCGAAATAGTTGAGGGTTTCGAAGGCCGAATCCTCATCCTGGAAGAACAACGAGCCATGAAGCTGGTTGGTGCCGCTCTTGGTGATCAGGTTGACCGCGGCGCCTTCGCTGCGTCCGTTGGCCGCGGAAAAGCGCTGCGTCGAAATGTTGAATTCCTCGACGGCTTCGAGGGGGAGCTGCATCACCGGTCCACCGACGGTGTTGTCCTTGTCGTCGATCCCGTTGACGGTCACGTTGACGTTGCGGCCGCTCGATCCGTTGGTGGCGAAAACGCCGATCCGCGCCTTGGTCGGATCGTAGGACGGAACCGGACGCGCGCCGGGCGCGAGGATCGCCAGGTTCACGAAATCGCGGCCGTTCAGCGGCATGTTTTCGACGTCGGTGGGCGTGATCGGCACGCTGACATCGCTTTTTTCCAGGTCGACCAGCGTTGCGCCGGAGGCCTCAACCGTCACCGTCTGCGACTGCTGGCTGGGCGCGAGCTGCGCGTCGATGGTGGTCGTGCGCGACACGAACAGCTCCACATTCGAATAGAGGCCGGTGGTGAAACCGGTCATGGCGACGTTGACATCGTAATGGCCGGCAGGCAGCAGATTAAACACGTAAACGCCGGCGGCGCTGGTGTTTGAAGTACGCGTCGCGCCGGTATCCTTGTTGGTGACACTCACCTTGGCGCCCGGAATCACCGCGCCCGATTTCCGTGACGGTGCCCTGTAAAGTCGCCGTCGCCGTGAGCTGACCGAATAAATCGCCGGTATTCAGGCACAGCAGCATACCGGCAGCCACAAGGCTGATCTGTTTTCGCATGCTCAAAAACCCTTTCCAAACTCTTGCGTTGAAATTTTCACCGCACAGCCCAAACCCGGGGCCGCGAAAAGTTACAAACCCGTTTGAACAAGAGTATGTTGAAAGGGTCGTTTTGTCAATATCGGGCATCCGCGGGAACCCGCGCTATAGAAAATTTCAATTCGAGTTATTAAAAGGTTTGACCGGTTGAGCCGCGTATCTGCACGTATACTGTAGGCTCGACCTGACGGAAGGCCGATTTATCATGCGCATGCTCGTTTTGTCTCTTCTCGCAGCCTCGACGCTTCTGGCGGATGCGCCGGCCGACCTCAACTCGCGCCTGGCCAATCTCGAAGCGGGCGTTAAATCCGCGCAGAGCGCCGGCGACAACGCCTGGATGCTGGTCAGCGCGGCGCTGGTGTTGATGATGACCGGTCCGGGACTGGCGCTGTTCTATGGCGGGCTGGTGCGGCGCAAGAACGTGCTGTCCACCATGATGCACAGCTTCATCCTGATGTCGGTCGTTACGGTGCTGTGGGCCGTCATCGGCTATAGCATTGCCTTCGGGGACTGGACACCATTTTTCGGCGGCGGGCAATTCGCGTTTTTGAACGGGGTCGGGTCGGCGCCCAATGCCGATTACGCGCCGACCATCCCGCAGCAGACCTTTATGGTCTATCAGCTGATGTTCGCGATCATCACGCCGGCGCTGATTTCGGGCGCCTTCGCCGAGCGCATGAAATTTTCCGGCATGCTGCTGTTCACCACGCTATGGAGCCTGTTCGTTTATTTCCCGCTGGCGCACATGGTGTGGGGCAAAGGCGGACTTTTTAACGCCACGCTCGGGGGAAAACTTCCGGCGTTCGATTTCGCGGGAGGAACGGTGGTGCATATCAGCTCCGGTGTTTCGGCGCTGGTGTGCGCGCTCTATTTAGGACGGCGCAAGGGCTACGGAGTCGAGCCGATGCGGCCGCACAACCTGGTTTTGTGCACCGTCGGCGCGTGCCTGCTGTGGGTGGGATGGTTCGGATTCAACGCCGGCAGCGCGCTGGCCGCATCGGGCCTGGCTTCGAGCGCGTTCGTGGCGACTCACTTTGGGGCGGCGGCGGCATCGCTCGCCTGGATGTTCGCCGAATGGCTGCATAACGGCAAACCAAGTATGCTCGGCGCGACGTCCGGCGCGGTTGCGGGACTGGTCGCGATCACGCCCGCCTCCGGTTTCGTCAAGCCGTTTCCGGCGATGTTGATCGGAGCGGCGGCGGGCGTCGTCTGTTATTTCATGGTCACCGCGGTCAAATCGAAGTTCAGCTATGACGATGCGCTGGACGCGTTCGGAGTGCATGGCATCGGCGGAACGCTCGGCGCGATCCTGACCGGGGTTTTCGCGACCAAAGCGGTGAACGATCTGTACAACGGCAAGCCGATGGGCGCGGTGGACGGCAATCCGGGGCAAATCCTGAATCAGCTCGGGGCGTGCGCGGTTTCCTGGACGCTGGCGATCGTCGGGACCTTGATTATCTTGAAAATTTGCGACGCGGTTACCGGCGTTCGCGCCACCGAGCCGCAGGAGCTTGAAGGACTGGATCTGAGCATGCACGGCGAAGAAGGGTACAATTTCGAAGCGTAGAGGACGCTTTTTCCATGAAGAAAATTGAAGCCGTGATCCAGCCCCACAAACTCGAAGAAGTGAAGGATGCCCTGAAAAATATCGGCATCGACGGCATGACCGTCAGCGAAGTGCGCGGCCACGGGCGGCAAAAAGGGCACAAGGAAATTTATCGCGGCATGGAGTATCAAGTCGATCTGCTGCCGAAGATAAAAATTGAAATGGTGATCGCCGAAGCTCGCGCGGAGGAGGCGATTCGCACCATCGTAGCCGCCGCGCGCACCGGCAAAATCGGTGACGGAAAGATTTTTGTCTACGACGTCGCCGAAGCGATCCGGATTCGCAACGACGATCGCGGGGAAGCGGCGTTGTGAGCCTCGGCGTGGTCCGCACAACGAGTCCGCATTCGGCCGGTGAATGAAGCGCTGCCCATGAGCCACGAAGCAGTACTTGTCCCGCGCGCGGCGGAAAATGTTGTGGGCGCGCTGGCGCAGCGCACGGCGGAATTGGAAACGCTGGTCCGCGACGCGTGGCCGGAACTTTCCGGCACGGCGCTCGCCGCGACTGGTGGATTCGGGCGGCGCGAGCTATTTCCGTATTCGGACCTTGACGTTTTACTGATCGTCGCGCCGGATCGCGAGTTGACGGCGATCAAAGAACCGTGGTCGGCGTTTCTGCAATCGCTGTGGGATCGCGGCTTGCGCCCCAGCCACTCCGTTCACACCGCGGCCGAATGCGCGGCTGAGCATGAAGGCAATCTGGAGCTGACCATCAGCCTGCTCGACCGGCGATTCCTGTTGGGCGATGCGGCGATTTTCGCGGATCTCGAGCAGCGCTTCAAAACGTTCCTGGCGCGGCGCGGCGGCGCGATCGCGCGGCGGCTGATGGAGGCCACCGAAGCGCGTCACGCGAAATTTCAGGACACCATTTATCACCTGGAACCGGATCTCAAAAACACGCCCGGCGCCTTGCGCGACCTGCAAACCGTTCGCTGGCTGGGGCAGCTTCATCCGGCGTTTGAACCGCCCGATCTGAGCGCGGCCTTTGAAACCTTGGCGTCGCTGCGCACGCGGCTGCATGAAATGGCCGGGCGCGACCGCAACGTTCTTTCCTTCGATGCGCAGGAAATGTTGAGCGCGAATCCGGCCGCGCTGATGCGAACCTATTACCGCCAGGCGCGAATCATCGAGCGCGCGCTGGTCCGCGCGATCGAAGCGGCGCCGCGGGAGAATGCGCTGCTCGGCCGCTTTTACGACTGGCGCTCGCGTCTTTCGACGGTCGAATATACGGTGCATCGCGATCGGGTGTGGATGCGCAATCCATCGCAGCTTCGCGATCTGGGAGTGTTCGAATTTGTGGCGCGGCATCAGTTGCGGCTCGCTTCCGACACCATCGACCGGCTGGCGGACGCTCCGGTTTCGGCGCGCTGGGAGGATTGGAAGCGTTTGCTCGCGCTGCCCAAACCCTCCGCCGGATTGCGGGCCATGCAGCAGACCGGCGTGGTGGCTACGGCGATTCCGGAATGGCGCAACATCGACTGCCTGGTGGTGCGCGATTTTTATCATCGCTACACCGTGGACGAGCATACGCTGGTGGCCATCGCGTCGCTCGAATCACTGCCGGACGGACGATTTTCCGATCTTGCCGGCGAGATTCCGGACGCGCACCTGCTGCGCTTCGCGCTGCTGCTGCACGATATCGGCAAAGGATCGGGGCAGGATCACGTGGCGGCTTCGCAGCGCATCGCGCGTGAGGTGCTGCTGCGGCTGGGCGCTCCGGAAGAAGATCGCGCCACCGTGGAATTTTTGATTGCGCATCATCTGGATCTTTCCGCGGTGATGACTTCGCGCGATCTTTATGACCGCGCCACGGCCAAATCCGTCGCGGCGCGGGTCGAAACCATCGAGCGGCTGAAACAGCTTACGCTGCTCACCTACGCCGACATCAGCGCGGTGAATCCGGAAGCGATGACGCCCTGGCGGCTGGAGCAGCTCTGGCAGGTTTATCTGCTCGCCTCGGCCGAGCTGACCAGCGAACTGTACTCGGAGCGCATTCACGACGCGCCGGCCGATCCCGCGCTGGCGCAATTTCTGGAGGGTCTGCCGGTCCGCTATCTGCGGACGCATTCGCCGGCGGCGATTCAGGCGCATTTCGATCTGGCGCGCGGCCTGGAATCGCGCGCGGCGTCCATCGAAATCACGCACGACGACAAGATTCACCGGCTGACTCTGCTGGCCCGCGATCAGCCCGGGTTGTTTGCGTCGGTCGCCGGCGCGATCGCGGCCTTTGGCCTGAGCATCGTCAAGGCCGAGGCGTTTTCGAACGCGCACGGCATCGTGGTCGACAGTTTCACCTTCGCCGATCCGCTACGCTCGCTGGAGTTGAATCCGACCGAGAGCGAACGGCTGCGCAAGACCATCCGGCGCGTGGTCGAAGGTAAAGAAACGGCCGAGCAGCTTCTGCGCAGCCGGCCCAAGCCGCCGCGCGCGGCGGGGCTGAAGCCATCGGTGATGTTGAACGACGCGGCGTCGGACGGCGCAACGCTGATCGAGGTTGTCGCCGGCGACCGCCCCGGTTTGCTCTACGATCTGGCGGGGACCATCAGCGCGGCAGGCTGCAATATCGAAGTTGTATTGATCGATACCGAGGCTCACAAGGCGCTGGATGTTTTTTACGTCACCGCACGGGGCCGGAAGCTGGATGCGGTGCTCGCGGCGCGATTGAAGGAATCGCTGCTCGAAATCGTGGCGTAAGTTAACGCTCCACGCCGCAGCCGAGCGCCAGCCCGGAGGCGATCCGCTGAAGCTGCGCACTTTTCATTCCCGCACGCTGCTTGAAAAGAAACAGCTCGCTCTGAACGGCGCGGCCGGCTTCGATCGTCTCGCGTATCCGCTGCGCGAGCCGTCTCGTCGGCGGCTGCCGCGCCAGATCCCCAATCGCTGCGTGCCGCGCCTGAAGCGCCTTTTCGAGAGCGGCCATATCACCCGCGCGGGCCGCGGCGAGGGCTTCGGCATTGATTTGTTCGATAGTCATTTAGAAGGCCGTCGTGTCCTTTCCGTATAGCACCAGATTCAGTCCATCCAGGCTGGCGTTCAGCATGGATTGCTGATTCTGCAACTTCTCCTGCTGCGCGTCGGCCGCCTCGAGCTGGCTGGTCAGGCTGGTCTGCATGGTGCTCACCTGCGTTGTGAGCGTCGAAATCTGGCTCTGCAAATCGCTGTCGGTCTGCTGATCGCCGGTAATCTCGGACTGGATCAGACCCTCCACCGGGTCGCTGAGACCATCGAGCTGGGTATAAAACGCGCCGAAGCCGCTGGTCGTCGATCCTATAAAGCTAAAGGCATCCTGAATCTGGCTCGAACTGAGCGCGTCGAACGTGGTTTGATTGAAGGAGAGCTGGCCGGTGTCGTCATCGAACTCGACGCCCAGGTCGGACAGGCTCTGGATTCCGCCGCCGGCGTCGGTGTACGAACTGATCTGATTCAGCAGCGTCTGCAACTGATCGATCACCGGGTCACCGGCGAGCGGACCCGCGCTCTGACCCTCCTGCGCACTGACCGCCGTTTGCAATGCGTTGTAGTTGGTGACGAAGTCCTGCAACGCGGAGGAAAGCTGCGACGGATCGCTGGCCAGCGAAATGTTAGTCGCGGTGCTGCTGGTGCCGGTCAGCGTGAAGGTCACGCCGGGAATCACGTCGCTGATGGTGTTGTTCGGTTCGCTGATGGTGATCCCGTTCAATTGAAACTTCGCGTCGCTGCCCTGATTATTGGCGGTTAGCAGATCCGTTCCGCTGGCCTCGGTTCCGTCGTACAGCGCCAGCGTGGTCGCACCGGTCTGGTTGGCTGCGACCGAAAGATAATCGCCGCCCGGAGCGGTCAGAACCGAAGCGGTGACGCCGGCATTCTGGGCGTTGATCGCGCTGGCGAGCGACTGAAGATTGTTGCTGGAGAGTTGAAACGTATAGTTCTGCGATCCCACAGCTAGCGTCATGGTTCCGCTCGACACCGAAGTGGAAGCGGGATCGGCATAGTCCCCGGTGCTGGTTTCCGTGCCCGAACCGGTGCTGGTGATCAGGTCCGTTCCTGAGGTCGAGGCGCCGTCGTACAACTGGATCGAATCGGACCCTCCATTGGAGGTCACCGAAAGCTGGCTCGCGCCGCTCGACGTAGTGACCACCGAAGCCGTAACGCCCGCGTCCGACCCGTTGATCGCGGAAACCAGCGAGTTCAGATTATCGCTGGCGAGCTGCAAGGTGTGCGATTGTCCGCCGACCTCCAGTGTCATGGTGCCGTTCGAAACCGGCGTCGAAGTGGCGCTGGTGTAACCATTGGCGCTGACTTCAGACGCGGCCGCAGCGAGCGATGTCACCGAATTAATGGTGTAGGAAACCGGCGTAGTCGCGCCGGTCGCGGTCGCCGTCAGGACATCGGTATTGGAACTGGTCGCGCTGAGCGCCTGTCCCTGAGCGAGCGTCGCCAGCGAATTCATGCTGCTGGTGAGATTGCCGACCGTGCTTTCGAGACTCCCGAGCGCGCTTTCCTGGGAAAGAATCGTCGAATCCTGGTTTTGGAGCTCCGTGATGGGGACGTCGGCGGTCTGGACGGCCGTGTCCAGCAACGACTCGAAAGTACTCGCGTATTGGCTGATTCCGGTGAACGGAATGCTGCCGGTGCTGGTGATGGGGGTGGTCGTGTTGGTGCTCACGCATTACTCATCGGCCGGGCACAGGACTTTTTTGATTCGGAATTTTCCGCCGATGCAGCGGAGGGCGGACTTTAGTCCGCGCGGGGCTTCAGCCCCGCCCATTCCGGGTTGGCGCTGGACCACGCGTACAGCCCTGGCGCGGCGCACAAACCGGCTTTTACGGGATTCATTTCAATATACGTTCGAACCCGCGCCGCCTCGTCCGAGGTCCGCACGGTGCGGTCGAAATACTCCTCCTGCCAGAAGCGCTGGCCGGTGGCTCCCAGTATCCGGTTGGCGTCCCGCGCCGTCGAACCGTTGACGGTACGCACCAGCGCGGCGAGGGACCCAGCCGGCACCCATAAGACGTGAACATGCTTGGGCATGACCACGAACGAATCGACCGCGCAGAGGCCACTCTGCCCGGCTTGCAGAATTCTTTGGGCAACCATTTCCGCAAGGGCTGGCTGAGCAAGATACTTCGGCCCAGCGCGCGCCGCGGCGAGCAACCCATCCCATGCAGCGAAAGCCTCGCCCGAGCTCAGGTGCTCGCGATGAAATACGCGCTCCGCAGGCAGACTGCGGTGAAGACACCAGGTCACGAACACCGGCACGCCTGCAACGTCGCGATGCGGGAGCCGTCTTCGATACGTCCGCATAGGGATATCGTGCGGTTCAGAAGACGAGATTCTCAGGGAGATGCGGAGCTAAAGCTCCGCGCGGGATGAATCCCGCCCTCCGGCTTTTCCGGCCGGGAAGAGATCGCGCAATTTTGCGCAAAACCCCTAAACCAACACGGTAAACGCATTTTCGACGCGCTGCACGGGACGATACAGCGTGTCCCGCTCCACCGGCTCGCGGCCGGCTTCTCGAATCAGGCGCAGCAATTCGCCGCGGCGAAGATTTTGGGACGTGGTCGCGCCGGCGTCATGATAAATTTTTTCCTCGACCACCGTGCCGTCGAGATCGTCCGAGCCGAAGCGCTGCGCGATCTGCGCGACTCTCGGCGTCATCATGATCCAGTAGGCTTTGATGTGCGGAATGTTGTCGAGCATCAGTCGCGAGACCGCGATCTGGCGAATATCGTCGAATCCGGTGGTGGTCGAAATGTGCTGCATCGCCGTATTTGCCGGATGAAACGCCAGTGGAATAAAAGTCACGAAGCCGTGCGTTTCGTCCTGCAATTGGCGCAGCTTGATCAGGTGATCCACGCGATCCTCTGCGGTTTCGATGTGGCCGTAGAGCATGGTGCAATTGGAATGAAGGCCGAGCTGGTGCGCGGTGCGCGCGACGTCGATCCACTGCTCGCCGGTGATTTTGTGATCGCAGATGACGCGGCGCACGCGGTCGTTAAAAATTTCCGCGCCGCCGCCGGGCAGCGAGTCCATACCAGCGTCTTTCAATTTCTGAAGCACCTCGCGCGGCGTAAGCTTCGCGCGCTGCGCCAGGTACCCGATTTCGACCATGGTGAATGCCTTCAAATGCACCTGCGGAAAGCGTTCCTTCAGGCCGCGCAGCATCTGGCAATACCAGTCGAGCGTCAATTCCGGATGCAGGCCGCCGACGATGTGAAATTCGGTGACCGCTTCGCTCCAGCCGTGGCCGGCGGTTTCCCACACTTGCTCGAGCGACATGGTGTACGCCTTGGGATCGCGCACGCGCTTGCCGAACGCGCACAGGCGGCAGCTGGCGACGCAGACGTCGGTCGGATTGATGTGGCGATTCACGTTGAAATAGGTGATATTGCCACTCATCCGTTCGCGGACGAGGTTCGCCATCCAGCCGACGCCGAGCAGATCGGGCGAACGGTACAGGGTGACTCCGTCATCGAAATTCAGGCGTTCGCCGGCTTCAACTTTTGTGCGAATCGGCTCCAGCCGCGCGTCTTCAAATCGTGGCGTCATTTGAGGAAGATATCGGTTGCCCAAAACACAAAGAATATCACGCTGACGTAGCCGTTCATGGTGAAGAACGCGGCGTCGATGCGCGAAAGATCGTCGGCGCGCACCAGGCGATGCTCCCAGGCGAGCAGCGCCGTCACGGCCACGATTCCGGCGATGGCGATGGCGCCGAGCGCGAAGGCGTGAACCAGCGCGACCAGGCACAGCAGCATGCCGATGTGCAGCGCGCGCGAGATCCATAACGAACCAGCGATGCCGAAGCGGCGCGGGATGCTGAACAGGCCGGTTTGAACGTCGAAGGCGTAATCCTGGCAGGAATAAATAATGTCGAATCCCGCGGTCCAGAGCGTGACGGCGGCGGTGAGCCACAAAATCCGCGGATCGAGCGAGCCGCGCATGGCGATCCACGCCGCGGCGGGTGCAATGCCGAGCGAAAATCCCAAAACGATGTGCGAGAGCGAGGTGAACCGCTTGGTGTAGGAATAAAACATCGGGATCGCCAGCGCGACCGCAGCCAGTTTGAAGCACAGCGGGTTCAATTCGCGCGCGGCGAAAATAAAAATGAACGCCCAGGCGGCGATGAATCCCCAGGCGAAGCGCTCGGTGAGCAGGCCGGCGGGCAGATGGCGCATTTTGGTGCGCGGATTACGCCCGTCGATTTCCGCGTCGAGCACGCGATTGAACGCCATGGCCACCGACCGCGCGGCGATCATGCAGACGACGATCCAGCCGAGGCGCCACAGTAATCCTTCGCGCGAAAAATGATCGTCGCGCCAGGCCAATAAAGCCCCCGTCAACGCGAACGGCAGCGCGAAGACGGAGTGCTCGAACTTGATCATTTCGAGCGTCAGGCGGACGCGAGTAAAAAAGGTCGCCAAACCACCATCTTACCTGGATCCGTAGCGCAGGCCATCGTGGCTTGTGGCCCGCGATGCTTCGCAGCGTGGGCTCGCAGCGACAAAAAACGATCGCCTGCGCCACCCTTGCGCTCGATGCGAACCGGGAATAGAATCCTGGGGGCATGTCTCCCCGTCGAGTCCTGCTCGGTTTGCTCGTCGTCGCGATCGCGGCTGCGCAGCGGCGCGCGCCCGACGTGCCGTATGTGCCGACCACGCCGGAAGCGGTCGACGCGATGTTGAAGCTCGCCGAGGTGAAGAAAACTGACATCGTCTACGATCTGGGCTGCGGCGATGGGCGGATCGTGGTCGCGGCCGCGAAGACCTATGGGGCGCGCGGCGTTGGCATCGACATCGATCCGGAGCGCATCGCGGAGGCCAACGAAAACGCGAAACGCGCCGGCGTCGAAAATCTGGTGCGCTTCGAAGAGAACGATCTCTTTCAGACGGATATTCGCGAAGCGAGCGTCGTCACCCTGTTTCTGCTGTCGAGCGTGAATCAGCGCCTGGCCCCGAAACTGCGCCGCGAATTGAAGCCGGGGGCGCGCATCGTTTCGAACACCTTCACCATGGGCGGCTGGCAGGCGGATAAAGAATTCACCGTCGGCGGAACGGCTGGACCGCTCGAATTCAGCAAGCACCTGTACCTGTGGATTGTGCCGCGGCGGAAGTAATTTGTCGCCACAGCGCGGCCACGTGCTCGTGTTCGGTGGTTGCGGAGCCGATGGACACGCGGACCATCCAGCGGCCATCGAGAATCGCGGGCGTGAGGTACGCTTCGCCGGATTTGTTCATGCGATCAGCCCAGGCGAGCGTGTGCTGGTCAAGCGCTTCGCCTTCGAGTCCCGCGGGCTCGTGGCGGATACAAACCGTTTGCAGCGGCACCGGCGCGAGCACTCGCCAGTCGGGCGTGGCGCGAACCTGATCGGCGAACCATTGGGCGTTGGATAGGTCCCGGCGCAGGCGATCTTGCAGCGCTTTCACGCCTTGTTCGCGAATCATGAACCATAATTTCAGCGCGCGAAAACGGCGGCCGAGCGGCAATCCCCAATCGCGGAGATTTTTCACCTGCGCGTCAGCCGCGGAGCGCAGATAACTGGGGTTGGTAGACATGACGCGAATCAAATGCTCAGGGTCGCGCACGTAATAAAGCGACGAATCGAAGGCCACGCCGAGCCATTTATGTGGATTCAGCACCAGCGAATCGGCGCCCTCGATACCCTGCCACATCCAGCGGCATTCGGGAAGAATCATCGCCGAACCGGCCATGGCGGCGTCGACGTGCATCCATATTTTATGTTCGGCCGCGACTTTTGCGATCGCTTCAATGGGATCGAGCGCGGTGGTTGCGGTGGTTCCGGTGGTCGCGACCACAGCGCAGGGAACGAACCCGGCGTTGATGTCGCGGCGAATCGCTCCCGCGAGCGCATCGGCTCGCATCGCGTAGTCTGGGTCATGCTCGATCAGATGAACATTGTTGCGTCCGAACCCGGCGAGCAGCGCAGCTTTATCCACCGAGCTGTGGCTGTGCGCGGAGACGTAGACGATCAGCGGCTGCGGTTCCGATTGGAAACCTCCGCGGCTCAGGCTGTAATCGGTGGAGCGTTCGCGGGCGCACAGCAGCGAGAGCAGAGTACAGGTGGACGCGGTGTCGTGAATTACGCCGCTCCACGCGTCGGAAAGGCCGGTCATCTGGCGCATCCAGTCGGTGACCACTTCTTCCACTTCCGTAAGCGCGGGGCTCGATTGCCACGACAAACCCAGCACACCGAGTCCGGTGCTGGCGAAATCGCCGAGCACGCTGGCGAGCAAACCGTTGGACGGAAAATAGCCGAAAAATTTCGGCGACTGCCAGTGCGACAGGCCAGGAACGATGATCGAGTCAAGATCGCGCAGGATGGCGTCGAACAGCTCTGGATCGAGCGGCGGCGCGGCGGGAAGCAGCGACTTTATTTCGCCGGGTACGCTGCGCGACATCACCGGAAATTCGGCGATGCGCGCGCGATAATCCGCGATCCAGTCGATCAGCTGGTGTCCGGCTTTGCGAAATTCTTCGGGGGTCATTCTTTTTATATTGGCAGGGCGCGAAACGGAGTGTCGTACGGCGGGCTGGGTCGCGAGGGGCGACCGAGCATGATGGCGCGATTCGGAACTGGACTGGCTATAATTGGATCGGGATGGAATACGTCGAATCGAGGAACGGCGGGTATTATGTCGCGGGCACGCGAGTGTCGCTCGATTCGGTGATCTACGCATTTCTGCGCGGCGAATCGGCGGACGAGATCGCCGACGCCTATCGCGCGATCACGCTGGAGCAGGCTTACGGATCGATTGCATGGTATCTTGCCCATCGTGAAACGGTCGATGAGTACCTGAGGGAGGGGAAAATTGAGTTCGAACGGATGCGTCAAGAAGCGCGCCGCAGGGACCCTGCCTTTTACGCGAAACTTGAGGCGGCAAGAGACGCTTTGGCAAATCGGCACCGTTGACAATCAAATCGGTATCCAACGAACGCGATTCTCCAGTTCACCCGCGTCCGAGGCGAGGCAGATCAGCAACAAATCTTCGATCGCGCGACGCAGGCTCAGGTCCTGCCGCACGATGATCAGTCCAGGGCTGGAACGCGATTTTGTGAACTCCGCGAAGTGAGCCGTCATCGTGCGGGAGTCATGTGAAACCAGGACGCGGCTGGTCCCGGCCGCGAGAGCCAATATCTCGGGATCGGTAAGCCCGACCGTTCCGCCGTCTCTCGCGTTCAGAAAATCAATCGTCGGCTCCGCACGGCGCAATCCAGCGACGATCTTGTGGTTCAGGTCGGCATCCGCGAGCAGTTTCGGCGTCGTCATGTTCATCCATACGCTAGCGTCTCCGCGCCTCCAGGGCAATCGAAATTTTCGGCGTTTGTTTTCGCACAGTTAGGCTCATGAAAACCTGGAGATAGGGAAAAAAAATGCTGTGATCGCTAACTCACTGCCTTTAAAAGGCGCACCGCGCTTATTTCCACAGGACCGTCACAGAAACATTCTTCGCTCAAAATGTTTCTGTTGACTGCGGTCTATTCCGGCCGCACCCGCAACACCTGCTTCGCCTGGACCTTGTCGAACTGCATCGGGAACGTCGTCGCGCCGTAATACGCGCTCCATTGGTCGCGATAATGCCAGGACAGCGGCTGGCCCGATTGCCCGATGGTGATGTTCAGCGTCGAATCGGCGAGATTCGCCAGATCGACGGTCATGCGCATCGACGGCCCCAGGCGGTGCGTGGTCTGCTTGATGGTCGTCGACGACCCGCTCATCGGCACCGGACCGATACTGAAATATTTCCCCACCAGCGGCACCTGGCTGAACACCGGATGCAGGATGCGCAGCTCATTCCATTGCCCGTAATCCCAGCGCGAAATCTTCGAGCCTTGCACGTCCATCCCCGCGGCAACGCCTTTTTGGAGGCAATCGAGCAATAGCTCGTCATAATCCTTGAACCATCCCGCCGGCCGCTCGCGCAGCAATTTTTCGATCACCGCCGGCGCCATGAACGGACGGTAGACGTCATCGATTCCAGGCGCGACGCGCTCGAGCACGCGCTTTTGCAGTTCGTTGTAAGCGAGCTCGACGATCATCGGCGCGGCGTGGCCTTTTTCCATTTGCCCGGACCATCCGCGCAGCAGGCCCACGCTGGAAACCACGGCATCGCGCGCGCCGTTTTTCCTGGCATCGAACGCGGCAACGATCTGTCTGGCCAGAAAATCGGAAAAGGCGGAATAGACATCTTTCTGAATTTTGATCATGTCGCGCGCGGACCATTTTTCGCGTTTGGCCAGCGCCCAGCGAATCTCACTCGACCGGTAATACGCGGCGAAATCGCCGTTGTAGGGGTATTTATAATCGAGCGGAAACGGATTCTGATTCGCGGTGACGATTTCACCCGATGGCGGATTGAACGACTGCGGCAAATCGTCAAAAGGAATAAATCCCTGCCATTCGCACTCGCCCGCGGCGCCATCCGCGGGAACGTCGCCGAGGCAATTCGCGGGACGAATCGGCACGCGCCCGGTGGCGTGATAACCGATGTTGCCGTCCGTGTCGGCGTAGACGAAATTCTGGCCGGGACCGGGAAAACGCCCGATCGCTTTTTTGAATTCGTCCCAGTTGCTCGCGCGATCGATATCGAGAAAGGGAAATTCGAAGCCGTCCGGCTCGGCCGCCACCCAGCGCAGCGCGTATTCGTGATTCTGGTCGTTCAAAAAAACCGGACCATGGCGCGTCACCCACTGATCCAGCTCCACCGGTCTTGCGCCCTTCACCGCGATCATGTTTCGCTCCAGCCGCGCCTGCTCGACCTGTCCGCGAAACACGTAGCGGCCATTCTGCGGGTCGATCTGCTCGCGGTACAGATCCTGCACGTCGGCTTGCAGATTGGTGACGCCCCAGGCGATGCGGCGGTTGTGGCCGATGATCACCGCGGGAACGCCGGGCAGCGCGACGCCGCTCACGTCCACATCCGGCGCCTTCAGGTGCACCATGTACCAGGTGGAGGGAATCGAAAAATCGAGATGCGGATCGTTGGCGAGAATCGGTTTGCCGGTAGCCGTGTGCGCGCCGGAAACGGCCCACGCATTCGACCCCGGCT
>Ga0335073_10000525_pt1 | contig 49048 bp, 39 predicted proteins | sample Lox_Sample_22_FD_207093 | JGI IMG/M metagenome (GOLD analysis project Ga0335073, IMG submission 207093) | Soil microbial communities from Loxahatchee National Wildlife Refuge, Florida, United States - Lox_Sample_2.2 | ecosystem: Environmental > Terrestrial > Soil > Wetlands | place: USA... | reverse complement strand
CAAGCTGCAGGTCGCCGAAGGTCAATATCAGACCGCGCTGCGCACACTTCCAGCGGCAACTACTAGCAAGGGGTCGGTCAGTGCGAACCTGGCACTGGAAATCAATCTCGTCAGGGAGCAAGCGGAGATTGGGCTGAAGGACTATCAGCGCGCCGAGCACGAATTACAGGAGTTGCTTGCTCCCGCACAACGGGCTGGTGTGCGCTTTGATCTGGCCCGGATCTACTATCTCCTGGGAACAGCCACCAGGCTGAGCGGCAATCCCGCTCGCGCTGCTGACTACTACAGCGAGTCGATTCGCCTGCTGGATGTGATTCGCACTGATTCCGGTGGGGACAAGATTATGCAGCGCGTCGACTTCAAGACGATGTATGACGAATCCAATCGTTGGAAAAAGCAATAACCGCTGAGTGCGCAGCGATTTATCTTCAGGATCGCCGTAGTATCGACAATTTCCTCGAATTTCTGGGCTTCAACGGAACCTCGACCTCTGTTTCCCCGTATCTACCAAAAGTTCTTCGGGGGTCTGTCATGCGCGGTTTCGCCCTTTTCGCCACCGTTGTGGTTGCCTCATCTATCCTCGGAACAAACGCATATGCTTTTCCCGCCGGCAGCTCGATGAGCTGGCAGACGGGCGAGTGTGGCGACAACTGGAACGCACGCCATCATTGGGGAGACCGGGCTCGGGCTTGCGAGCTGCGACGGACTACCTTCTCGCTGGCCGGCGCCCATCTCGGCGTGGCCAGCAAGAACGGTGGGATCGAAGTCATCGGCGAAGACCGCAGTGATGTGGCCCTGGAGGCGCGTGTCGAGACCTGGGCCGGCTCTGATGCGGATGCAAACAGTCTGCTCCATGAAGTGCAGATCGAGACCTCCGGAGACCAGATACGGGATAGCGGGCCCGAGTCGCACTCGGGTCACACAGGATACAGTGTCAGTTACCGTGTTCACGTTCCCCGGCTGCTGGGAGCGGACCTGCGCACCATGAATGGCGGTCTCGCGGTCTCGCATCTCGAAGGCGACATTGCCTTTGACACGACGAACGGAGGTGTGGTGCTGAACGATCTTGCGGGCAATGTGCACGGGCAAACTGTAAATGGTGGACTGGCGATTACACTCACCGGTGACCATTGGAAGGGTGAGGGCTTCACGCGCAGACAACCAATGGAGGCGTGGAGCTCAACATCCCGCAACCCTACAATGCTCACCTCGAAACCGGCACTGTCAATGGCGGTGTCAGTGTAGACTTCCCGGTCACGGTGCAGGGCACCATCAAGAATCACCTGAGCACCGACATTGGCAGCGGAGGCTCGGTGGTGCAGGCCGAAACCACGAACGGTGGGATCCGAATTCGCAGCAGCTAAGGGTGGGTTGGCGTCTCAGGGATTGTGACGTTTTGGTTTTTCTTGCAGTTTGTCGCCGGAAAAGCTTCGAAGACCCTCTGCCAACGAGTATCGCCGAGGTCCTTGACTCGACTCTCTCGAAAATCCGAACCCAGTGCGAGAACAGGTTTGTGCGGTCACCAAAAGGGGATTCGTGTCTGCTTTCTCGCTTGTGGATTGTCCCGTCCCTTTGGGGACTGATTTTTGGCACCAAACAAGGGCCCTGCAGCCCGAAAAAGATCAAAAGAGTCACAACCTCTCAAGCATCCGCGAAAGACAAAAAGACGGCTGAATGCATTTGCATTCAGCCTTCACTGCGGGCGCTACTTGTCAAAACACAGCGGTGATCGCCGTGGATTGCGTATTGCCCGGTGGCACGATCGGGTTTGAGCTGCCAACGGTTGCCGTGTTCTTGATCTTCGTTCCGGGCGTGGCCTGGACATTCACAACGATCTCAACGAACACCGGTGTCAGCAGTGTCATTGAAGGAGCCGTGCAGCTTACGGTATTGCCGCTGGAACTGCAACTCGCCGCATTCGAGCACTTGCCATTGCTGCAAACCAGCTGTTGTGCAGTGGCTTTCACCAGAGTTACTCCTGCGGGCAAAGGATCCGTTATGGTGACCGACGAAGCCGTCTGCTTGCCAAGATTAGCCGCAGTGATGCTGTAGGTCATTTGCGTACCGTGCTTGACCAGCAGTGGAGCGAGTTTCACAATTCCCAGGCTCACCGGAGGAGAGGACACGACGTTGTAACTGACTTGGGCGGGAGTGGCTGCATTGCCGGCTGCATCTACGGCATTCACCGTAAATGTGTGCTGACCGGCCTTGGATGTATCCACCGGGCTTGTGATGTTGCCCGTATCGAGCGTAGTACCGGGCGGATAAGTGGAAGTTCCACATTGGACAATTCCCGACCGGTCATCCGTGCAGCGATACGTCGCGGTGACCTGCTGCCCGACAAGATAAGAGTTGGCGACACCACCAATGCTAGAAGGCGCTGGAGATAATGTCGGGCCCGAAACAATCAAAGGCACGACTGTATCCACGTTGATGGGATAGGTGTAGAACGACGTCGACCAGTTACCTCCGGCCTGCGTGAATTGCAGCTCCTGGGTTCCGGCACAATCCTGGGCAAAGTAGTGCAAAAGGTATTGGCCGTCCGCCGAGATGTCGACAGTTTGTGGCGGCGGACTGAAAGGCGTTGCTTTCGGCGGGGTAGATCCCGGAGTCGGACAAGCGCCGTTAGTTAAGGTTGTGTCGCCTGGGATCGGAGCCGGAGGCTGTGGAACGTTGGTAGTGCCCGAAAGGCCGTAGGTGATGCTCTCAATCGGAGCAGCGACGAAACTGCTATTGGACAAGGCCGGAGGGGTGCTCAGGAAGCTCACAGACGGGCTGTGAGTATTTACCCAGTAGCCAGGATGCTGACCCGCTACCGTCACACTTGTCAGATCCTCAGGCACTGGCGCAACAGTAATGAATGTCGAATTGGGAGATTGCCCTGATCCCCCGCTGCGGTAGGCGCCCGGGCCAGAGAAACTGGTGAGCACATTCTGGGGGCAAAGCAAACCGGCAATGCTGGACGCTGGGTCAAACACGCACGATCCGCCTGTCCAACCCTCTTTGGCTTCAAGGAACGCGACTCCCTGGTGATAGGTCAGACCGTTTGTCCCCTGGATATCAGGCAGAGTGAAGGCCGGTCCGTCAAAGAAGTCGACAAACTGTTCGTTCCGTATTTGCGAAACCGGGCAGAGAGCGCCGGCCTGGTCGGGGTTTGTGCCGATCTGGCAGGTCAGGGTGAACAGCACACAGGCGGGAGAGCCGTTATATAAGTTGCCGGTGTGAGTCAGGCACTGCGCGGTCCCGAATGAGGTCCCATTCAAATAGGTGGACTGGAAGGTTGTCGGGTCGAGCGGGTCATCCCCCGAGGAAGGTGTGCTGCCATTATTGATCGTCAACGTTCCGGCGTTATGGGCCAGGGAAAGATCGTAAGTGAACTGGGTTTGCTGGTCGGTGGCCGAATTGACCGGATAGCTTTGGGTCAGCTGCTGGCCGGTCGGGTTGGAGCTCGAGATCGGGTTGCCTGTAATCTGGCCGGAACCCGAGACGCCGCTGGAGGTGCAGTTGGTTACCAGGTAAAGGGTAGAGCTTGTGAGGTAGTAGCCGGTGTCCACCGTTCCTATCTGGATCTGATTTGCGCCTGGTGTAAGAGAGCCACTGATGTCGAGCGCCGGTACGCCCCCACTCGCGGTGAAGCCGTCAGGATCCTGACCTGTCAGGCTACCGTCGCTGGCCTCCGAGCCATAGGTTGGATTGAAGCAGTTCTGCTGGCGGCCACCGTTTTCTGTAGTTCCATTCCTGCAAATATCGACCGGTGCTAACCCCGCGACGCTCAGTGTGATGTAGTTGTCCACCAGCACATTGCCGGTGCCATCCGTGGTAGAGGAAATGGTGGCATGCACAGGCGAGGGGCAGCTGAGGTTCAGTGTTTTGGTGTTGAAGGTCACTGCACTGGCGCCGTACCCGGTTCCACTGGTCGAGAGCCTGACGTTTGCGGGAGTGAAAATCTGGTAGGCGTTCTGGCCGAGGGTGGCCGTGGCAGTGGCAGCAAGGCAGACGGCCGCAAGGCCCTGCGCGAAAACTGAGCATTTCATTATGCGAAACCCCTATTCCGTTCATGCGGTCAGACCCGGTGGCGCTAGCTTTTGGCAAGCTGCACGAAGGTCTTAGCGTGTTTTGGAGGAACTATCTTGTCGGACCCAGGGGAGGCAAGGTTGGTCCAGTAACTCGAGAAAGCCTAAGGGATTGTGCAATCCAGCAACATTCCTGTCAACTAAAACTTCGCGCTGGAGGCTTCCTCTTCAGGCTGCATCAGCGAACGCTCGTCCAGGCGGTCAACTTGCCTTAGACCGGGGAACAAGAGACTCCAGAGTCCGGTTACGGCCAGCGCACCCAAGCCGCCGGCCACGACTGCGCGCACCGCTCCCCACCATTGGGCGGTTACCCCACTCTCAAATTCACCCAGTTCGTTGGACGCACCGACAAAAAGTGAATTCACCGCGCTCACCCTGCCGCGCATCGAGGGGGGCGTGGCCAGTTGGAGCATCGATGACCGGATTACCACGCTGATCATGTCCGAAGCGCCGACCACCATCAGGGCGGCCAGAGAGAGCGAAAGGCTTCGGGAAAGGCCAAATACGATGGTCGCGAGACCATAGATGGCGACGGCGGTAAACATAATCACGCCGGCACGCCGTAGCAGCGGCCGGAAAGTCAACCAGACAGAAACCGCTAAGGCGCCCAGCGCGGGTGCTGATCGAAGCACGCCCAACCCCTGTGGCCCGGTGCGCAACAGATCATGGGCAAAGATTGGCAGGAGCGCCGTTGCTCCACCCAGCAATACAACGAAGAGATCGAGGGAGATGGAACCCAGCAGCATCCTGGCTTTCCAAACGTAGTGAAAGCCTGCCAGGATGACATCTACTGAAATGGCCCGATGCTCCATGCGGCCGGGCCGCACATGCAGAGAGGCAATGAGCGCGACAAAGCTGACGCCCGTGACCAGCGTGAAAAGAAAAACAAGAGATGCTCCGTAAACCCTTCCCTTGACTGGGAGGGTGTAGAGCAGGCCACCCATCGCTGGCCCCGCGATATTAGCGATCTGAAAGACCGTGGCTCCCCAAGTGATGGCGTTGACGAAGTGTTCGGAAGCCACCAGATGAGGCAGCAGCGCAGAGCTGGCGGGTCCACTAAACGCGCGCCCGGTGCCGATCAGAAACAGCACCGCGAAAATCGGCCCCACACGGTGCAGCCGTTGCAGTGCGAAAGTCAGCAGAGCCAGCGTGCAGAGTATCTGCACGGTATAGCAGACCAGAATCACCTGGCGACGGTCGTAGCGATCGGCTACGTGTCCGGCAGGCAAAAGAAAGAGAAGCCCAGGCAGGAAAAGCACCAAGCCGGTATACCCGAGGTCGATCGCCCTGTGGGTGATTTCGTAGACCTGCCAGGCCACTGCTACCGCTTGGGCTTCGGCGCCCATAATTACCATCACCCGGGCCAGCTGATAAAGGCGAAAGTCCCGATAGGCAAATGCGGCTGTACCTGTGATGGGTAGGGCCATAGGCCTGCTTGCAAAGGATATCGCAACCGGGGAAATACGATACGATTCAGGTATGCCTTCCGGATCAGCCACTCAGCCAGAGGTCCAGGTCAGTGCTGATTCTCAGCCGGCCAATGACGGAAAAAACAACCCCGACGCCGCACTCAGTGAGTTGATCGCCGGCAACCGTAGGTTCACCAGCGGGCGGACAGTCTCTCACCGGCGCGATCTGATGATTCTGCAGCAGATGATGGAGAAGCAGGAGCCCTTCGCCGCGATTCTGTCCTGCGCAGATTCGCGGGTCCCGGTGGAGGTTGTCTTCGACCAGACCATAGGGCAGCTGTTTGTTACCAGGGTTGCCGGGAATATCGTGACTGCGGAAATACTGGCCAGCCTGGAGTATGCAGCTGCGGTTCTGGGAACCCACACCATCCTGGTCATGGGCCACAGCCGTTGCGGGGCGGTTACGGCTGCCATCCAGGCGTCCCAGCCAGGGGCAACGGTTCCGGGGCAGATCAGCGCTCTTTTTCCCCCCATCGACCCGGCGGTCAAACAAGCTGGTCCCGATCTGGAGGCAACAATTCGCGCCAATGTGCTCATGCAGGCAGAACGGCTGCGGGAGTCTTCACCGTTGCTATCCGGCTTGGTGGAAGAGGGGAAGTTGAAGATCGCAGCCGGCTATTTCGATATGGGCACCGGCACCGTGACGCTGCTCGATTCCTGAACAGAGTGCGGAACAAAAATTCTTAAGAAGATCTAATTCACAGCTAAAAGCCGCGCCCCGATACAAGAAAAATCTCTCAGCGAACTGCCAGAAATTTATTTTCCGTGCAGGAAGGTCTTGTACTGTGTGTCCACGATGCCCAATGCCCGGGCCAGACCGAGCTTGGCCTGATTGTGCTGGCTGGTGGTGTTGATCAGGTTGCTCTCCGCGTCCGCCAGGGTGGCCTGTGCCTGAACAACGGGAAGGTTATCGTCGATCCCGGCCTCAAAGCGCTCCGTTGTCTGCTCCAGTTCTTTCTGCGCCAGGGCGACGTTGCTCTGTGCGACCCGCACCAACTCGGCCGCCGTTTGCACGTCGAGGATGTTGTCCCGGAGTTGCTGATCGATCTGCTGTCTTAGGTTGGCTAATTGCTGCATCGAGTTGGTGAGGTTGGCAGCAGCCACGCCGCTGTCCCCTCGGAACCTTGCCTCCTGGAACACTGGAAGATTGAGAGTTCCTGCCGCCATAAAGGTCCCGTGGTAGAGCCCGCCCGTGACCCCGGTAACTCCGTAGTTACCTTGAAAGTCAAGGGTCGGCACGCGCTCCCATTTGGCAGCTTTGCGTTGTAGCTGCGAAGCACGGACCTGCGCCTGCAAACTCTGGTAGTCCTGCCGGCTGCGATAGGCCATCTCTTTTGCCTGCTCGATATTCATCGTTTCCAGGTCGGCGTACGGTTCAGCGTCGGTTAGCTGAATTTCCTGCTCCGCAGGAAGGCCGATTTCCCGGTTCAGCGCGATCTTTGCTTTCTTGAAATTCACTTCTGCGGAAATGACGTCTTGCTGCTGAGTCTGGTACTGCACCCGCGCTCTCAGTTCGTCCAGGTTTGCCGCAGTGCCCGCCTGGTGTTCGGCGATGGTCTGGTTCAGCAGCACTCGGTCCGCTTCCAGCAACGCTTTGGCGTTGTCGACTTGTGCTCCAAGGGCCAAGGTTTGCAGATACGCGTCCCCTACGGTAAGCACAACCAGCCCTCGTGCCGACTGCCGGCTGAAGTATGCTGCCACCACGCTTTCCTTCGCAGCTCGATAGCGCTCGATATTTGCCATGCTGAAGAGCGTTTGGTCGTAATTCACCATGGCATCAGTGACGTTGACTTTGACCACGGTAGGAAAAGAGGCGATGTCCAGGTTTGGGAAGAGAGGGGCAAATTGTTTCAATACGCCGGACGAGAAACCCAAAGCTGCCAAATTGATCTGTTTAGCGCTGGAGTCGGCCTGTGCTGTAATGGTCGGCAGGAGTGGCTGCAAGCTCTTAAGCGACTGAGCCTGCACACTTTGTTCCTGCTTTTGCGCTTCGACCAGTCCCAGATTATGTTCGATGCCCATTGCGATGGCATCGTCGATACTGAGCTGTTTCACCTCACTGGTCGCCTGGACGATGGTGACGCTGCCGTAATAGGGACTCTGCGCGGAGCTTTGATTGGTTGTTTGCCCTCGAAGCGATGCAACAGACAGCACAGTTGCACACGCTGCCAAAAGGCACCGCGCTGAAATCGTCATTAGTGGGGATCTCTTCCTTTCCGTTCAATCTTTTAGATCGATTCGGCGGGTTCAGGTTGCCTTATTTTGGGTACTTCTAATCCTACAGGGCAGGTGCCTCGCTGAAGTCCGTTCCTCAGGGACGGCCCAATCAAGAGTCCGGCACGGGAGTGCTGGGAAAAGAAAACGGGTGGGCGATGGAGCTTCGGCGGTGCGGACTTCACTTCCGCCCAAAACATACTTCGCTCTGGCAAAAACATCGCCGGGCTTCAAACTCGGTTCGCTGGCGCGAATGTGGTGCAGCCATTCTGTACTCTTCTTAGGAACAAGCCTTTACGCATCTTCCTCCGCGGCAACGTTTTTATGCGCCGATGCGATGACTTTCTCCGCGGCTAGTGGGGGCACCACGTCATATCGGGCCAATTCCATATGGAAGCTACCCAGACCCTGAGTCAAAGAGGTGAGGGTGGCGCCGTAGCTTAGCATTTCCGCCATGGGAACTTCCGCGCGGATTATGGTTGTGCCCCGACCGCTGTCCATCCCTTGAACCCGGCCTCGTCTGCTGGTCAGATCACCCATCAGGGCACCAGTGAAGGTGTCCGGAGCTTCGATTTCCACCCGCATGAGGGGTTCCAGCAGGACCGGTTTCGACTGGGGCATGCAGTTGCGAAAAGCCAATCGGCCGGCAAGGCGAAAAGATAACTCATTCGAGTCCACGTCGTGATAGCTGCCGTCGTAGAGCACGGCTCGAAAGTCCACCATGGGAAATCCGGCAAGCCAGCCACGCTCCGCCGCTTCCTGGATCCCCTTCTCGACTGCAGGAACAAAGGTCCTGGGAATTGCTCCCCCGAAGATCTCGTTGACGAATTGAAAGCCGGAACCAATGGGCAGCGGCTCCAGACGAATCCAGCAATCGCCATACTGCCCGTGGCCACCGCTTTGCTTTTTGTGACGGCCTTGGGCGTCGGCGCGGGCCCGGATGGTTTCCCGGTACGGCACCTTGGGCGCCTTGAGCGTCACTTCGGTGTGGTAACGGCGTTGCAGCTTGTGCACGATGGATTCAATATGCGGCTGACCCGAACCGGCCAGCAGGAATTCGTGGGTGGCAGCATCGCGATAGAACCGGACCATCAGGTCTTCCTCCATCAACTTGTGGACCGCCGGGGCAAGCTTGTCCTCATCCGCTCGCGTTTTGGGCTCAATGGCATACGTCACGGCCGGCTCGGGCATGGTCACCGGATCAAAATAAATTTCATGGCCGGCGTCGCCGAGGGTATCTCCGGTGAAGGTCTCGCGCAGCTTGGCAACAGCGCCAATGTCGCCGGCATGGAGCTCCGCGATCGGCACCGCCGTCCGTCCTTGCATGGCGGTCAGGTGAGCCAGACGCTCTGAGCTTCGGTGAGTGTAGTTGGTAACGTTGGCGTCGCTGCGAACCACTCCGGAAAACACTTTGAAAAAGGAGATTCGTCCCGCGAATGGGTCAGACATTGTCTTGAATACGTAAAGTGACAACGGCTCCCGATCATCCACCTTGCGCAACACCATTTCGTCGGCTGTTCCGTCGCCGTTGCCGACGCCATCGCGGTGGGCCGCATCGCGGCGCGATTCGATCGCCACTCCTCTGGCGGCGACCGGGACGCGTTCTACCGGAGAGGGCGTATACACCTGCAGAAAATCCAGCAGATGGTCAGTGCCGACGTTTCGTAAACCGCTCGTGTAGAGCACGGGAAAGATTCGATCTTCGCGAATCGCTTCATGCAGAGCCACAATCAAGTGTTCTTCGGGAAGCGTTCCTTCCTGGAAGAACTCCTCCATCAGCTCGTCTTTCCCCTCGGCCACGAGCTCTACCAGAGCTTGATGGGCACTGGCAGCTTCTTCGCGCAGACGCACAGGAATCTCAGAAACTCGCCCGGTGCCGGTTCCGTCGGGCTCATATAGAAATGCCTGCATGGTGACCAGATCGACAACGCCACGGAAGTTGGTGCCTTGACCATTGCCTTCCAGAATAGGCAACTGCACGGGAACCACCTGCCGCCCAAACTCCTCACGCAAGGCGTTCAAGGTTCGATCGTGGTCGGCACGCGGGTGATCCATCTGGTTGATCACGATCGCCCGCGGCAGGTTGAATTCTTCACCGAACTTCCATACGCGCCGGGTCATGGCTTCGACTCCGCAAGCGGCGTTCACCACCAGCAAAGCGGCCTCTACCGGGAGCAATGCCGCGCGCGCCTCGTGAACAAACATGGGAAACCCAGGCGTATCGACAAGATTGATCTTGAGATTGTGCCATTCTGCGAACGCCAGCGCGTTCTGCATGGTGGTGCGGCGGGCTACATCTTCTTCGTCATAGGCGGTAACCGCGCTGCCGTCGTCGACCCGGCCCAGCCTGTCGGTCATCTTGGCGGCGTGAAGGAGCGCGGCAATCAAGGTGGTCTTCCCGCAGTGCGCGTGACCTACCAGGGCAATGTTACGAATGTCCTGTCCTTGATAGGTTTTTAATGAACGATTCATTCGGCGTATCTCCAGTGACTGTTCTGCAACACGCCGGGAAGCGGTTACAGACTGCCTTGGGTCTGGGATGAGCAGGAGAGAGAGCACAGACCCGATTTTCCGTGCATACGAGCGGCCTGCTACGTTTGCGGGAACCGAGTTTAGCACAGAGATCCTGTGTCTTACTTTGACGAGGAATTTGCGGAAATAGATTTATGGGGTGGGGTCCCACGCGGACTGCGAAGTATTGAAGCAGTCCTTCCATCGCGATCTCCGATTTCACATCGAGTCTCGGCGCTCGATTTCGGTACGCTGCTTGCGCAGGTTCCAGGCGAATATTCCGATTCGTAAAAACAGGATTACCAGGAGGGCGATTGCTAGCGCTACCGATTGGCCGTGAATTCCCCGGCGCAGGAGAAAAGCCAGCGCCCCCAGAACCGCAAGCACGAATACCACAAATGTCAGTAACTCCGCACGATTTTTCATGACACGTCCTTAACTCCTACGCGACAGCCTTACGTAAATCACGATGGCAAGGCCCGTGAACACGGCCATGGCGATCATTGCGCTGAGCTGAAAGCGAAACAGCGCAGTTCCTCGGGCGATTGCATGCGCCCCCGGAAGCATGGCCTCCAGCAAAACCAGGACGCCGAAACCAACCGCGCCTGCCAACACCAGGCTGACCAGGATCTTCAGCGTTGAGTGCCCCATACCCCACCGGAAGCCAGCATCATAGCAGCCGCCGACCCGTTACAATTATCAGGAATTCAGGTCTGAAGAGTGAAGGGCAAAGAGATCATGTACGCTATCAAATATTTGCAGGCGCATTCGTATCGCCTGAGTTTGGCAGCATTCGTGCTGCTCGGTGCTTTCACAGCGCGGTACGCCGGCGCCCAAGCCACAACCGTCCACGACTCCTCGGCGCTCAAGCCCCCGGCCGGTGCTCACGTCGCCATCGTCGAGTTCGAAGACATGGAGTGTCCGGATTGCGCGCGGGCCAATCCGCTGCTGAAAGACGCTGCCGCCCAGTACCACATTCCCTGGGTTCGCCACGACTTCCCGCTGCCATTTCACGCCTGGAGTTTTGATGCCGCCGTGTATGCCCGCTGGTTTGATACCAAGTCGAAGAAGTTGGGCGACGAGTTTCGAGACGCGGTCTTTGCCAATCAGAACCTGATCGATGCTGCTGCGGAAACTTCCCCGGAGACCCCGGCAGGCCCAACGACCGCTGCTGCAACAGCCATCCATAACTTCGCGGACCAATTTGCCCAGGAGCACGGCCTGGCGTTGCCGTTCGTGGTCGACCCGCAGAAGAAGCTGGCTGCGGAAGTGCAGGCGGATATCGATCTCGGCAAACGCATCGGTATCGAACACACGCCGACCATCTGGGTGGTCACCAATAAGACCAATGGTGTCCCTTTCGTGGAAGTAGTGGACCGTCAGCGGCTGTATCAGATCATCGACGAGGCCTTGGCCGAGACCAAGGGGCAAGGCGCGTCCGCCCATCGCGGCGCCGGCGAGTAGATTGATGCTGGCTGCCGTTCAGGTCTGGATGTTGACTAGCTGACTCGGTGGGGTGGCCCGGGTTTGTGGCGAGCGCCAGTGGTCGATGTAGGAAATCTGGTGCACGCAGGAAACGGTGCAATGAGGTGCACAGCCCTTTTCCGTCAGATACTCCCGTTTCAGATCTTCTTTACTGTACTGCTCCAGCGGAACGCCGGGGTAGCCACGTTGTTGAGAGCAATAGTGCACGAGCCCGTCCTCGCAGACGTACAGGAAACGTGACCCGGCCCGGCAGCGCCAATCATTGGGCTCGGCGTTGGCAATTGCCTCCTGGAACTTATTGAAGCGCGAGTAATTTTTCTTCTCCATAGCGGCCATTTCGTAATAGACGCGCCGCTCCTCGTCCTTCAGCGCCTTTAGCTGGCCTTCTCCGTCGTGAATGATGCCGATGGTAGAAGTGAAGCCCAGCTCCAAAGCCCGTTTGCCGATGACTAGAGCGTCCTGCGGATTCCGGATGCCTCCGCCGACCACGGAGTTGATATTGACGTGGAACTCCGCATAGCGGGAAAGGAACTGCAGCTTCTTATCCAGGACCTTTAGGCTTTTCTTCGAAATCTCATCCGGCTCGATGTTATCGATCGAGATCTGCATGTGATCGAGACCGGCGCGGTTCAGGCGCTCGATACGCTCCGGAACCAGCAGATACCCATTGGTGATCATGCCGGCGACGCGCCTATGGCGGCGGATACGAGCGATGATGCCATCCAGTTCGGGATGGGTGAGCGGCTCGCCTCCGGAGATAGTAATGATGCTTGTCCCCAGATTTGCCAAATGGTCGATGCGCCGCACCATTTCTTCCAGAGGAACGGGTTGGGAAACCTTGTCGTACTCGTTGCAATAAGCGCAAGAGAGATTGCAGAAGCGCATGGGTACGATCTGCGCCATCACGACATGCCGGGTCGAAGCCAGCGCGTGCCCCACCAGCGCCACTTCGCGTACTTTGCGCGTCGCGGCTTTTGCCCTGCCTCTCAAGGTATGTTTCTGGTGCTTAGGCTTCATCCCGTTGGTATTTCATCACAGCGAGGCAATGCCCGGGAGTAGCGAGGAAGGGAATGGTGCAGATCTTAACCTGAGCGGTATCTGTTGGGATCTGAAGGGCGATACATCACTTCTTCTTAAGTTTGCCGGCGCTCATGGTGAGGACCTGTTCCTGCTTGTTGCGCATGATGGTGACCTGTACAGGTTGTCCACGGTGATTGCGGAGCACCTTAAACCAATCACTGCGGCTGGTCATCGGCTTCGAATTTACCTTGATGACAACGTCACCGGCTTTCAGGCCGGCGCGGGCTGCCGGGCTCTGAAAGTCGACGCTTTCCACCAATAGGCCGGTGCCGCTGGTTACTCCAAAGTAGTCAGCTAACTGTGTTCGAACCGGGTTGAGATCGGCCCCGACATACAAGGACCTCGGAATCATACTGTCAAAAAAGGCGGTGGCAGCCGGCGCTGGATTCCCCAGAAAGCTACCACCCGAGACTTGCGGCGGCTCGGGTATGCTTAAGCGCTGCTTCCGGGCCTGTTGTTCCAGCACTGCCCGATTACACAGCTGTACGGTGACATTGATGGGATTTCCGTCCCGGCTGATCAGCAGATTAATGCTGCGTCCAGGAGGCATCTCGCGAAGGCGGTGGCTTAGCTGGTCGGCATTGTCGACAGGCTGCCCGTCCAACTGAAGAATCACATCATGTACCCTTAGGCCTGACTTGCCGGCCGGAGCGTCATGATCCACCAAGACGATTTCCGCTCCATGACCGTCTTTGAGCCGCAGCGCCGAAACCCGGTCTGCGTCAATCTCTCCTAGCCCAACTCCCAGAAATCCCTCGGAGGTGAACAGGAAATCAGGGCCCACATCGTTTGCCAGATTCACCGAACTCCCCAAGGCCCAACCGCCTGGAGCGGCGAAAAGGAGACCGCCCAGAATAACCGTCAGCGAACCTAAAATCGGCAAGTGCTTCATCGGAGATCTCCCCAGAATTACCCAAAAGCTGAGACTTGCTCAATGACCAGAAAGTGAATCCCAACTACTGGATCTGCGGATATCGATCTAGAACTTCCTGGGACACGGTGCGGATGTGAGGATTGTCATCCTCAGAGGCCACCGTATGCAAGACCTCACGCACGCTGCTATCAGCTTGTACGGGTTGAAGGAGTTCGATGGCCCGTGAACGTACGGTGGGATCCGGATCATCCAGCAATGCTTCCAGAACTCCATCCCGGACGCGCATGTCTTCCGCAACGTACGGCTTCAGTCCGTTCAGTGCTTTCAGCCGCACATCAGGATCCCTGTCGTAGCACAGGGCCACCAGCAGAGCTTTGCGTACTGTGCCTTCCGAACACTCGTGACCGGCCAGGCACTCGTCCGCTAATAGACTTACTGAATTTTGCGTGACGCCGGGGTCGGCGGGGCTCTCCGCTCCCAGCAACAGAAGTTGCCTGATCTTGGGATCGTCGAGAGATCCTTGAGCCGTCTCGGGAACCAGGCGATTGAAGTGGATGGCTACGTTCTCAGAGCCGGGCTCACGGACAATGTTGCTGATGCTGGCGATTTTCCCTGGACCCTCGACGGAGGCCGGCAGCGCTGCTACAGGATGCGGCAGGTTCTCTGCATACTCGAAGCCGGCCCAGCCCCCGCATCCAAGGCCAACGACCAGCAGCGCAGAAGCTGCAACGGGCGCTCGACCCAGCATGCTGGCGCCCCGGAAAATGGACTGCTGAATGCGCTCCAGCCAACCCATCCGGGGCATGCTGTCGAGGGCTTCTTCCAGACGCAAACGCGCTTGCGCCAACATGTTAGCCGACGGCTCTTCAGCGGGCGCGAGCGACATAGCCTGCTGCAATGCCTGTACGGCTGCTAATTCCTCTTGGCAACGCTGGCAGGTACTGAGATGTCCCTCCAGCGCATGACACTGATCGTCAGGAAGCTCTCCGTAGGCAAAGAGAGCTATCTTCTCTTGAGCCAGTTTGCATTCCATCTGTGACCTCGCCTCTCACCGAATCGCCGCCAGGTTTGCTCTTAATTTTCTTGTCGCCCGGAAGAGGGTATTCTTGGCGGTCTCTTCCGTCGTGTTCAACATTTCGCCAATCGTACGTAAACGAAGACCCTGGTAGTGCTTTAGTTCAAAAACCATTCTTTCCCGCGGGGTCAGGTGACTCAGCGCTTCCTGGATGCGCTCCCCCAGCAGTTTGCGCTCCAACTCGCGCTCGGGATTCGCCATGGCCCGCTCGTCGGAGACGTTACTGAGCACGTCCATCTCTCCGCCACTGGCATCCACAACCACTGACTGCTCCTCCCGGCGGGATTTGCGCCGCCGTAGATGATCGAGACACAGGTTGGTGACAATGCGGTAAATCCAGGTATAAAAGGAACATTCGAAGCGGAAATTGGCCAGGTAACGATAGGCCTTCAGGAAGGCCTCCTGGTGGATATCCTGCGCATCCTGCTCCGAACCGGTCAAGCGTAGCGCCAAGCGGAGAACCTGCTGGTCATATTGGCGCACCAACGCTTCGAAAGCAGTCCGCGATCCCTTTTGCGCTTCCCGGATAAGCTCGTTTTCGGTGGCCCGACCCCATGACTCGCTTGCCATGCCTGTGGAGGATTGTAACGTTCGCTTCGGAGCCCAGGCAGAGCTCTTGGTCGATCCATTTGGGCTAAAGCGAAGCGCATCCGTGGCCATTCCTGGTCGCTCCCGGGTGTAACGACTTTCTGTCCCTAAGACGAAACAGGAGCCGTTTGGTAAGCGACCGGTGTCTCCGGCATTGGATACACTCAGCGTATGTATTCCCAACCCAACCACCCGGCATTCGACTGCATTGTCGCTTATTGCGACGGAGGCTCGCGGGGAAACCCGGGGCCCGCCGGCTTCGGAGTCTATATACAGGATTCCGAAGGCAAAGTACTGGGCGAATTAAGCCAGTACCTGGGCAAGCATACCAACAATTTTGCCGAGTACTCAGGCCTGCTGGCTGCGCTCGAATTCGCACTGGCCAACAATCACCGCAGCTTGCGTGTGGTTTCCGACTCTGAGCTGATGGTCAAGCAGATGAAAGGACAGTACCGGGTCCATAGCGTGGAACTGCGGCCTCTGTATGAGGAGGCCAAACGCCGGGTTTCCCAGCTGGATCACTTTCAGATTCAGCATGTGCTGCGCGAGAAGAACCGGCATGCGGACCGGCTTGCCAACCTGGCCATGGATCGCGGGATGGGAAGAGCACCTACAGCGCTTGAGACACCTATTCCCTCTCAGCCGGTGAAGGCGCCCATGCTGCGCGGCATTGTGAAGGGCGGTGTCGTTCACGTCCTGGGCGGCGAGCTGGCTGATGGAGTTTTTGTCAAAGTCATCCCGGAGTAGTCACCGAATCTCAAGAAAGAACGTAGACTTCGTTGCGGTGACTTGAAGGAGTCCCTCCCAGTTCCGACCGTCGGGCGAATTCAATGGTGTTTGTTGGTTGCGCAAATCTGCTGTTTTGCTCTCCCTAACCTGCCAGTTCGGACTTCACCATCTCGCTGACGACTTTGCCGTCGGCGCGCAGGCCGGCAGTCTGAATCCTGGCCTGAACAGTTTTCATGACCGTCCCCATATCTTTGGGTCCGAGCTGAGTTCCCTGGGCGCGTAATTCCGAAACCGCCGAGGCGACCAGCTGACGCAGCTCGTCCTCTCCGGCCGCCTTCGGCATGTACTCTTCGATTACTGTAATCTCCGCTGCTTCTTTCTCCGCCAGCTCCAAGCGGTTGCCCTTCGTGAACTGCTCGATCGAGTCTTTGCGCTGCTTGATCAAGGTGGTCAGCACAGCCACGGCCTGCGGATCGGTAACCGGTGAGCGCTGCTCTATCTCTTTATTTTTCAGTGCTGCTTTTACCATGCGCAGGGTTGAAAGCCGGTCAGCCGCCCGTTGCTTCATGGCTTCCACCATGTCGTGCTGGATCTTCTCTACCAGGGTCATACGCCTCCGAACCTCCGACTTTATTACAATAGAACCATGATTCGTAAGACCCGGTTATTTACCCCAGGCCCTACTCCTCTTCTTCCCGCAGCCCAGTTTGCCATGGCGGCTGCCGACATCCATCACCGCACTCCGGAGTTTCGCGCTCTCTATACCAAGGTGCTGCGCGACCTGAAGACATTTGTCGGCACCAAGAACGACGTGATTTTGCTCGCATCCTCTGGAACCGGAGCAATGGAAGCGTCGGTCTCGAACCTGACGTCTCCCGGAGACCGGGTTTTGGTCCTCTCCGCCGGCAAGTTCGGCGAGCGCTGGGTGAGCCTGGCCAAGGCATTTGGTTGCGACGTCGATGTGGTAAGCGCGCCTTACGGACAGACTTTCGACCTCGAGGAAGTGCGCAGGGCGCTCAAGATTGAAACCCGGGCGGTCTTCATGCAGGCCACCGAGACCTCGACCGGAGTGCGTCACTGTGTCTCCGGAGTTGCGGAAGTTCTGAAGCAAAGCGGAAAAGACGCTGTGCTGGTGGTCGACGCCATCACTGGTCTGGGCACAACTCACATCAATATGGACGGTTGGGGTGTCGATGTGCTCATTGGCGGGTCGCAAAAGGCTGTCATGATTCCGCCGGGCCTCTCTTATCTCGCGGTCAGTGATCGGGCTTGGGAGCTGATGGAGATCAGCCTCAATCCCCGCTACTACTTTGATCTGCGCAAGGAGAGAAAAAGCGCGGCCAAGGGAGAGTCTGCTTACACTCCCGCTGTTGCCCTGATTGCCGCTTTGGGCGCGGCTTTGGACTATATCGCGGCACAGGCCGACGGTGACTTGGCGGCCGGGCGCGCCAAGCTGGTGGAGAACGCGGAGACCTGCGCTGCCATGACCCGAGCGGCTGTGGAGGCACTGGGACTCAAACTCTTTGCCCCGGAAGCTCCATCCGCAGCGGCTACGGCAGTCCTACCGCCGCCCGGCATGGATTCTGGCGTTTTCGTCAAGGAGCTGAAAAATCGTTTTGCGGCTGTGATTACCAACGGCCAAGGGGAGATGAAAGGCCAGATTTTCCGCATCGCGCATCTGGGATTTTTCGACTACATGGACACCATCGCCCTGGTTGGCGCCCTAGAACAGGTTGCCTCCTCGTTGAAGCTCCCTGGCTTTGCTTTTGGCAAGGCACTCGTTGCCGCGCAGAACGTGTTTGCTTCCCGGGCTCCCGATGAGGCAGCGCGGCACAACTGCCCCTGTGGCCGGCCGATTGGACACAGTGCCATGGCGGGCGTTTCCCTCCCCGCACGATAGCCCTCGAAGTTCCTAGGAGATCGATGAAAATCGTACTGGCAGAGAAAGTGTCGCCCGCCACGGTGGCCGTGTTTGCTACCGAAGAAGGCTGGCGGGTCGTGACCCACGATCAGATCAAGAACGGCTTGGCCGCGGAATTGGCAAACGCCGATGCCTTGGTTGTCCGCTCCGCTGTGCAGGTTGATGAAGCATTACTGGAAGCGGCGCCCAGGTTACGGGTCATTGGGCGGGCCGGTGTTGGTGTCGACAACATCGATGCCGAAGCGGCGACCCGGCACGGGATTGTCGTCATGAACACGCCCGGCGCCAATGCGATCGCCGTTGCCGAACTGACTATTGGGCTCATGCTCGCCTTAGCCCGGCAGCTGCCGCGGGCTAACTCGCTGCTGCACGGCGGCAAATGGGAAAAGAAGTCGTTGCAGGGTGCTGAACTGCGCGGCAAGCAACTGGGCATCCTGGGTCTGGGACGCGTCGGCATGGAAGTAGCGCGGCGCGCCAAGGCTTTCGGGATGGAGCTGTTGGGACACGATCCGTTCGTCTCGCCAGCCGTGGCCCGCGAGAATGGAGTCCGCCTCTGCTCAGTAGACGAACTGTTCAGCAGCGCCGACTTCCTAACTTTGCATGTTGGCCTGACTCCGCAAACGGCAGGGATCATCAACGCCCGCACGCTGGCCCGAATGAAGAAAAACGTTCGCATCGTCAATTGTGCTCGCGGCGAGTTGATTGAGGACGCTGCTCTGCTCGAAGCACTGCGTTCCGGCCAGGTCGCCGGTGTTGCGCTCGATGTCTTTAGCCAGGAGCCGTTGAAGGACTCCCCATATTTCGGACTCGACAATGTGATCCTGACTCCACACATTGCTGGTTCCACCGGCGAGGCGCAGGAAGCCGTTGGAATTCAGATCGCCATGCAGGTCAAGGAGTATCTCAAGTTCGGCGTAGTCCAGAATGCCGTCAACCTGCCGTCGATGACCTACGAGGAATATCAGGAGCTCTCGCCCTACATCGTGATGGCAGAGCGGCTGGGTGCGTTTCTTTCACCGCTCGCCGCAGGGAATCTGGAGAGCATCCACATTTCCTACAGCGGGCGGCTAGCGCAGGGGAAGACCGAGCTGGTTCGCAACGCCGCAATTCAGGGCGTGTTGGCGAACTCGGAAAATGTAAATCGCATCAATGCCCTCTCCATTGCGGCCGAGCGCGGCATCCGCGTACACGAAGAAAAGAGCGATGAGGTTTCCGGCGGAACAGGGACGGTGCTCAAGCTGTCATTGCACACCGCGGACGGAGATACTACGGCGAGCGCTACAGTGCTGCACGGCAGCTCACCCCGTTTGACTTCCTGCGACGGCATCGATATTGAAGCGCCGCTGCATGGAACGCTGCTTTTCATTCGCAACCTGGACGTCCCGGGCGTGATTGGCCGCATCGGCACGATTCTGGGCGAGCATAAAATGAATATTGCCAATTTCGCTCTGGGGCGCAGCATCCGCACCTCCGAGCACAACGCACTTGCGGTGGTTCAGATCGACGGCCGGGTTGCGCCTTCTGCTCTCCGTGCGCTCGAGTCCACAGAAGCGATTACGGAAGTCCGTCTGATCGAGCTGGATCGCCAGCCGGCGTTGGCTGCGGTCGAATAACAACCCGGAGGTAGAATGCCGCTCTACGAATACCGGTGCAAACAGTGTGGGCACCGGTTTGAACGAATTCAAAGTTTCTCTGCCGAAGATGTGAAGGAATGTCCGGTATGTCAGGGCGAGGTCGAACGCCTGATTTCGGCGCCCGCGGTGCAGTTTAAGGGCTCGGGCTTTTACTCCACGGATTACGTTGCAAAGCCATCTGCCTCCGGCAAATCGGCGGACGGAAGCAGCAGTTCGGATAACAAAGCCTCTTCACTGTCTGATAAGAGCGCTGCTGCGAAAACCGAGAGTGCTTCTGCTGGCCCCAGTTCGGCCAGCAAATCGGAATAAAGTTCTGTAGATGTGACAGAACGCCGTCGAGGAAATGTGGCGGCCCGGTAAAAAAACCTACTGCTGTGTTACCGGTGGAGCCAGGTCCTACGGCCTGGATTCGATTGCAGTCGAAAGCGTATGCTATTGGCTAACGGTAGTGGCAGGCAGGATTTCCGCTACATCCACCCACTGGGTTGGGTAATTGCCCGTGTAACACGCTGTACAGAAGCGGTTGCCTTCGCCCCCATCGCACGCGCGTTCCAACCCCTCCAGTGAAAGATACGCGAGCGAGTCAGCCTCGATGTACTTCCGGATGTCTTCAACAGAATGGATAGCTGCAATCAACTCGTGCTTATTGGGTGTGTCCACTCCGTAGTAGCAGGGAGAAATCGTAGGAGGACAGCTGATGCGCATATGCACTTCTCTCGCGCCTGCTGCACGCACCATGCGTACGATTTTGCGGCTGGTGGTGCCGCGAATGATCGAATCGTCAATCAGGATAATGCGCTTGCCCTCGAGCAGATTCCTTACCGGATTTAGCTTCAGCTTGACGCCGAAATCGCGCACCCGCTGCTCCGGTTCGATGAAGGTCCTGCCTACGTAATGATTACGGATGAGCCCGAAGTTGAACGGAATCCCGCTTTCCGCAGCGTAACCCAGAGCCGCCGTCACTCCCGAATCGGGGACAGGAACCACCAGGTCAGCTTCCACGCCAGACTCGATCGCCAGTTGGCGGCCCATCTGTTCCCGGCTTGCCTGGACCCAGCGTCCGAAGATTTTGCTGTCGGGGCGCGCAAAATAAACATGCTCGAAGATGCAACTGGCCTGCTGCGTGCCGGTGGAGTATTGTACCGACGTCACACCCTCGCGTGTGACCATCACGACTTCCCCCGGACGAACATCGCGCTCATATTTGGCACGCAGCAGATCGAATGCGCAGGTTTCGGAGGCGAACACGATCGTGTCTTGTCCGTCAGGATTGCTAATGCGGCCCATCGAAAGCGGTCGAAACCCATAAGGATCGCGTGCGGCAAAGATGCGGTCCCTCGTCATCATGACTATCGAAAAAGCCCCTGACACTTGGCGCAGTGAGTCGCCAATCGCTTCGATCAGGCTGCCGGCATTGGAGTGCGCAATCAGCTGCACGATGATTTCGGAATCGCTGGTGGTCTGAAAGTAGGCGCCTTCCCGTTCCAGACGTGTGCGCAGATTCCCGAGGTCCACTAGGTTGCCGTTATGCGCAATGGCAATCAGGCCCCGGGTCGAGTCCACGCGAATCGGTTGGGCGTTTAGCAGTGCCGAGTCGCCGGTCGTGGAATAACGGGTGTGGCCGATGGCCAACTCACCGGGCAGTTTGGAGAGCACGTCGTCCGTGAAAATGTCTGCAACTAAGCCCATTCCCTTGATGTTGTAAAGGCTAGTGTAATCGGCGGTGGCAATTCCCGCGGATTCCTGTCCGCGATGTTGCAGCGCGTACAGCGCAAGGTAGGCCTGGCGCGCTGCATCGGGGTGCCCGTGTACCGCCACCACTCCACACTCTTCCCTCAGTTTGTCCAGAGACTCGATGACACAACTCTCCATGCGCTCAGTTTCCTACCGGCACGTCATTTCGCAACAGAGCTGCCAGGGCAGTCGACCACACATTACGCAGGCCCGAGACCCGCTCTCGAATCAACACCCGTCCGTCAACCGCAAGCTCAAAGAGATCCGTCACGGTTTCACCCAGCGTAGCTACCATCAGGCCCGGATACCTGCTGACAATCCTTTCGATCTGTGCGACCGATGTTCTGGAACAACTGAGGATACATTGGCTGGCGGTTTCGCCAAAGAGGTCCCATTCGGCAGGCAGATCGGGGGCCTTGGAAAGATTAGCCCGCAATCCAATCCCATGACAGAAGCATGCTTCTGCCAACGCAACCGCGGTTCCGCCATCAGAGATGTCACGCGCTGAGTGGAGGAGATTCTGCCGCACCAGTTCCGCGAGGCAGCGATGTAGTGAAGCTTCGATTTTGAGGTCGAGGCTGGGTGGCGTGCCCCACAGTGAGGAGAGTACTTTGCGCGCGTATTCCGAGGAACCGAATTCCTGCATGCGCTCCTCAAGCGGCGGAACCGCTGCGGGCGCAATGAGCAGAACAGCATCGCCGGCACGTTGAAAATCAGCTGCTACGGCATGGCTGACCTGATCCAGAATTCCGACCACGCCGATGACTGGAGTCGGGTAGATCCCCTGGCCCCGCGTCTCGTTGTACAAGGACACATTGCCGCCGGTAATAGGGGTACCCAAGGCAAGGCATGCCTCGGAAATCCCGTCGATCGCCTGCGACAGTTGGGCCATGATCTCGGGCTTTTCGGGATTGCCAAAATTCAGGCAGTTTGTAGCCGCCACGGGCATAGCTCCCGTGCAGGCTACTTTGCGCGCCGCCTCTGCTACGGCATGCGACGCTCCTAGTTTCGGATCCAGGTAGCACCATCGTCCGTTGCCATCGAGAGCCATGGCGAGACCACGTTCAGTGCCCTTGATCCGGATCACCCCTGCTTCACCGCCCGGCCCCTCTACCGTATTGGTCTGCACCATTGAGTCGTATTGCTGGTGGATCCAGTTCTTGGAGCAGATATTGGCCGAGGCAAGCAAGGCACGCAACTCATCGGAGTAATTGATGGCGGCGGCGGAAAACCTCTCATCGAAGAACGTCAACTCGTCCAGAACTTCTGGCGAGGGGCTCAAGCGAACCGGCGCCTTCCACTCGCCGACTGGGCGGTGATACAGCGGTGCATCGTCGGTCAGGGACTGATTGGGAATATCCGCGACCAGCTCGCCATGGTGGCGAATACGCAGCCTGGGCTCGGCGATCACCTCGCCAATAATGACTGCGTCCAGCCCCCATTTCTTGAAAACCCGGATCACTTCTTCTTCACGGTTTTTGTCCGCCACGAGCAGCATGCGCTCCTGGCTCTCGCTCAGCATAATCTCGTAGGCGGACATGCCCGTCTCACGCTGCGGTACAAGATCCAATTCGACTTCCACTCCCACGCCGCCACGTGCCCCCATCTCGCAGGTAGAGCAGGTGAGGCCGGCAGCTCCCATATCCTGAATTCCGACCACCGCACGCGTACGCATGGCCTCGATGCAGGCCTCGAGCAGGAGCTTTTCCATGAAAGGGTCGCCCACCTGAACATTGGGACGCTTCTGTTCCGAGCCTTCCTTGAACTCCTCGCTGGCCATGGTCGCGCCGTGAATGCCGTCGCGGCCCGTCTTTGCACCGACATAGATCACAGGGTTTCCAATGCCGGACGCCTTGGCGTAAAAGATCTCGTCGCGCCTCACCAAGCCGAGGGCAAAGGCATTCACCAGCGGATTGCCGGAATAGCACAGCTCGAAGCGCGTCTCTCCGCCGACATTGGGGACACCAAAGCAATTTCCGTACGCTGCGATTCCGCTGACCACACCTTCGACCAGGGACTGATTTTTGTGTACGAAGGCAGAGGCCGCGGGGCTCTCGGCCGTATCCTCTTTGCCCAGGTCCTCTACCTGAATCGGGCCGAACCGTAGCGAGTCCATGACGGCGAAAGGCCGCGCGCCCATGGTGAAGATGTCGCGCAGGATTCCCCCGACGCCGGTCGCTGCGCCCTGAAAAGGCTCAATAAAGGAGGGGTGATTATGGGACTCGATCTTGAACGCGCAAGCCCATCCGTCGCCGACATCGATGATCCCGGCATTTTCGCCCGGGCCTTGGACCACGCGAGGGCTACGGGTCGGCAACCGCCTGAGGTGGACGCGCGAGGACTTATAGGAGCAATGCTCGCTCCACATCACACTGTAGATGCCCAGCTCGGTCAACCCAGGGGGGCGTCCTAGCGCGGCTACGATGCGGTCGTACTCTGCAGGGATAATGCCATGCTGAGCCAGAAGTTCCGGCGTGACAGAGATGAATTCCAGGTCCAAGGAGAGCGACTCAGCTTTCATGCGGCTACCCCTATTGTCGCATGTTGCAGGAATGTGAAGGCGCTACTTGCCGACCCCAGCCTCGGCCATACTGAGGAAGACATTTGTCATGCTTTCAGCGCCGCCATCGGATCGCTGAATCAGCAAGATCGATATCAAGTCATTATTGGGGTCGATCCAGCCTTGCGTCCCAAACGCTCCTCCGTGACCATAGGTGCCGATGGTATGCCCGGCTAGCTCTCCCAGCGGATCGGTCACCACCTCCCAAGCAAGCCCATAGTCGGATCCCCGCATCCACCCGACGGGCTGAATTCCGGTGGTCTGCGGCTCGGTCATCACGTGCACCGAAAACGGTGACAGATACCGATGCCCGTCGTATACTCCGTCGCCAAGCATCATGCGGTAAAGATGCAGCAGGTCTTCTGCCGTGGAGTAGAGCCCCCATCCAGGAGCGGGAAACACTGCTCCCTGCCGGTGCTTGGCCGGATCACCGCCAAGAATCGTGGCCGGGGCGGGCGCCAGTTTTCCATCCTTCTGCTCATAGACCATCGCGATGCGGTCGACCTTGTCCGGCGGAGGAAAGAAAAAGCTGTCCTTCATGCCTAGCGGTTTCAGAATGTGCCCCGTGATATAGTCCGCGTATTTTTCTCCTGAACAGACCTCGATGATGCGGCCCAGGACTTCAATCCCTGGGCTGGAGTAGCTCCAATGCGTGCCCGGCTGAAACAGCAATGGTTGCTTGGCTAGCTCTTTGACCACTTTGTCCAAGGGAACACTCATGGTTTGGGCATAGTCGCGAATGTTCGGCGGCCCCGGGTAATCCTGGATCCCAGCCGTGTGCGTCAACAAATCGCGAATGGTGATGGCATGATGGGGAACACTGAGTTGCACCGCGTCGGGTCCAACTGCCGTCGCGACCTTGAGGTCTTTGAATTCCGGCAGGTACATCTCCACCGGATCGCGGAGCGCCAGCTTGCCCTGTTCCGCCAACATCATGACGCCGATGGCGGTAACCGGCTTAGTCATCGACATGATCTGGAAGATGGTGTCCTTGCGCATCGGCCGGCCAGCTTCGGTATCAGCCATACCACTGGCGTCGAACTCCACAATATCGTTGCCGTGCGCTACCAGGGTGACGGCTCCCGCAACCGTTTGCCCGTCGATAAATGCCTTCATGCGCTGCGGGATCTGCTGCAGAATATCCTGATCTACGGTCGAGGATTTGGCATTGGACTGGGCGACCGCACAGACCACACTTCCCGTAACGAACAGCAGGCAAAAGAGTAGTTTTCGCACGCACAACAGCTTAGAGCATTTCCTCTATCAAAGCCCGGCTCTCACGCGGACTTATTCATTGCGTCGCCGCTAGTGGTAACCGATTTTTCAACTCCTTCGCCATCGCGTGCCAAACCCTATATCTAAAGCACAAACAGAGACCAAAAGGATCAGAAAGTGCCGCATTTTTGGTGGTATACTTCGGGGCCATGAGGGCTGGCGATGCAAGAGGATCCCAGGGGCGAAGTTACGGTACTCTTGCGGCAAATGAGGTCCGGCGATTCAGGTGCAGCTGACAAGCTGATTCCCCTGGTCGTTGACGAGCTCCGGCGTCTTGCACGTCTCCAGCTCCGGGACGAGCGTCCCGGACACACCCTTCAGCCTACCGCCCTGGTGAACGAAGCCTATCTACGTCTGGTGAGCGATCAGGCCAGGGACTGGCAGAATCGTGCCCACTTCATTGGTGTGAGCGTTTCCGTCATGAGGCGTATCCTGATCGACCACGCGCGCCGCAAGCGTGCCTTGAAGCGAGGCTTGGGAGAAGAGCCGCTGCACGAGATAGAGGACTACGCCGGCCTTTCCTACCAACAGGCAGACGAACTAGTCGCTTTGAACATCGCTCTGGATACTCTGGAAAAGATGAACTCCCGCCACCGTCAGGTTGTGGAGTTGCGCTACTTCGGCGGTCTTTCCAATGAGGAGACTGCGGAAGTCCTGAAGGTCTCCCCCATCACGGTCAAACGGGACTGGGTCGTCGCCAGAGCCTGGCTTAAAAGTCAGCTGCGTCCCGAGCATCCGGCCAGCAGTTTCGCATGACACCCGACGAATGGCAGCGGCTTTTCGATGTGTTTCACGCCGCCCGCGAAACCTCCGGCGGGGAACGGCTGGCGGTGCTCGATGCAGCTTGCGGTGAAAGCACCGCTATGCGTAGAGCGGTGGAAGAGCTGCTCCGGGAAGACGAAGCTGCAAGCGGCTTCCTCAGCGAGCCCCTTTTCTCCTCACCCGATCGTTCGCCCCGTTCGAGTCCTGTCGTTGCCGGCCAGCGCGTGGGACGCTACGTCGTCGCGGCGATCATCGGGCGCGGAGGCATGGGGGAAGTCTGGTCGGCCCGGGACGAAGATCTCGATCGCCTGGTAGCGCTAAAATTTCTCTCTTCTGAAACTCTTGCCGGCCTGGATCCTCAGCAGATCACCCGCGAAGCAAAAGCTGCGTCCGCCTTGAATCACCCCGGCATCGTGACCATCTACGAGGTGATTCCAACCGGACCGGCCCCCGCCATCGCCATGGAACTGGTGGAAGGCAGACCACTCCGTGAAGTATGCGGAAAGCGGCTGCCAATTCCCGACGTGGTGACGATCGCTCTACACATCGCAGAAGCCCTGGCCGCTGCCCACCGCCATGGCGTGATTCACGGGGACATCAAACCCGAGAATATTTTTCTGCGCCCTGATCGCTACGTGAAGCTGCTCGATTTTGGCCTGGCGCGCAAAGTCACCACCGAGGCCATCGCTTTCGGCACCAGCCCAGGACTTGGCACCCTGCGTTATATGTCACCGGAGCAGGCACGTAATGAGCCTCTCACGCCCTCGAGCGACATCTTCTCTTTCGGCCTGGTCCTCTACGAGTTGTCCGCGGGACGCCACGCTTTCCCCGCGAACTCTGCCCTCGAAACTGCGCAGGGCATCCTGCAGAACGAGCCGGTTCCCCTGTCCAGCCAGAATGCGCGTGTGCCTGCGCGGCTGGCGTCGCTGGTGCACAGCATGCTTCTGAAGGAACCCTCCAGCCGTCCCAAAGCGCGGGAAGTCGTACAGGTATTAGAGCAGTTGCACCGCCCTCGACAAGCTCTTTGGTGGAGGTGGGTCGCGGCCCTGGCATTTTTGGCCGTGGTGTATTTCGCAATCTGGCGCGTGAAGCAGGCTCGAACTATCGCTCCGGAATTCCGTCAGCTCACAACCCTCGTGCCGGAGAATCGGGCAACGGCTGCGGCCATCTCCCCTGATGGAAAACAAGCAGCCTACGCCAACGTCGATGGAATCTTCCTGCGATCCATTGCCGATGGCGGTACCAGGAATTTACCCGTTCCCGACGACTATCTCGTGGACCGTCTTGCCTGGTTTGCGGATGGCAAAAAGTTGATCGCAAGTGGATTCTCTCCAACGACCAACACCCCGAGCATCTGGCTGATTTCGGCCGACGGAACCGCACCCGCCTTGATTCGAGACAACGCGCGTGGCGCTACTCCTTCTCCCGATGGAACGGACGTGGCATACCTGAATCAGGACTGGTCCGAAGTCTGGGTTGCCGGAATCCATGGCGAACAGCCGCGAAAGGTCGTTGCGCATCGGGATGACAATACATTTCAGTTTGTTCTCTGGGTGGCGGGCGGCCGCAGGCTGGCTTTCGAGAGGCGATACCTGGATCTGCCTGCTTATCGATACCAGTTCGAATCAGCGGACCTATCGACGGGGCAGCTCGCCGTGATCTCGCCAAACTTGCTCATGAGCTCGGCCGCCTCTTTGCCCGGGGGACGCGTCCTGTTCCTCGACTTCGATAGTGATTTGAATTCTTCTCACACGCTATGGGAGCTGAAAACGGATCCTGCAACCGGTGCTCTGGAAGGGCAACCCCAAAAGATTGCTACTTTCCCGACCGCTAACAGCAACACCCTGTTTGGGCCGAGCGTAACTGCAAATGGAAAGCAGGCGATGGTTTTGGTTCGTTCGGACCAGAACAGTGTCTTCGTCGGAAACTTTGATCAGCCACCTCCACGGGTAAGCGATGTTCGCCGCCTCACTCTCGATCAGGAAACCAACTATCCCCATGCGTGGACGGCAGATAGCCGCGCAGTGATCTTCGAATCGAATCGTGGTGGCGGATTCGATCTGTTCAAACAGGGCATCGATCAGCGTACGCCCCAGGTTATTGTCGCCACCCCAAGGACAGAGGTCCTACCGCAGTTGTCGCCCGACGGCCGGTTCGTTCTGTACGCCGCGGGCCCTCCTACTGGAAGCGAGCAGCCGTGGCATTACAGCTCCGGGGATTACGAGTTGTTGCGCGTGCCGGTCGACGGAGGCGAACCGCAAGAAGTTCCGATTGGTGGACCGCTCGATGAGTTTCGTTGTGCCTTGGGTGCAGGGAAGAGATGTGTTTTAAGGACTACAGTGCCAGGGGACTCGCGTACGTACTACGATCTGGACCCTGTGCGGGGCAAGGGCGTTGAGCTGGCTCGTGTTGGCTGGTCCGTCGAATTCCTGGGAGATTGGGATATTTCTCCGGATGGCTCGCAGCTGGCCATTCCCAATCATGATGAGCGCGAGGCGCAAATCCGTCTGGTGTCTTTGCAGCCGGGGCCCAACAAGTCAATCGAGCGCACCCTGACACTCCCGGGACTGACCAGCTTGCGAGGACTCGTCTGGTCTGCCAGCGGCAATGGTTGGTTTGTCTCCGTGGACACAACCGTGGGCAGGCGCCTGGTCTACGTCTACCCGGACGGCAAGTTCTCACCGCTCGGAGACTTCAGTGGCTGGGGTGTGCCCTCGCCAGACGGAAAAAAATTGGCCTTCCTGAACTCGCTGAACGCGACGAACGCCTGGCTCCTCGATCGTCGTTGAGGAACCGCAATCAGATAGGCATTTCCCGGCCCATTGTCATTCCGAGCGAAGTGGAGGATTCTGCAGTTCTCTCCCGGTTGTTGCTCTCCCCCTCCGCAAACAAATTATTTCCAACCGATGATCTGAATTTTTCTCACCCTGCGCTTTACCAATCAGAACAACCCCCGTAAGCAAATCCATTTTGAGCAACAGGAATCGGTTATGCGATCAACTGCGCTGTGCCTTCTCTGCGACATGGTTCTCTTCTTGTTAGTAGCTGGTTGTGGTGGGGGTGGCAGTCCTACGCGGCCGCCGACTCCCGTCTCCATCACAACCAGCAGCCTAACCCAGGGCACGACGAATAGTGTCTATACCGCCGTGCTAGCGGCAACCGGCGGGTCGGGAACTTATACCTGGTCCCTGGCAAGTGGCAGCAGTCTCCCGGCTGGGTTGTCGTTAAGCTCCGGTGGCGTGATTTCGGCACACCCACCACCGCGGGTCTCACCAGTTTTACGGTTAATGTGCAGGATTCGGAGACGACGCCACAGTCGGCTAGCGCCCCTTTGAAATTGGCCATCAGCGGTGGCACCCTGGGCATTGCTGCGCCCCTGCCCCAGAACGGCCAGGTCGGCGTCACCTATAGCTATCAGGCTAACGCCCAGGGCGGAGTTCCGCCTTACACTTGGTCGACCATTGACAACACCGCGCCGCCCGCTGGCTTGACGCTTAGCTCAAGTGGCGCGCTTACCGGCACACCCACCGCGGCGGGTAATGTCTCCTTTCAGCTCCAGGTCGCCGACTCGAACAACCACTCGTTCTCGCAGAATGTTTCCATAACCATCGCAGCGGCGGGCACTCCCCTGCCGGATGGCAGCTATTCGTTTTCTTTCAGCGGTGTCGGACCCAAGGGCGCGGTCGCCTTCAACGGCAGTTTCCTGATGCAGAGCCAGCAGGTCACAATAGGTTACTACGATGAAACCATAGGTACGTCGGGCGCGCAGACCAACCAGCTACTCAAGAGTGGCTCGGTCATGATCGGTGCAAATGGGTTGGGGCAGCTCACCCTACAGCTTGCCGACAGCTCGACGGTTACGTTTGCTCTCGCTGCCCCTGCCTCGATCACCACAGAGGGTAACGACACTAACGTCCGCATTATCGAGTTCGACGACAAGACCGGCTCAGGCACACGAGGTTCCGGTGTCCTCAAAACCTCGAGCCTCGGGGACACCTCGTCGATTACGGGTAACTACGCCTTTTCTCTGGCCGGTGTGGATGGCTCCCAGAATCCGATCGCCATCGCCGGCTCTTTTAAGGCCGATGGAGCCGGCAACATTACTGGCTTTGCCGCCGATATAAACGACAATGGCGCATCACGAGCGAAACAGGATTCACCGGCACCTATGCGGTGAACGATGTCCGCGCGACGATGCAGTTCAAGATGAGTAGTAACACGTACAACTACAGCTTTTACCAGGTATCTCCGCACGAGCTGCTGGCCATGTCAACCGACACGCTTTCAGCCAACGTGCCTCTGGTAAGTGGTCTCATCGATCAGCAGACCGGTGCCGGAAACTTCAGCAATAGCTCGCTCAACGGTCCGGCGGTATTGCAGTTGAATGGGCTCGCTTCCATCAGTGGCGCGCTCTTGCCGGATGTAACCCTGGGTCTCTTCACCGGCGACGGAAACGGCAATGTGGCGGTTGCATACGACGAGTACAAGGGCCAGTTGCTATCGCCGCAAACTTTCCCCGGTACGTATTCGGTGGATGCTACCAGCGGCCGTGTCGTGCTCAAGTCTGCCGGCACACCGTCCTTCGCCTACCTGATCGATAACAATCTCGCCTTTGTCCTGGGCGGGGATTCCTCCGCCAGCTCCGGTCTCCTGCAACCGCAATCGGGCACCGGCTTCACCAATGCATCCTTCAAAGGAAACTACCTTGGTGGTAGTCTTTCGCTGAGCAGCCCATCGGTAATCAATGAAGTTGCATTAGGCGCTGCCGACGGCAACGGCAACATCGTTCTCACATGGCAGAACAGTGGACCCAAGGGATTGGTCTCCAACGGAAGCACTACTGGCACCTATGTCGTCGGTTCGAACGGCAGAGTGGCGGTCACGGGATCCGATGGGGCGACCCGGGTCTTCTACATTGTGTCTCCCACCAGTGCAGTTTTGCTCTCCGGGGAGAGCAACGGCTACCTGGGCGGCTTCGAGCAGTAAGCGCACGTTGTCACCGGGGTGGCTCGTGGTCAGCTACCCCAAACTTCTGCAGCAGCCCGCACATGCTCCGGTCCCGTCCGGCAGCAACCGCCAATCCACTGGGCGCCCGCGGCCCGCCACGAACGCGCCAGCTCCCCAAACCGCTGAATTTCGCCGTCGCCAAACCAGCAATGCTGCTCCGCATCCCACCGTTCGCCGGAATTCGGGTAGACGATAATCGCCTTCTTCGTAACCGCTGCTAGCTCACCGATCAGCCCGGCAATGAACTCCGGACGTGTACAGTTAATTCCCACCCCGATGATCTGCGGCTGCACATCCAATACATCTCCGCATTCCCGCAACTTTTCCCCGTGGGAAACATGCAATCCATCGCGGCAGGTGAAACTGACGTATGCCGGGATCTCTGGATAGGGACGGAGCGCGAAAAGAATGGCTTGTGCTTCTTCCCGTGAAGGAATGCTTTCGAACGCCAGAAAGTCCGCATTACTTTCGGCCAGCACTGCGATCCGCCTGCGGTGGAAACCTACCAGCTCATCAAACGAGACACCGTAGTCGCCATGATATTCGGAACCGTCATGCAACATTGCGCCGTAGGGCCCAAGTGAGGCCGCAATCCAAATCGGACGCGGCGAGCGAGTCTCATACTCCTGCTTGACCGACTCCGCGATGCCCACGGAAGCCCGCAGAGCGCGTTCCGCCGCCTCGGCCGCACCTTGCGCATCGAGCCCGAGCTTCCGAAATCCCTCCGCCGAAACCTGGTAGCTCGCCGTCAGCAAGCAATCGGCGCCGGCCTCCAGGTAGTCGCGATGTACGGCGGCGATGGCCTCAGGCGAGCTTTCCAACACATGAGCCGACCACAGTGGCCCATCAAGGTTGAAGCCTCGAAGTTCCAATTCCGTCGCCATGCCCCCATCCAGAACATGGAGGCCGCAAAGATCGAGTTCCGATACAGGGTTCATGAGAGCTTGGCTGCACCAAGGCCAGTTTACCCTCACCCATCTGATACACTTTGAGATGTTCTCGGGCTCAAAGAAGGAACAACCAGGAACCCTTCTGCTCGTCAACGTCCTGCCAAACAGCAAGTTCGGGGAGTGGCTCAGCCTGGTAGAGCACCTGGTTCGGGACCAGGGGGTCGGAGGTTCGAATCCTCTCTCCCCGACCAATTTTTATAATCAGTAAGTTAGCTTCAGCCTCACGTCTACTCGATTTGCGCGATGCTGGTCGGCATCCACTACGTATATAGGGTCGATAGGTCATCGGCGAGTTCGACCGCGGGGATCTGGTCCGACCGAAAGAAAATTCGCGCAGGGAGCACGCGGCTTCCATTGCCGCTTATCGGCTCGCACTCCTCTCGCGGCCTCCGCCGCAAAACGCCTGACTCTTCCCCCCTCGCTTGCGCTGGGCGCCTTGCCGCAACGCAACCATCCGGCTGCCAGATGGTCGGGCAGCGCCGATCTGAAGCTTCCCTGTCCCACGTGGCCTCAGCTTTGGAGTTTGCGCTCATGACCATCGCATCGGCCGTGTTCGCGCAACCGCAGAGAGTCGAAAAGTCTCAATCGCGAGGGCGAGCGTGAACATCAGCGCGCCATTTATCCGGCGGCCGGTGGCCACCACCCTGCTGACGGCCGCGGTGGCACTGGCCGGGGCCATCGCGTACAAGCAATTGCCGGTAGCTCCTCTGCCCCAGATCGACTTTCCTACCATCTCTGTGTCGGCAAGTCTGCCGGGGGCAAGCGCCCAGATCATGGCCTCCTCCGTGGCGACCCCCCTGGAGCGACAGTTCGCCCACATCGCCGGCATTACGGAGATGACCTCGCAGAGCCAGCTCGGGCAAACCAGCGTCACCATCCAATTCGATTTGGGCCGCGATATCAATGGCGCGGCGCGAGACGTGGAAGCGGCGATCAACGCGGCGCGCACCTATCTGCCGGCGAACCTGCCCAGCAACCCTACCTATCGTCTGATCAATCCAGCCGACTTTTCCATCATGATCATGGCGCTGACCTCGACGAAGTACGACAAAGAGGCACTGTACGACGCCGCGTCGACGATCATCGCGCAGAAGCTCTCCCAGATCCAGGGCGTGGGGGACGTGACTGTGAGCGGAGCGTCCTACCCGGCAATGCGCGTGGACGTATCGCCGACCCAACTGCACAGCTACGGCTTGACGATGGCGAATGTTCAATCCAGGCTGAGCGTGCAGAACTCCCAGTTGGCGCGCGGACAAATTTCCAACGGCTTGACCACCGCGGACATCGTCGACAACGGCCAGCTCTGGAAAGCCGCTCTCTACCAACCACTGGTCATCGGCTTTCACAACGGCATCGCGGTCCACCTCTCCGATATCGCCCAGGTCACCAACGGCGCCACCAACGTTTTCAACGCGGGCTATCTCAACGACCAGCCCTCGGTCACCATTCATATCCACCGCCAGCCAGGCGCCAACATCATCGAAACCAACAACCGGATCCGCGCGCAGCTTCCTTTTCTTCAGGCAGTGATCCCGCAAGGGATTCGCATGACGGTCGTTCTCGACCGCACCATCACCATCCTCGCGTCACTCAAGGACGTCGAGTTTTCGCTGACGATCTCGGTTCTGCTGGTGATCCTGGTGGTTTTCATCTTTCTGCGCAGCGCGCGGGACACCCTGATTCCCAGCGTCGCCGTCCCCGTCTCGCTGATCGGCACCCTCTCGGTGATGTATCTGCTCGGCTACAGCCTCGATAACCTTTCGCTCATGGCTCTGACCATTTCCACCGGCTTCGTGGTCGACGACGCCATCGTGGTCATGGAGAACATCTCGCGCCATGTGGAGCAGGGCATGGCTCCCTTCGCCGCGGCGCTGAAAGGCGCGCGGGAGATCGGTTTCACTGTTTTGACCATGAGCATCTCGCTGATTGCCGTCTTCATACCCTTGCTGATGATGGGCGGTATCGTGGGGCGGCTGTTCCGCGAGTTTGCGGTGACGCTCTCCATCACCATCGTCCTCTCGCTGCTGGTTTCCCTAAGCGCCACTCCCTGCATGTGCGCCCATCTGATGCAGCACCGAAGAGAGGAGAAACACGGCGTGCTCTTTCGTTTGAACAAGAGAGGCTTCGACAAGTTGCTGGCGCTCTACCGTCACGCGCTTCTCTGGACTCTGGACAACTCCGCCTTGATGCTTACGGCTCTGCTGTTGGTGATCGCGCTCAACGCCGTCATCATCGTGAAGATACCCAAGGGCTTCTTCCCCCGGCAGGATACGGGAGCGTTGCAAGGCGGGATGCAAGGCCCGCAAGACGCCTCCTTCCCGGTGATGAATGCGTCCATGAAGTCGGTGATCGAAGTCATTCGCAAGGATCCTGCGGTGCAGAATGTGGAAGGCTATGTAAGCCAGGGCAACAGCGGTAGTATTAACGTCGCCCTCAAACCGCTCGACGAACGGAAAATCGGCGCCGACGCGGTCATCAACCGGCTCCGCCCAAAGCTGAACAGACTTCCCGTAGCCGCGGTCTTTCTGCAGTCGGCGCAGGACCTGCGCATCGGCGGCCGGTCGACCAATGCCCTGTATCAATACACTCTCCAGTCGGACAATGTTCAGGACCTCTCGCATTGGGGCCCCATCCTTCTGAAAAACATACGAACGCTGCCCGGCTTCCAGGATGTGAACACGGATCAACAAGACGGAGGCCTGGATGAAAAGCTGACTTTTGATCGCACCATGATGGCCAGCACGGGCCTTACTTCGCAAGCCACGGACACAGCGCTCTACGACGCATTCGGCCAGGCGGAAGTATCGGTTCTCTACAACCGCCTGAATCAGTACTACGTAGTGCTGGAAGTGGCGCCCCGGTTCTGGCAATCACCCGCCGGCCTCGACTACACCTACCCGGCCGCGTCGAGCCATGGTGTAGTGCCTTTGAAGGCGGTCACAGCCGCCCGGGACAGCACCACTCCCATCGTCGTGAATCACACCGGTTCGTTTCCTTCCGTCACGGTCTCCTTCAATCTGGCCCCGGGAGTCTCCTTAAGCGACGCCACGCAGGAGATCGCGGATATGCAGAGCCGGCTGGGCATGCCGGAGAGCATTCGCGGCTTCTTTGCCGGCACCCTGCGGGCCTATCAACAATCCCTCTCGACCGAGCCGATTCTGGTTACAACCGCGCTCCTGTCGGTCTTCATCATTCTTGGAATCCTGTATGAGAGCCTGGTCCATCCACTGACCATCATCTCCACGCTGCCCCCGGCCAGCGTCGGCGCCATGCTGGCGCTCATGCTCTTCCACTTGGACCTCAATGTCATTTCCATCATCGGCATCGTGCTGCTCATTGGCTTGGTGATTAAGAATGCCATCATGATGATCGACTTAGCCCTGGCCACCGAGCGCGAGGAAGGCATGAGCACCAGAGATGCGATCCTTCATGCCTGCATGCTGCGCTTCCGTCCGATCATCATGACCACCTCGGCCGCGATGTTTGGCGCCTTGCCGCTGGCCTTCGGCACGGGCACAGGATCGGAACTCCGCCGTCCGCTGGGGATCACCATCGTCGGGGGACTGATCGTCAGCCAACTGCTTACCCTCTTCACAACGCCAGTCATCTATTTGTACATGGACCGCCTCCAGCCAAAATCCCACAAGAAGGATCATCAGGCGTTAGAGGCAAACCCCGGAACGGCAACTTAGTCTTTTTAAACGGCGACAGAACGATGGCTATCCCCGACCGCTACTAGATGACGACAAATCTTTTAGATCTTCTCGGGTCGGCGTTCTTTTGCTCCGCCCCATTCTGAGAGGCCGTGCGCAGTCGACCAGCTATTTGATCTAGCTCCGGATCTATCTTCTGGAACCTTCGTGTTATTGAAGCCAGGTTTAACCGACCTTACCCTCTAAATAACTTTAGTCATAGAGGTACCGGGGCTGCTTCGACAGCAGTCTTCCATGGCCTCTGGTTTCGCCAGTTGCGAATCCAGGACAGTTCAGCACTGCAGCAAGCCCGAGCTTCGGGGCGTTTTCCGCAGGATATCCAAGAAGAGCGCCCATCATGACGAGGGAAAGCCCTCCACCTGCTAAGAATCAATCTGCACCGGCCCAAGTTTGGCTGGAGTGCCCTTACTTTACCGTCTCCTTTCCTGCGTTCAGCAAATTTGTAGTCTCCCATCTGTGCTGCGCAGGCAAAAGGATCTGGGTCAAAGCGTGATTGCCGTCAATGCTCGATATCGCTCCCACCGCCAGGCAGGAATGCAGCGCTATGCGGCTGAATTAGTCAGGCGCTTCGGCGATGCTGCGGCTCTCATTGTGCCGCGCTCCCCACTGAGAGGGATCCAGGGCCACTTATGGGAACAAACCGTTCTTCCACTGCGGACCGGCAGACGACTGCTGTGGAGCCCAAATAATACCGGCCCACTCTCCATCGAACATCAGGTCTGTACCATTCATGATCTTATTCCGCTGGATCACCCGGAGTGGTTTACCCCTCAATTTGTCAGGATGAACCGGGTGCTGATCAGGGTTCTTGCGCACAAGGTCAGGCACATCATCGCGATTTCCCACCACACGAAGGAGAGAATCCTGGAATTGCTCGGCGTCCCGGACAACAAAGTCACGGTCGTTCCGAATGGTGTGGATCCAGCATTTGCAACTGTTTCGGGTCTGGATACGGCAACGAACTTGAGCAACTTCAACTTGTCCGCGGGTCGCTACGTCCTTTGCGTGGGATCCCTCGAGCCGCGCAAAAACCTTAGCCGGTTATTGCAGGCATGGGACTTGGTCCGGGAACGTATTCCCGCGGATTTCGAGTTGGTGATTGCCGGAGGCGCGGGCAGCAAGACCGTGTTCGCAGAAGAGCTGAAGGCGCCCATCCCGGCGAAGGCTCGCTTCCTGGGATACGTGCCTGAAAGGGCTCTCCCAGCCCTTTACTCGGGCGCAGCGGCCTTCGTCTATCCCTCGCTGTCGGAAGGGTTCGGGTTGCCGCCGTTGGAGGCGATGGCCGCGGGGACGCCAGTGATTACCTCGGCCACCAGCGCCCTCCCGGAAATAGCAGAAGGCGCGGCTTTGCTGATCGACCCCCGGTCTCCTTCCGAGATTGGATCCGCAATCCAAAGGCTGGTTGAGTCTCCCAGCCTATGCGACGCAATGCGCAGGGCGGGCAAAGTCAGAGCCCAGGAGTTTTCCTGGGAGCGATGCTCCAATACGACTCTGAAGTTATTGGAAGGCTATGCTTAACCCCCACGGCAGAATAAGAATCACCTACGTGATTACGCGCGCGGAGACGGGCGGATCGCAGATGCACGTGATCGATCTCCTGGAGGGCTTCCGTTCAGAGGCTGATTTGGATTTGGTAACTGGGGAAGAGGGCCCACTCACCGCGCGCGCGCGCGCCCTGAGAATACCAGTCCGCGTACTGCCCGAGTTGGTACAACCCATCTCCCCGCGCAACGATCTCCGCGCGGCATCGAGCCTTATCGGGCACCTTCGAATACGGCGCCCCGACTTAGTCCACGCTCATACCTCTAAAGCTGGAATCCTGAGCAGGGCCGCTGCTGCGGTTACAAATGTACCAGCTGTCTTTACCGCACATACCTGGGCCTTTGCTGAGGGTACGTCTGTCATGTGGAAACTGGTTGGACTGCCATCGGAGCGCCTCGCGGCTCGATTTACCGATTGCATCATTAACGTTTCCGAAGCAAACCGACGTCTGGCGGCCAGCTCAGGAATCGACAAGGCGAAGCTCAGTGTTACGGTCCACAATGGCATACGAGATACCAGTTATCGCGCGCATGCGGGAGAGCCGGTTGCTTGTCCCCAAATCGTCACGGTAGGGCGTTTCGTCAAACAGAAAGACCAGCAGCTTCTCGTCCAGGCGATGATGAAAATCAACCGGCCCTACAGGCTGGTATTTGTGGGCGAAGGGCCCACACGAGAAGTCGCGGAGGCGGAGGTTGCTCGCGCCGGGTTACAGAGCCAGGTAGTCTTTGCGGGTGACAGCCGGGAAGTCGAGCAAATATTGTCACAGTCTCATATCTTTGTGCTTCCCAGCCGCTGGGAAGGATTTCCGATCACCATCCTGGAGGCGATGCGGGCAGGGCTCCCAGTGATTGCCTCCGATGTCGGCGGGGTACGAGAAGCGGTAGTCGATCGCCATACGGGCTTCCTCGTTCGCCCTGGAGTTGTGAGCGATCTTCAACAGCATATCGATAGTCTGCTCCAGAGTAGCGCGCTTCGCGGAGCCCTGGGTTCCAACGGACGACAGCGCTTTGTGAAGATGTTCACCCACGACAGGATGCTCGATAGCATCCGCAAGATCTATCATCAGATCTGGACCGGAAAACCTCTGAGTGCGCTCCACAATCTAGAGCATGCGGAAGTTTTCCAGCCAAAATCCCACATCAACATGCAATCTTAGCAAGCTCGGTTTGAGTTGCCCGCCAGACATAGTCTTTTCCCTATCGACGGTTACTTTCTATGCCGTAACCACACTCCGCTCAGGGACCTTTCTTGGCTTTGTGAACTGAAGCATGAGGGGTCTTTCTATCGCCAAGTGAAATAGCACGCCGGCACAGAGAGCCGCCGAAGCGGTTGCGATAAATACGATCGGATCTGGAGCGCGGAGTAGCTTGTTCAAGGTAAGCGTAACCTTGATTGCGGCGGAAAGAGCGGGAAAATGGACCAGGTAAATAGAGTATGAAGCTTCCCCAAGGAATCTCAGCGCTCCGGGTACCCGAATTCCCCGGTCACGCTCCAGCACGGCGAAGCCCAAGATCATCAGGGCGGCGGCCAGTCCGTAAAGGACATTCAGAGCATCCCTTGAAGTTAGAACATTATGTAGATCAGCCGACCATACAAAGGCAAAAGCGATTGCGCCAGTCACAGTTGCTATCAACGCGGCGGAACGCGGGATTCTCGCGGATTGGAACGCGAGACATGCCAGCATTCCGAAACCGAACAGCAAGTGGTTAGTGGAGAAAAGGAAAGACCAGGGAAAGTTCAGATGGAAGCAGGGCACAATCGCGCTTAAGGCAATCCAAATCCCGCCTATGGCGAAACCGATCCGGCGCCTCCAAATCGAAACGCAAAAAATCAAATAAAACAGCACCTCGTGGCGGAGCGTCCACATGGGCTTCAACAGGTAATCTTGCGAGCTCGGAGACAGCAGGAATGCGGGCACGATACTACCGAAACCAAGCTCCTTTCCAGTTCCATAGGAAGGAACAAATAAGAACACGGGGATGACGAACAGCAGAACGACCCACAACACGGGATAAACCCGTTTGAATCGTTTCCATAAAAACTCCGCAGATTTAGAAGGTTTACCGATATCCTTCCGATGTGCTAACAGGATGACGAAACCGCTTAGCACGAAGAAAAATTGCACCCCTGCGCCCCCTACACCAAAGATTGGGAATATCTCTCGGCCGAGATACTTTGGCAGGGATAGAGTGAAATTGGTATGAAACAGGAGCACCGCCAGACACGCCAGGGCGCGCCCCGCCTGCAGTGTGTTTAGTGATCTGGGTCTCATCTGATGCCTTTCCCCGGGCCGATTCACCGTGCGCGGACCTTTACAGCTTCGAGCGTGAGGCTACCGATTGGTCTCTCAAGCCCACGGATTCGGAGAAATCACTGTTACACATCTTGGACAAGTCAAGGAGACCCGTGATCAACATGCCCCCTGATATACGCCCCGGTAGCTAGCTGATATCGATCCGTCCTCAAAAAGCGATCCTGCATTCGCATTCCGAAAGCCACCGCTTCGCCACAAATCGACGTTCTGCATTGCCTGATCCATAATTTGCGATAACAGCTGGCTGTCTTTTGCTGGGTAAGTGGCAACAACCCTCCCCATGTTGGCAATTTCCGGAATGCCTCCAGATCGGGCGCAGATTGCGCTCTTACCGGAGGCGAATGTCTCGATGACCGTTCGAGACAACGGTTCCGGCCACACCGAGGAGACGATCGTGACGTCAATCGACGCATAGAACTGCTGCGGACTGGTGAACCCGAGCCATTCAATTCTTGGATCCGTGAAGCGCTCCTTCAAAGCATCCACGTAACCATCGAGTCCGACGCCGGCGATTCTGAGCCGCCAATTGGACATCGATAACCGTTCAGTCGCCTCGAGGACGACGCGAATTCCCTTCTCGTCTTCCAGTCTGCCGATACAGCCAAAGACCAGCGTATCCTCCCGGTGACTCTTCGGACTGGGGACAGTGTGTGTGCCGCCGATGTTATATATCACGGCCGAAGGCGCCCCCGAGAAATACTTACTGTGCGTGTGACAATTGAGGACGTACTCGCTAATGGAAACCACAGCGTCGACAAGCTGTGACGCAGGCTTGCGGTTGGCCGTCAAAGCCTTGCAATCCCTACAGCGCCGTTCACAAACCGACCCTTCACGGAACAGCGCACTGCGCGAGCAAAGCAAATAGTAATCGCGCAGCGTATGGACAAGCCTGATTTTTCGTTTCTTCACCTCTCGCCAGACAGCCACCGAGAATCCGCACAGATTGTTACTATGAACGACGTCGGGCCTTTCCAGGTCCAGAATCCGTCCGACCCGTTCAGCCGCCCGCACATTCCAAACTTCGCCCATATGCCATAACAGCCGGTCCACCTTACGGGGCTTCTCGCTGCCATCGAAAGGCCAGTAGCGGTTATCCATCGGCAAACGATAGACCCGGACATTATTTCGGCTTTCCACGCTTTCATGGGGCTCCGGATGGAGGCTCACGACCGCCACCTGATCGCCAGAGCGCGCCAACGCTTCCGCCAGCAGGCAGACCGACTTCTCCGCACCTCCAACCGAGATAGGAGGGTAGAGCGTGTTGATCATCAGTATGCGCATCTACCCACCTTGCCGAAGCCCACCAATCGCATGCTGTTCTTCTCTTTTCATCAACAGCTTCCGTAAGCTACGCTTCCGCTAACACAGCTGGACTATCCGCAAGAATCAGGCCTTGTGTCTCGCCCCGTACGCGAATCCAGGACGAGTCATACCAAGTGAGTAGCAGACCCATCTCGATATAGTTGAGCAGTCGATCGTAAGGCAAAAGATTCACCCCAACCCAGAACATGATGCCAAAAGCAACCCACGGGTAGATAACAAGCCCCAATGCCTTGCCGGTCTTGAATTTGATCCAGAAAAAGCAGCAGAAGAGGCCGTAAAAAAACATGTAAAACGGGGTCAACCATCCGATGTCAGAATAGAGGTAGCCGAAGATGCTGGACCAGATGTAGCTACCATTCAGTCCTGATTGCGCTACAGAGGCGAACTCAGTACGCCATAATTCGCGCGCACTCGGCCAGTCGAATATGTCCTTGAACGGGATGAGTTTATTAAGCCCCTCGCTGCCCGATAAAAGGGGTGCCAGGTAGACCCCGCTTCCCTCGTAGCCGTAGTGCATGGCACCCATGAGTAACGCTGCCATGCGATTGTAAGAAACAATCGTGTACCCCAACAGGCTGGTCATCAGTGAGCCCACCAGCAAGGAGCCACGCAGGAAGGATAGAAGTAGAAAGACCCCCACGATTGCAAAGATCGAAACGAACGCAAAGGCTGCGACCCTCAGAGGTCGTACCCGCCAGCCCCGAGTCCCGAAGAAAACCGCGATAAGTATGGTGCTCGCCATCAACGGCATGAGCTGCGTCCGGTCCACCAGGGCCACCGACGTAGCCGCATCCACAAGCCAGCCAATTGCGAAGACGATCCAAAAAAATGCCCTCTTGGCGCTCTGCAACTTCAGCTGCAAAGCCCGGTATTGAGCCCATCCCAGAGCGGCCGTGAGAAAGACATGTACCATCTGCCAGCGGTTTGCGACCCCCGTGCCGTTCTCATCGGCCATCTTCAACGATGAACCCTGCTGTGAAGCCAGCATGGAAATAAAGTCGATTCTTGCGCCAAGCAGCATAAGGTAAACACCGCACAAAAGCGTCAGTGTGATCAACGGCAACGTAAGGTACGAGAGGGGTGATCCTGTGCTGATCTGTGGCGGCGCCCCGCTATATGAGGCGCCCTTCATGTATCGGCTAAAATGAACGCCGCAGAAAAATCCAGCCACGCACAAACCAAAGTAAAAAAAGCTAATCGGGCTAAGAAATATCCAATCTGCCTCGCCTAAATAGCTCGAATATAGGCCAGGGGGAAACACCCACGCAAAGGCAAACACTGAACAGGAGAGCAGAGCAATGAGCGTTGGTGACGCGGCATTCCGAAAAAACATTCTCTTTAGATAACTCAGCATACCGACCAGCCTTTTGTTAAGTGCCGTACGGACCGCGTCCTCATATCATCCTGCTCACAGCGGTAGAGTTTGTGTCCACGCGGTGCGGCCACTCGACTGCCTCCTGCAATTGAAGTATGTATGACGGATCAACCTTCCCCGCCAACAGACGGCAGAAACCAATCACGTTGCCTTTAAGTCGTCCTGTCCGATCACTGCGGTTGCCATGGACTCTCACCAGTGTCCTGCGCAGGTTTCTCGCCACGGGGAGTAGCCAGTGGGCAAAGACTACGTGAGTCAAGCCTGGCTTGCCGTTTTTGCACCACAGATAGAATGGGTTAACAACCTGGGAATAACCGAACTTAAGCCCCGACATCCTTCCGCTTGGAGTTCCTAAGTGAGCGACGCAGGTTCCAGCATTCCTGATAATTCGCCCGTATCGCAGACAATTTGTAGAAAAGTCCAAATCCTCGAGCCACCCATACAGTGGAAGGTTTTCATCAAAGCGAACCCGTTCGAAGATGCTCGTGCGTACGAACAGATTGCAGCCATACCCCTCCTCGCACTCGCAGTTATCATTCGCTCGAAGGTAATTATGTACTGCCGCTCGCGCCGACTTTCGCTCAACCCCGGTGTCGCCTCGCACTCCATCTACAACCACAAAGCCCGTGGCAACAACTACATCCTCCTCTTCATTCAAAAGCCTCTCCATACTTCCGATGAAATTAGGGGCAATTTCCACGTCGTCATCAAGGAAGAGAGTGTACGGGGTCCGAACCAACTTGATTGCAGCATTTCGCTGTGCGGTCAATGCCTGCCTGTTGCTAACCACCACGCGAACGGCCGCATTTGTGCTGATTTTCTCCGGTACATGTGCCGGATTGAATACCGAAATGATGATTTCGCGCGGCTGTAATGACTGGCTGCGCATAAGAGACTCTATCGTCTCAGATAGGACATCGGGTCTGTTAGCAGAACACACCACGACGGTGGTCTTCACGATGCCCACCGCTTTTTGCTTCTGGCGCCCGTCCCACGGCCTGCCCCGTCTGGCCGATAAGCTGACAAGTACTCACCAACCACGGCTTGTTCACTAAACTGCTCCAACGTGGTAGAACCCGGAGCTATCGTCTGTTTCCATCTGGTCTGATCATCCAAGGCGTGATTCATCAGTAGCCCCAATTGCTCCGCTTTACCAGGCTCAAAATATGCAACTACTTTGCTCAATTGTGCGATTTCAGGAAGACCGCCCACTCTCGCACAAATCAGGGGCTTCCCTTCGTGAAGGCTTTCCACGCAAACATAGCCCAGAGGCTCTTCCCACTGAGACGGAATCACCACCACGTCAACCTGCGGATAGAATTCAGATGCAGGTGCAAAGCCCAGCCAATCGATCCGCTCGTCTGTATACTTCCGCCGGAGACGGCTCGTGTAAGCCTCCGTTCCATGGCCGGCGATTTTCAGGCGCCATTCCGGTGTAACCAGGTGACGCGTGGCCTCTAAAAGAATCTCGACGCCCTTTTCCGGTTCGATCCTGCCGATGAAACCGAACCGCAAGACATCTGATGTTGCAGCGGTAGCCTCCCGCTGTACCGCCGCATGTTCCGTCGATTGAATGTTGTAACTGACTCTGGATGCCGCCTTGTCAAAGAGGCCGGCACGCCTGTGTCTATCAAGCGTGAATTGGCTAACCGAGACAACCTCATCGGGACACTGCGATGCCTTTCGTCTGTTTGCGGTGAGCAGGCGGCAGCCGAGACAACGGCTTTCACACGATTTGCCGCCGCGGTACAGTGTGGTGCGCGGGCAAAGCAAGTAGTAATCGTGCAGTGTATGAACCAGGCGAATCCTCCGGCGCTTGACCTCATACCAAACCGAAACAGAAAAACCAATGATGTTATGGGTGTGGACGACGTCCGGCTTTTCGAGGTCAAGAATTCTGCCCACTCTGGCCGCAGCCTTCCGGTTCCACATTTCATGGAAATGCCAAGCAAGGCGCAACCAGCAGCCGGGTCGTTGTTGCTGAGCAAACGGCCAGTAAACGTTGTCAAGCGGAAGATGATAAATTCGGAGGCCGTTGCGTTCCTCCATCCTCTCTGAAGCTCCTGGGTGCAAAGTCAGCACCACGACTTCATGTCCGCCCCGAACGAGCGCCTGCGAAAGCGTTGCAATCGCCTTTTCCGCGCCTCCGAAAACATACGGGGGGTACATGGTGCCTATCAACAGAACTTTCATGGAACGATTCCCATTAACTCCCTAAGGCCACACAGCATCTGACCGCGCGTCATAACTCGACGGTTCTGCCCATTCTTCCTAGCAGCCCGTCCCGCACGCCCAGTGCCATGTAGTAGAGCTTTCTTAACTTTCCGGTTTCAGCGAGCAGGATCTTGACGCCATCCTTTACGCTGTCGGACAACATACCCACAAAGAAACCGGGATATCTCTTCCAATACTTCTTGATCATCCAAACCGTATTCCGCTCGCGATAGTATCGGCGACCGGCGCTGTAATTCGAGGTTGAGAACAAGCGCGTACCATGTACTGTGCACTCTGTGAAGGCTGCCGGAGCGTGAAGCAGGACAGCATCCGCGCATTCCTCAACCGAGTAGCCGATGCTTCGCAGGCGTAGACAATATTCATAGTCAACGCCTCCGATAAAAAAGGAATCCTCAAACCATCCTTCGCGGCTAAAGATGGAAACGGGCATCAGGCTGCCGGACGTCATGGCGACCTGCAAACTGCCATCTTTAGCGTAGAGGGCAGATATAGGAATACCGCGCCTGCTGTCAATGTAGCGAGGGACGATAAGTCCGATTCTGTCCCACCGGAGGCTCCTATCGTAGGCGCGCAACATGGTGTCGATAAAAGCAGGGGGGGCGGTGCTGTCCTGATCGAATAGCGCGACCCAGCTGTAACCCTCGGACTCAGCCCATTTCACGCCAATGTTCAGGGCGGTCGCAATTCCCAGATTCTCTCCATTTTCGAGAAGGGTAAAATCGCATGCTCGAGACGCGGTCCGCAACATCGCCCGGGTATCCTCTGGAGAACCGTTGTCCACAACCACCAATCCCTGAACCTGCGGGCGCAGCTTCGCGAAGTTCTCCAGATCCTCAGACTTTGGACGGAAAGTGACTACAACTCCACATACGCTGCGCTCGATCATGCGTTCACCTGATCAGGCAATCTCCACCTCGTTGACCACAACAATTGCGGCGGCCGTGATTAGTCGTCTGCTGCGATGCATCTGAAGCAGGACCAGGGCAACGTTGAGTACGACCAGCAAGCCGTCCGATGCCAGAGTCGCCCACGCGGCGCCCAGCCAGCCATGGGTTGGAATCAACCAGAAATTTAAAGCCACATTCGCTACTCCGACGGTGGCTTGTGCGCCAGTCCGATAATTCTGGAAACCGGTTGCGGTGAGAGCGCTACCCATCATCTGGTGCAGGGCCCGGATCGCGGGTAGCCAACAAAGCCAGCGGATAGCAAGAAGCGCATCTCCGAATCCGTGGCCCACCACGCGCAGTACCCACGGCGAGGCTGCTAGGGTGAACAAGGCTGAACCTATCCCGAGGGCGAACCCGACACCGGTAAGCCTCGCGCAACGCCGCGCTACCACGGTGAAACCCTCTTTGCTCATAAGAAATAAGCGAGGCATGGTTGCTGCAACCAGCGCACCCAGCGGAGTCGTTGCGAAATCCACCACTCGATAGGCCATGGTGTAAATTCCGGCCGCTGCATTCATGCCGTAGTGGCTGAGCATGACCTTGTCGAAATCGTTATAGACCGACTCTGTAGAACCAGCGACGGAAAAGCCAATGCCTTCCCAGAGATGCCTGCGGGTGCACCGCAAATCGAATCTCATTGGGCCGATCACCGACCGGACCCACACAAGTGTGATAACGGCGCCGATGGTGGATGAGAACAGGACGCCCAACGACCACTGGAAAGCGGTCGCCCGCTTCAAGACAAGAGCCATGATGACAAGAGCGATGAAGCGAGACAGATTGGACAGCAGGCGATTGGCCGCAGCGCTACGCGGATGACCGAGAGTGATGAACACTGTGCTCGCACACAAAGTGATCTGGCTCATGACACAATTGGCAAGTACCAGGACTATGATCATCTCGATTCTTGACGGCCCGACAAGAATCGATCCTATCCAGGAGACGACGCCACATAGGACAATGCTGACACCGACTATCGTCATGATCGTGTTTCCCCAATGGAGTCGGGCCATTGAGCGATCCATGCTGACGTATCGCATGAACAGCATTGCGGAACCAAGGGGACTATACGGAGTTACGGTGTTTACCAACGCAAATACACCGGCAAAGATTCCGTATGAAGTAACTCCCAATAGTCGTGCCAGCAAGAGAAAGCATGCTGCCTGAAGAAAGAAGTTCGCGCCCTGTCCGATCGCCAGCCAGGATGCACTCCGGGTCAGTTGGTGGTTACAGAGGCCGCGGACACGCTCCCAGGCACGATCCGCAATCACGCCGGCACCTCTCGAGGTAAACGGCCGAGCAGGAGCAGCAGGTTCCACCACTCCGCTGGCAGCGCCCTTTCGCTTTTGGCTAGGATGTGTTGCGGCGTTGCCTTCATAGGTAAAAATTCATCCGTGCGACGTGCCACCCTAGAACCGATAGATTGCCGCTGAGGATGCCGAGCCCACCAGAGCACCCGCGCCCACTGCCATGTTTCGCGTGTAGCTAAATGGAACGTAGATGATGTCATCCGCTTGTAGGGGAATATCCTGCTGCTTGCCCTTCTGCATGGCGCTGAGCTGCAGTGGCAGTTCCACATGAGTCCCGTCAGCTTGTTTCCGAATCAGCCGCGCATGTGAAGGGACCGCGCTTGGTGGTGTACCGCCAGCAAGCGAAATTGCCTGCAGCGCCGATAATTTGGAGTCATTAGTGACCATAGCGATGCCGCCCGGCCGGTTAACGTCTCCGAGGATGTACACAACGGCCGCTTTGGGAACAATGATCGTGTCTCCTGGAAAAACGCGAACGCTTGCATCCAGAGCGGCATTGGCGGAGTTCGCGAGAACGAAAACGGTCCGCTCCTTCGTGTCGTGCCGCTGGATAGTCACTCTTCTATCTGCAACGTCGGTTAACCCACCCGCCAAGGCGAGGACGTCAAGTATCGGCCGGGGTGTGTTGATCGCGTAACTTCCAGGTGACCGCACCTGACCCATGATGGTTACGTTCTGGGTGATGGTTTGATCCAAGGTCACGCTGACGTGGGGCGTCAGTATATAGTGGCGGCTTACCAATGCTTTTTCGATGGCAGTTGCCGCCTCAGCCGGAGTGAGCCCAGCTACCTGGACGTTTCCACCAAGGATCAGGGTGAGTGTACCCGCATCGGTTACGCGAACGCTCTGTTCGAGGTCTGGCGCTTCCAGAACCTTCACGTGGACTGTGTCCCCGCGACCGATAGTAACGCTTTCGGTTTGCGCATAGGAGCAGGTGGCGCACCAGGACAGGAGCATCAACAATTTCAAAGCTTTCATCATGTCCTCATCCTTGCTGGTATTGATAACGCTTACTACCGTAGGAGCCGTAATAACCGTAATGCGCGGCAGAACGGCGGGCGACGAAATTGAGCAGAACCCCGATCGCCGGTCTTTCCGGTTCCTTTCGATGCATGAGGAGCAGCTTATAAGCACGCTCTAAGGCCGCCCGGGTGGTAACTCCGACGCGGGCCAGCAGAATTGTGGCATCCGCCATTTCCTCCAGCAACTGAGCGTCGGTCACGGGAAGCACCGGTGGAGAATCCAATACGATGAAATCGAATTCCCCTCTCCACTCCTCCACCAACGTGCGCATGCGTTGCGAGCCAATCAATTCGGCTGGATACGGAGGGACAGGGCCACCGGGAAGCAGGTGGAGATTCGGATTGTCGGGAACTGGTATCACGCCGCATGCCGAATCCCGATCCGACAGCATGGTGCTCAAGCCATCCGTCCCATCCAGGCCCAAGCGTTTGCGTAACACCGGACGGCGCATGTCCGCCTCCACCAGCAGAACGTTCTTCTCGAAGCGGGAAAGAGAAGCGGCCAAGTTCAACGCTAGCGTTGATTTGCCTTCTCCCGGACCGGCGCTGGACACCAGCAGAACTTGTGGGGGCCTGCCACTGCAAGAAATCAGAAGTCCCGACCGAAGCCTGCGCACCGATTCCCCAAAGGCAGCGTGCGGCGAATCAAGCATGATCGCGCGGAGGCTTGTCCTGCTGGCCTCAATCTGAGGCGCGATGCCGAGTACGGGAATCTGCATCACCTCGATTTCCTCGGCATCCTGAATCTTGTTGTCAATTGCTTCCACCAGCAGAGCGGCGGCGCAGCCGAGAAACAGCCCCAATCCGATTCCCAAACCAAGGTACAGGGGAATCTGCGGTTTGCTGGGCTTGGCGGGGGCGCTCGCCTGATCAACCACCGTGATATTTGAGGAGTGGAGGCCCTCGAGGATACCCGCTTCCTTCAACCGTTTAAGCAGGTCCTGATAGAGCTCCTGACTTTGGTCGGCTTCTTTCGAAAGGATGGCGTATTCGATGCTTTTGTCATTCAGCTTTTCCGCCGCGCTCCGGTCGGTCTCGTAGGCAGCCCGAGCGCCTTGCTCTGCTTTGACAGCAACCTCGAGGTCGTTCTGAACGCGTTCCCCGATACGGCTGATTTCCTGCTGCAAGGATTGCTGCAGGGCCTTCATCGAGGCCCGCTCCTGGATTAATTTTGGATACGCAGCACCGAACTGGGATGAATCCTGATCGATCTGAGACTGGAGGGTTGCCTCCTGAAGCCGTAAGCTCTGGATCAACGTCAGGGAATTCACCACTCCCTGACTGCTGGCACTCCCGAAGGACGTGCCACTTAGCTGCGAAATTAAC